>VOFK01004419.1_pt1 | contig 38880 bp, 44 predicted proteins | sample 5384121 | NCBI WGS metagenome assembly VOFK01 (sample SAMN12384730, study PRJNA508395) | human gut metagenome | isolation source: healthy gut J | host: Homo sapiens | reverse complement strand
TATTACGTATTGCCTGCTGACACGTGAGGACATGTTCTGTCAACGATCTTCGGTGATCATTCCTCCGCGCCGAGGACTCCGGACACCGGCGGTCGAGGCGCTATCGCCGACGTCGCGAATCTGGACGGCAAGATCGCCATGGCGACGCTAAGACCGTTCCCGCTGGCAAGTATGCCAAACGTGCCCCGGGCTTCCGTGGGTTTCTACACCGGGCACCGAGGGCGACGACGGCGAGTATGCCCCGAGATCGCCGACAAGGTGGCCCCTGTCGATGGCTTCCGGCACCGCTGCGTCTTTTACGTCTTTACAGGCGACTGGTGTGGCCGGTTTTTGTCTTACAGTCTGATATTTCCGCTACGACGGCATTTCGAGGAGGCCTTCAAAAGTTCCCTGAGGATTCGCACAAACCCATCGTAAAATTCAAAGCGTTGCCGAGAGTTCCGAGCACGCCGACGAAGCCAAGGCGTTCATCGACTTCTGTCTGACCGGGGAAAGCTGCCCAGAAGATTTGGGGCTAAGTACGGCTTCGAGCTTTCCGAGTAGTGCGGCTTGGCGCGATAATCTCCATCGTTTTGTGTTTCACTCCGTCCTTGTATTCGCTTGAGCTTTCGTGCTTAATCGATTCCGCCTGCTGGTCGCCTGTGCTTTGACCTTCGCGCTTTGCTGGGTGCCGGGATTTGCGTTTGCTGGGGACGCCGAGGACGCGGGCCCAGTTGCTGCGACCGCTCATGGGCTTTCCTGGAATCGAGGGTTTTGAGCGGTTGGCCAAGGGGACCGCTCGTGCCATGGAAGGCCAGCCTGAGGCTACCGGTTTCCCGTTGACGAGACGTGACCTTGTGGTGGCGCCTGCTGCCGATCGCGTTGTGGCGTGGATATCGCCCAAGGCGGTCGAGAAGTTTGGATTGATCCGCAGGACAACGAGTGCGTATCGGGTCTCAAGGCCCCTCGTTTGTAAGCTCGACAGCGCAAACTGCATGGGGGGTGCGCAGCTAGGGGATATGGATCTTCCTTGGTATGTCACGGCGGAAACAACGTTTGATGCCGGCGGGTATACCATGGCTTTGACGAGCGCGGTGCGGATGGGGACCGCTATGTGGTGATTGCATCAGCCTCGGGTGATGCCAAGGGCGGCGCGCGTTGGCTTGATAGCGCTCAAATGGTTGAGGCATCGTCTGTCGTGTTGCGGGATGAGCAGGGGCCCTTTGACCTCTCTGGTCTCCTTTTTGGGCGACATCGACTATCGCCCGTTTTGGGTGTCCATAAAAACGAGCGGCCTTGCCCTGCTGATCTCCGTTGCGCTGGGCTTGTTCGCCGCGTGGAAGACTATGGGTACCTCGAGTCGTATCAAGGGCCTGCTCGATTCGGTCTTTACGATTCCTATGGTGCTGCCGCCCACGGTCTGCGGCTTTCTGCTCCTCATGCTGTTTGGCCGCTCGACCGGGGTCGGTCGGTGGCTTATCGCGCATGGCGTCTCGATCGTCTTTACGTGGCCCGCGGCGGTGATATCTGCCGTGGTGGTGTCGTTTCCCCTGGTCTACCGCACGGCGCTCGGTGCCTTTGAGAGCCTCGACACGCAGATGCTCGACGCCGCGCGAACCTTGGGGTGGTCCGAACGTCGCATCTTTTGCCAAGCTCATGATGCCGCTCGGCTGGCCCTCCATCGCCGCCGGCACGGTGCTCGCCTTCGCGCGTGCCATGGGCGAGTTTGGCTGCACGCTGTTCTTTGCGGGCAACTACGCCGGCATTACGCAGACCATTCCCATCGCCATCTACTTTGAGTGGATGGGGGGCAACACGTCGGTAGCCCTCTTTTTGGGTCGTGGTCGTAATTGCGTTCAGCTTCCTGGTCATTCTGTTCATCAATATGTACACCGCGCATTCGCAAAAGTACCGCGAGCGGGGCCTTTCGCGTGCGAAGCGCAAGCAGGCCAAGCAGCTGGGTGGCCAGGGCCGATTCGCTCGACCCAGTCGGCGGCGATGCGCTGCGTATCGATCGCGAGGCGCTGGCCGAGCTCATGCGCGATGACGCCGTCTCGAAGGGAGGTCGATAGGCCGTGTCGCTTGTCCTGGATATCAAAAAGCGCTTTCCGGGGTTTATGCTCGACATGCAGCTTGAGGCCGGCGAGGCGTGTGGCGCTGCTGGGCGCCTCGGGTTGTGGCAAGAGCTGTACACTGCGCTGCATTGCCGGTGTGGAGACCCCCGACGAGGGGAAGATCGTCGTCAACGGCGTGACCTTTTTTGACTCGGCGGCGGGCATCAACCTGTCGCCCCAGGAGCGCAAGTGTGCCCTGCTGTTCCAAAACTATCAGCTGTTTCCCAACATGACGGTGGCCGATAACGTGTGCGCTGGCGTTGAGGGTGCAGGCGACGCCGCGGCGCGCAAGCAACTTGCCGAGCGCTACCTGAGTATCTTTGGACTGGCCGACTTTGCCGACCGCTATCCCGCGCGCCTCTCGGGCGGCCAGCAGCAGCGCGTGGCGCTTGCCCGCATGGTAGCGGCGCACCCGGGCATCTTTATGTTCGACGAGCCCATGAGTGCGCTCGATGCGTACCTCAAGAGCGCCCTCGAGCAGAACATGCTCGACCTGTTCGATGTATGCAACCGCACCGTGCTCTACGGTGAGTCACGATATCGACGAGGCGTGCCGTCTGTGCGAGCGCATCTGCGTAATGCACAACGGGCATGTTGAGGAGATCGGCTCCATCGAGGACGTGGTTCGCCGTCCGCAGACGCTGGCGGCGCTGCGTCTGACGGGGTGCAAGAACACAAGCCGGGCGCGCAAGATCGGCGACGAAGAAGTTGAGGCCCTCGATTGGGGCATGACCTTTAACGTGGGTCGCGAGGTTCCCGATAATGTGGCGTACCTGGGCATTCGCGCGAGCTACTTCCATGTGGACAACCGTGCCGAGCGGGGTCGCAACAGCTACGATTTGCACGTGGCGCGCGTGAGCGATTCGCGTTTTGAGCGCCTGGTGCTGTTGGATGCGCCGCGGGCCGATGCGCCAACGCGTCTGCAGTGGAAGGTCAACAAGGTGGGCGTGCCTGTCGACGGGCTGCCGCAAGCAGGCGAGACGCTGCGCATGCACTTCGATGCGAGTAAGATCCATTTGGTTTGTCGATAGTGCCGGGTAATGCTGTCGGGGATATAAGCCTCGGCGGCTTTGTCTTGCCGCTCGCCGAATGAGGGATGACAAACTCTTATCAACACAGATAATTATTTATTAAACGACGGCACACGACGCTGTCGTACGAATGTGTCAACGGTGTTCGCATGGTCGACGACCGTTGATATAGTTGACCTCAACTTGTAAAGGAGGGTGCGCACATGCCGCAGACGACATACATTTGCCGCGTTGCCGCGCGCGCCCGTGTATATGGCTCGGAGTCGCATATGAGCAGGTATGTTCACGGCTCCGGGAGACGACGCACAACTAAATAATCGACCGCAAAGCAGGTTCCCCTAAAATTCCGGGTTTAGGCACGGCTGGGTTTTCGCCGCCCACCGTGCAGCAATACCGTAGTTATCCGTATTTGGTTCGAGAGGGGAACCGTCATGGCTGAAGAATTCGATTTCCATCCGATGTGGGAGAGCCTCGGCATGAATCTTGCCGACCACGACATGCTGCTGGGTGCCGTGGGCCAGATGTACGGGGGACATGTTTCTGTCGCAGAACAACCGCCCCAAGTCAACGTCCTACCTGGACTTTGTGGCCACCAACATCCATAGCGGCCGCATTAAGGAGATGCTCGACAAGAAGGAGGCTGGCGAGGCCACCAAGATCGTGGGCTCGTTCTGCGTGTACGTGCCCGAGGAGATCGTGCTTGCCTGTGACGGCATCCCCGTGGGCCTGTGCTCGGGTGCCGATTGGGCAACCGATAAGGTCGAGGAGCACCTGCCGCGCAACACCTGTCCGCTTATCAAGAGCTTTGCCGGCTTTAAGCTGGGCGAGGTCTGCCCCTACATCGAGTCGAGTGACTTGGTAGTCGGCGAGAACACCTGCGACGGTAAGAAGAAAGCCTACGAGTTCTTTGCCACGCAAAAGAACATGTACGTCATGGATATTCCCAACGTACACGACGAGTCGACGCTCGTGACCTGGAAGGCCGAGGTCAAGAAACTCGCCGCCAAGATCGAGGAAGAGTGCGGCGTCAAGATTACGCCCGAGCGTCTGAAGGCCGCCATCCACGCCGTCAATGAGAAACGCCGTGCCCTGCAGCGCCTGGCTGCGACCCGCGCTGCCGATCCGGCGCCCATCAGCGGTCTCGATAGCCTGCTGACCGTTCAGGCCGCCTTTATGGACGACACGCCGCGTCTGACCGGAGCCATCAACGAGATGGCGGCTGAGTGCGAGCAGCGTGTCGAGGCCGGCGAAGGCGTGGCGCCCAAGGGGACGAAGCGCATCCTGTACACCGGTACGCCCATGGCCGTGCCCAACTGGAAGCTGTTCAAACCTCATCGAGAAGGCCGGCGGCGTTGTGGTAGGCGAGGAGTCCTGCACGGGCACGCGCTGCTACAAGGACCTGGTCGACGAGTCCGGCGAGACGGTCGACGAGATGCTCGACGCCATCGCCGAGCGCTACTTTAAGATCAACTGTGCTGTCTTTACGCCCAACGACCAGCGTATGAAGGACATTGTCCAGATGGCCAAGGACCTACATGCCGACGGTATCGTCGACGTGGCCCTGCAGTTCTGCACGCTCTACGAGATGGAGTCGTTTGCCGTGGAGAAGGCCGCCGAGGAGGCCGGCATTCCGTTTATGCACATCACGACCGACTACGCCGGCGAGGACGCCGGTCAGCTCCAGACCCGCATCGAGGCTTTCTTGGAAACCATTTAGGGTTATCCATCCCGGCGGCTTCCCCAGGCACCCGATCTTGCCGTTCAAACCATCGTTTGCGTACCAAAGTGCGCGGTGCCCTCTTTCACGGCAACCTCGGGCACCTGGGAAAGCCGTCTCCTTGGTTGGTTAAAAGGTTTAGGAGTTATATGTCGGAAAATAATGAACAGCCGTTGCCGCGAACGTTTGAGGAGTTCAACGAGCAACGCAAGGCGGCGTTTATTCGCGTCAAGGATTACAAGCAGGCCGGCAATCGCCTGGTCGGCTTTTTGTGCAGCTATACGCCGCTCGAGATTATCGATGCCGCGGGCGCTGCAAGTGTGGCCTTGTGCGGCACATCCGACGAGGTGATTCCCGAGGCCGAGAAGGTGCTGCCGGCAAACCTGTGCCCGCTCATCAAGTCGACGTACGGTTTTGCCTATTCGCAAAAGTGCCCGTTTACGTACTTTAGCGACATGATCATCGGCGAGACCACCTGCGACGGCAAGAAGAAGATGTACGAGCTACTCAATGAGCTTAAGCGCACGCACATTCTGCACCTGCCGCAGGGCCGCGATCGCGCCTACGAGCGTGAGGGCTGGTACGAGGAGTGCCGCCTGCTCAAGGAAGAGCTCGAGAACTTCTACGGCATCACTATCACCGATGACGACCTGCGCGCTGCCGTCCGTCGTCGCAACCGCCTGCGCGCGGCCCAGCTCGAGATGTTTGCCCTCCAGGCCAACCAGCCGGCGGCCATGAGCGGCGTCGACCTGATGAGCACCATGTTTGCCGGCACGTTCAGCTTTGATATCGAGGCCTATGCGCAGCAGCTGGAGCAAAAGATTGTCAAGCTGCGCGAGGCCTACGACGCGGGCGAGCGCCCGGTCGCGGCGGATGCCAAGCGCATTCTGATCACCGGCTGCCCAGTGGGTGGCGTAATCAACAAGATCGGTCGCACCATCGAGTCCAACGGCGGTGTGGTCGTGTGCATGGACGACTGCTCGGGTGAGCGCACGGCGGCCATGATGATCGACCCGGAGGCTCCCGATATCCTGCGCGCCATCGCCGACCGTTACCTGGACATCAACTGCTCGGTCATGACGCCCAACGACGGCCGTATGGAAAATACGCTGGCCATGTGCGAGAAGTACCATGTCGATGGCGTGGTAGAGAGCGTGCTACAGGCCTGCCACACCTTCAACGTTGAGAGCGCGCGCATGCAGGGGGCTGTCGAGGGTGTGGGTATTCCGTATATGAAGATCGAGACCGACTACAGCAACGGTGACATGGGCCAGATCGAGACTCGCATTGCCGCCTTCATCGAAACCCTCTAGCTTCCTCAGGCACCGGATCTTGCTCCTCAAACCGTCGCTTGCGTACCCAAAGTACGCTGCGCTCCTCTTTCGGGGCAATCTCCGGCACCTGAGAAACCTAGAGCTAAGGCGCCTGAACGCGCAGCTGTCTTTGATGTTTAGATTGGGAGAGAGCCCATGATAGGGATCGGGATCGATATCGGGTCTACGGCGGCTAAGGCTGCTGTGGTCGACGGGGAGGGTTCGGTGGCGTGGACGTGCGTGCAGCCAACCGGGTTCTCCTCGGTCGATGCTTCCGAGCGGCTGCGCGAGGCGCTGGCAGCGGCCGGCTATGACGTGGCAGCCGACGATGTGCGTGTGGTCGCGACCGGCTACGGTCGTGTCGCCGTGCCCTATGCGCACAAGGTCGTGACCGAGATTACCTGCCACGGTACCGGTGCCGTGCGCCTGTTTGGCGATCACGGCACCGTGATCGACGTGGGCGGTCAGGACACCAAGGTTATTCAGCTTAAAAGTGGTCGAGTGGCCAAGTTTGCCATGAACGACAAGTGCGCCGCCGGCACGGGGCGCTTTTTGGAGATCATGGCCGACCGCCTAGGTATTTCCCAGCAGCAGATGGCCGATCTGGCACGTTCCGGCGAGCCTACCAAGATTTCCAGCATGTGCACGGTGTTTGCCGAAAGCGAGGTCATCAGCCTGATCGGTCGCGGTGAGCCGCGCGAGAACATTGCGCGCGGCGTGATCGAGAGTGTCGTGTCGCGCGTTGCCACTATGGCCGGGCAGGCCGCGGGCGCCCCGTACTACCTGACCGGTGGCCTGTGCGAGAACGCCTTCGTGGTGGAGCGGTTGGGCGAGCTGCTGGGGTCGCCGGTGACCACCTCGCCCCGGCTCGCTTTGCCGGTGCCATCGGCGCGGCGATTCGCGCACAGGCGCTCAATTAATGCATCCGCCGCAGGCTCGCATTCATGCGTATACTGGGAGAAAATGATTGACCGATGAGAGGAGGTATCGATGGCTGACGATCAGATTAAGCTCACGTCTATGACCGCCGCGAGCGGTTGAGCCGCTAAGCTGGCTCCCGGAGCCCTCGCCCAGGTCTGGGCGATTTACCCAATGTGCATAACGACAACTTGCTCGTGGGGTTCGATACCTCCGACGATGCGAGCGTGTCTTTCGCGTTGGCGATAACTTGGGTCTCGTGCAGTCCATCGACTTCTTCCCACCGATGGTCGACGACCCGTTTCTGTTTGGCCAGATTGCCGCGGCAAACTCACTGTCGGACATCTATGCCATGGGAGGCCCTCCCTCGCATGCCATGAACCTGCTCTGCATCCCCCAGCTGCCTGGGGGTGGAGGTGGCCGGTCAGATTCTGGCGGGCGGCGCCGACAAGTGCGTCGAGGCGGGTTGCTCCATCGCGGGCGGCCACGCCATCAACGACGACGAGCCCAAGTACGGCTTGTCCGTGAGCGGCTTTGTCGCGCTCGACCGTATGCTCGCCAACAGCGGCGCACGCGTGGGCGATGCGTTACTGCTGACCAAGGCGGTTGGCTCGGGCATCATCACCACGGCCATTAAGGGCGAGCTCATCGAGCAGGACGAGGCCGCAGCCATGTTTGACTCGATGTGCACCCTCAACGAGGCGCCGATTCGTCTGGCCGAGGGACTTGATCTTCACGGCTGCACCGATGTCACGGGCTTTGGCCTGATCGGGCATGCATGCGAGATGGCCGAGGGCTCGGGCGTGCAGATTGAACTTGCATCGGGGCGGTGCCGCTCTTTGACCGTGCTCGACATGGCGCGTCTGGGCATTATCGCCCCGCTGGCTGCTACCGCAACCGGACTTCTTTGGCCCGCGACGGCCGACGAGGACCTTGAGCCGGCATGTTGGATGCGCTGTACGATCCACAGACTTCAGGCGGTTTGCTTTATTGCGGCGCCCGCGGCGGATGGATGAGCTTGCGCGCCGTCTGCATGCCGAAGGACGTATTGCCGCTGTCGTCGGTCGCGTGTGCGAGCCGGTGCCGCGGTCCTGCCGTCCACGTTGTCCGTTAACGACACGTTTATTGAGCTCTGTACCGTTCTAAAACGATTAATTCGAAAGGAAAAACTATGTCTACCAAGATTGAAGTCAATGCCATGGGCGATGCCTGCCCGCTGCCCGTTGTCAAGACGCTTAAGGCACTCAAACAGCTTGATGGCGGGGGGTGCCGTGGTGACCTCGGTCGATAATGAGACCGCCGTCAAGAACATTTCCAAGATGGCGCAGGAGAAAGGCTGCACGGCCTCGGTCGAGAAGGTTTCTGACGCCGAGTGGCGCACGTGACCGTGGCGACCTCTGGCGCCGTTGCCGTGGCCGATCCCGAGCAGGATGGCGCTGCCTTCTGTGATGCCAGCGCCGGCAAAGGGCAAGCTCGTCATTTCCGTCTACACCGACTGCATGGGCCGTGGCGACGACGAGCTGGGCCACAAGCTCATGAAGGCGTTTATCTTTTGCCGTGACGCAGCAGGGGGAGGAGCTGCCCGCGACCATGCTGTTCTACAACGGCGGCGCCAAGCTCACCGTCGAGGGCTCGCCGGTGCTCGACGACCTGAAGGGTCTGGCCGAGCAGGGTGTCGAGATTCTCACCTGCGGTACCTGCCTCGACCACTATGGCATTAAAGACCAGCTTGCGGTGGGCGAGGTCACCAACATGTACGTGATTGTGGAGAAGATGGAGCAGGCCGTGCGCGTCGTGCGCCCGTAGCGTATTGGTTGGAGTTGCCATGAGGGAGAAGCGCCCGGCGCTTGTCATCACGTTTCCCACCACGGCGGCCGCCATGGGCTGCGAGTCCCCTGTGCATTGAGCGCGGTCTTCCCGGGCGAACGATTCCCGTACCCGGGAGGTCGCTGCCGGCTGCGGTTTGGCGTGGAAGGCGTTGCCTGCCGATGAGGAACTGCTGCGCGGCGAACTTGCCTCGGCGGGCGTTCCCACCGAGGGCTTCACCGTGATCGATATGTGGGGAGGTCGTGCGATGATCTACCTGGATAACGCGGCGACGACCATGCACAAGCCGCAGACGGTCATCGATGCCGTGACGCAGGCGATGTGCTCGCTCGGCAATGCCGGACGCGGCGCCACGTCGGTGCCCTCGATGCCGCTCGTACGATTCACGGTTGCCGCGCCAAGCTCGCGCGCCTTTTGGGTTGCCCGAGGGCGGACCATGTGTGCTTTACGCCCAACTCTACGGCGGCGCTCAACACCGCCATCAACGGGGTGGTGTGCCCCGGCGACCGTGTGGTCACGACGGTGCTCGAGCACAACTCCGTGCTACGTCCGCTTAACCGCCTGGCGGCAGAGCAGGGTGTGACGGTTGAGCATGCGGGCTGTGATACCAACGGCGTGCTCGACTACGACGAGCTCGAGCGGCTTGTCACGCCCGGTACGCGTGCTGTGGTGGTGACGCACGCCTCCAATGTGACCGGCAACGCGGTCGACATTGCGCGCGTGGCTGCCATCGCGCATGCGGCCGGTGCGCTGGTGATCGTCGATGCCTCGCAGTCTGCCGGCACGGCGCATATCGATATGCAGGCCATGGGCCTCGACATTGTGTGCTTTACCGGTCATAAGGCTCATGGGTCCGCAGGGGACCGGCGGCCTGCCGTGGCGGAGGGCATTGACGTGGCTCCGTGGGCCATGGGCGGCACGGGCGTGCACAAAGCTTCGACCCACTGCAGCCGCTTGAGTGGCCCACGCGCCTTGAGGCGGGCACGCTCAACGGCCACGGCATCGCGGGCTTTTTCCGCAGGCCTCGACTTTATCGAGGCCCAGGGTGGGGTCGAGGCGATTGCTGCCCACGAGCGTGCACTCGCTGATCGCTTCCTTTCCGGTGTGCGCGAGATTTCGGGGATTAAGCTCTACGGTGCCTTTGACCAGCCGACGCGCTCTGCGATTGTGTCGCTCAACGTGGGCGATATTGTGGCTATTTTCCTCAGTATTTTGTGGGGCTTTTCCATCAGATATTTGCCGGCTGTTCTCCTCATTAAAGAGATAGATATATCTCCATGACCATGCGACTTACGCCCATAATTCGGGGATAAGGGAGGCGAATATATGCGGAAAATCTGCCCTTTACATACCTTATTCTCCATTAACGAATTACTACTTATACACTTCTGCAAATGGAGAATGGCATGTAGCCGTATACGCCTTATTGTTTTTTCTTCATCGTCTCCATTAATAGATTGCTACTTCTACACTTCTGCAAATGGAGAAATGGACATGTAGCCGTATATGCCTTATTGTTTTTTCTTCATCGTCTCCATTAACGGATTGATACTTATACACATCTGCAAATGGAGAATGGCATGTAGCCGTATATGCCTGATTGTTTTTTTCTTCATCGTCTCCATTAATGGATTGCTACTTATACACATCTGCAAATGGAGAATAACATGTAGCCGTATATGCCTGATTGTTTTTTTCATCGTCTCCATTAATGGATTGCCACTTCTACACATCTGCAAATGGAGAATGACAGGTAGCCGTATACACCTTATTGTTTTTTTCTTCATCGTCTCCATTAATAGATTGCTACTTATACACATCTGCAAATGGAGAATGACAGGTAGCCATGTGTGACTTATGTTTTTCTTTATAGTTCTCCATTAGTGAATTGATATTTATACACTTCTGTAAATGGAGATTTTTAAGATATCTGTATCTGGAAAGGTGCGTGCTCCCTTCGCTTCCGGCTATCCTTATTTTAATATCCAGCTATATTGCAATTCTGTGATAGCATTATCCGGCTAGCGTATTATACGGCTATATATACAAATATATGGCTACACTATAATTCATGGTTGTGATGGAGATGGCTCTTCCCATCCGGTAACATGACCATAATACCACGAGAAAAAAAGACGACGCCCACAGAGAAAAAACGGATGGAAGGGACGGTTACAGAATGACAGATTTCAACAAATAGCCGGCTGTTTTTGGAGACAAGCTCGATCTGAAGTTCCGGTCAATCAGCCGTCAAAGGGCTGTTTCAGGTATATTATGCCATCAGGTACAAGAATGTTTGTTATGGTAGTTTTCTCCGATTGTCATTAGGGAAAAAGGATTTCAAGGTATCCTGTTTGTTGGTATTCCGGCTGTTTGGTAATCAGGTAAATAGAAAGTCCGGTACATGTGAATTTAGGAGATCATCCCCAGATGGTAATCTGTTAAAGAGTTTTTTGGAACATTTGAAATACCGATAATAAAAACGAAAATCAGGTATATGGACGCTGTCATACACCCACAACCTGCCATACCTCTATTCCGATAATTATATATGGTTATCCGTGTATATCGCTATATCCTTATTCCGATAGAAGGGCGTATCGTTATCGTCGTATCTCTATATCTAAACATATGGCTATGTGCGTATCCGGCGGTATCATCGCCTTTCCCATCCGGGTCTGTCACAGGTTGGATAAGTTTTTTAATCTGAAGGTAACCAGCCTGATGGTATAGGAACATGAAGAACTCTGTAATCATGGCATTTACCCGGGCAGAGAAGCCACATCTTTTATTACCGAATTCTCGGCGTTGTTTCGTCCATGTGTGAAGAGGAGTTTTTTCATCGCAACGTTCCTTTCACATACCCAAGGGGGGGAGTGAATCCAGCCCTGCTTCGGCTTTCTTTTTTCTTTCCCATATGACAAAAACTAACTATCCATGACTATTCCTGCCAGTGGACTGGTTCTGTTTAGCAGGTATCTTTTTTTCTTTACATTCGTATCAACGAACATTAAAAATTGAGCGTATGGAAATATACTACATTGAAGCCGGTGTCCTTGAGAGGATGCTGACATAAAGCTTCGAGAATCTGTCCACACATGTGACAGATTGTATGAGAGAAAACGTTGTAAGGAACTCGGAGAATGACTGGGCGGTCAGGATGTCTGCCTGCTCCTTAACATCTCACCGTATCTTGCTTTCTTTTGATAGGTAATGAATGATTCAAACCTATGAATTCCGTTTATCCCTATCCTAAAAAAAGTTTTATTCCCTTCTTTCTTCTCCTTAACTTATTCAATATCAAATTCTTTCTTTAATAACTTAAAGAATACATTGTTTCTATTCGATGCAAGTTCATAAATGTCTTCAAAAGGAATATAATTCTATCCTAATATCCATTTTATTTCTCGGATTATCATCCTTAGAAAAATTGTCCTCAAAGTAATATGAATTTGCCAGGAATGGGATAGGTTTATATCCGCCACTAAAACTATTGGATGTCAACTCCTTGTCTATATCGGATTTTCTAGCAAGAATGATACCTGTATATTGTACTTTTGCTCCGTATTCACAGTCCAATTCAATGTTTTATGTGGATGCTTATAAAAATCGTGAGCGTATCTTTTAACCTGTGCTATCATTCCTTCTTTGGTATTTCCTGCATTATGTGCGTTTGTTGTTGATTTTAACTCAAGGATCAGAATTTGTTTTGTTTTTTCTGGGTCATCAGCCCAAATGTAAACATCTGACAAAGGTTGCCCTGACTTGGTGCTTTTAACTTTGAAATCGTTTGAGAATGTTGTGAACTTGTCATCAAGAATCCAAAGATTATGTAAATGATTGATATTTGAAGAATCACTTAAAGTTGTTCCTCTTTTAATAAAGAGTTCATGTACAGAGAAACTTTCTAATTCTGATTTATCATTTCCGTCTTCATCAAATTTTTGAATTAACATATGCAAACGTTTCAATACACTTTCTCGATGTTTGACATATATATGCAAACTTGAGTTTAAAAGCTTATAACATTCTTCAGAATCACTAAAAAGTTTATCTTCTTCATTTTCGAACTCTCTATCTATTTGATTCCAGAACTTTTTCTCTATCCTACTCTTCTCGTCAATAGCAGATTGTACAATATCTTTCTCATTTACTATCTTTTTATCATCGATAATATTACTATCTTCAATAAATGTCTCAAGCGAGGGTACTTCTTTTTGAAATTCTTTAAATTACGCTTTGTCTCCTTTTGGTTGTTCTCTATAATAGAGCTAAATTCAATATCCAAGATCTCATTTATTTTCTTATTTATTTTTAATATATCATCAACTGGGATTTCTATTTTTTTCGCCTTTTGTGTCGACATGTTCATCGAAATATTCCGATGTTAAATACAATAAATAACCGTCATTATTATCAATTGAATAACTTAATTTTCCATTGGATAAATCTGCTTTCAAGTTCCTTGCAAAACAGGTTACCGGATTCTCTCCATGCATTTGTGTTCCTTTTTTTATCAACCATAGCATAAAAGATTTATTACCCTCTGCGAGATTGATTTCAAAAAGGTTTTCTTTCTGTTTCAGATTCAATATTTCCTTTTTTTACAGTAACATCCTCTCCATTGAAAATAATATTTACTACAAGCTGTTCATTGGTTACAATGAATGGAAAAAAAGTTTCTATAAACCATTGTTTAAATGCTTTTGAGTTTGGGTATTTATAAAAAAAAGTTTTTGCTCGTCCTAATGTGTTTTGTTTGTTTAAGTATGCTGTCAGCTTGGTATAGGTATCTTTTATTTCTGGCATCTCTTCTACAAACTCATCAAAATTAAAAAAGTCCATCAGATGTATTTGGATATGGAATGGTTCGCTTTTGATATGTACCATCTTTATCCTTATACACCGTTTCATATTCAGATGAGTCGGTAAAGTATACAATAGCCAATCTCCCTTGGCCCAAAGGATGGAAATTAAACTGCTCCTTTTCCAGGTTTTTTTTATCAAGTTCTTCAAAATAGAGACGATTTTTTTTTTTTTCTGTAAAGCCTTCACCATTATCCCTTAATTCGATTTTACATTGATTTTCATCAAAAGTAATATTCAGGTCTAGCTGAGGGATAAAATTCGTTTCTTTATTTTGCCGAATTAAAACGGCATGTATGGAATTGAAATTATCTCTCTTAATAAAAAGAAAGAATTTTTCACGGCTATTCTTATATTCTTTCTCTGCCCTGTATTGAACGTTTGATTTCTGTTCCATGATGATACTACAATTTTTTTGAAGGCTATTTATTTCATATAAAATAAACTCAACATATATTCTACTTGACGATAAAAGATCACTTGGCCACTTCAACCGACATCTTACGGAATTCCTTAAGCAAACTCCTTAATTCCAACGTAGCTTTACGTGCTTTCATACCTGCCACATTGTTGCCTTTGAAACCAGCTGTTCCACATCTTTTTTTTGAAAACGGCAAATTTTCTCTGAATGTCAACAAGAAGTTTGCTTATATCCTTAAAAAGTGTTTATTGACCAGTGATTTTATAATCATAGTTACAAAAATAAGATTTAAATTCCAAATAATTAAATGTTCCAGTCTCTTTTTATTGAAAAGACTACGAAGGACACATAAGGTTCAGGAGCAATTCCTCGTTTGGAACCACTTGTTGAAATCGCAATGATAAAGTTCTTAGCCTATATGGAGCACTCCAGAGGTTTTATACTCATTTTTTTGATACTTATTTTGTACGGTGGGGATTTTTTTCTTTACCTCTTTTCGCATGACAATAGCCGACTATCCATGACTATTCCTGCCAGTGTGCCGGTCGTGCTTGCCTCTCATGTTTTTTTCCCTTATATTCGCTCCGACATTTAAATGAGTTGAAAATATGGAAATATGCTACATCGAGGCCGGTGTCCTTGAGAGGATGCTAGCACGTGTCGAGAGCCTGTCCACACATGTGGACAGATTGTATGAGAGAAACCGCTGTAAGGAACCCGGCGAGTGACTGACGGCCAGGATGTCTGCCTGCGCCTTGACATCTCGCCGCCCCTGCAGACCTCCGCGATACTGGACGGCTGGCGTTCACCCGCCTCCAGCGGAAGTTCTATTACAAACCCGAGGATGTGGAGAAGCTGATGACCTACGTTGGCATCAGACGCAAGGAGAAGGCGGTGAGGGAAAGAAGAAAGAACGGATACCTTTAAAGAACGGAAGAAATGGAAGGAATTATCGATAAGGAAGACGGGCGCATCCGCAGGTTCTTCGCCCTGCTGGACAATATAGAGAAAAAGTGGAACGTCTTGCCTGACAACCGTCCTCCCTTCAACGGGGAACAGTTCCTGACCGACAGGGAGCTTTCCGAGACATTGAAGATCAGCCGCAGGTGCCTGCAGGATTACAGGGACCAAGGACGGATTCCCTATATCCAGCTCGGTGGGAAGATCCTGTACAGGCAGTCGGACATCGAGAAGCTGCTGGAGGAGAATTATCACCCTGCATTGGTATAATATCGTATTCAAGTTTAAGGATTGCCGCCGGAAATTGCATTTACGATTCCGGCGGCAATCCTTATTTAGTCGGCGGCTTCCTTGCCGGCCGCATCCGCGGACTTTCTTCTTTCCATCAGCCGGTCCATGTCCGAGGATATCTTCCGGTCGGTGACCTGGGCGTAGACCTGCGTGCTGTCGATGTTTGTATGGCCCATCATCCTGGCGATGCTCTCTATCGGAATACCCGCGGTCAGCGTCAGGGTCCCGAACGAATGCCGGGCCATATGGTAGGACAGGTTCTCCCTCATCCCCAGTGCCACGCCCATCCCGTGCACCTCGTACCAGAGGACGTCGCGGACAGGCAGCGGGAATACCGGCTTGCCCTCATCCGTGGTGTTGTAAAGCTCCAGTATCTGTTCGGCCACGGGGTGCAGCGGGATGAACGCCTCCACGTCCGTCTTGGCCCGGCGGATGCGGATATACCTTCTCCCTTCCGAGGTCTTCCCGATGTGCCGGGGATGGAGAGCCCTCGTGTCCGCGTAGGCAAGCCCGGTCATACAGGAGAAGATGAATGTCCTGCGCGCCAGCTCCATCATCGGGTCGGGCATCGGGGTCTCCATCATCCGCTTCAGTTCATTGCGGCTGATATGCCTTAGTTTAGGTGCATCTTTCTTCTCGTATGCCACATCTTCTATCGGGTTGGTCCGCAATACTTCCCGGTCCACGGCGATGTAGATGAGCCGGTTGAGCCAGCACAGGCAGTGGTTCACATGCCCGTTCCTGTGTCCCAGGCTCCTTCTTGAGAAAAGACCTTGAACGATTCGGCGAACTCCCCGGTGATGTCCGAAAAGGCGATGTCCTTCATCCCGCGGGGATTCGACGAACTGCCTGAGATTGGCTGTGTGGTCTTCGACTGGCGGTAGGTCGAGTGGAGTTGATCTCCTTGGAGCGGACCCTGAGACGTTCGCGTTCCACCTCTCCGGCCTGCAGGAGATATTCCGGCACGGAATTGGCACCTGACACGTGGTCTTGAGCAGGCTCGGCCGTGACCACCCCTGGTTCCTCAGCAGGTTCCCGTACGCCTTCTCCAGCCGGCTGCGGAAGGCGGCAAGGCGGTTGTTCTCCCCTGACTGTTTTGGTTTCATACTTCTTGCTGTCCCAGTCACCGGGCCTGCAATAGATGCCGGTGGTAACGGCTGACTTCTTGCCGTCAATGCTGATGCGGCAGAGGACGGCGGTCGTACCGTCCGATTTCACCTTGTTACGGTTGATGTAGAATAAGAGTTTGAATGTACTGCGCATGATAATGATATTTTTTAGGATTAAAGAATGAGTTTCAAATCACGGGTCGTCTCGATGAACCTGTCCATGTCCTCGAACAGTCTCTTCCAGGGGTACGCGCGCGTAGACTTGGTGGTCTTTATGTTGGAGTGTCCCAGCATTTTGCTGATGGTCTCGATCGGAACCCCCTCCTCGAGCGTGACCAGGGAGGCGAAAAATGTCTTCCCATGTGGTAGACGAGGTCCTGGCTGAGCCCCGCCATCAGGCGCAGGGATTTCATGTTGGCCCTGAGCGTGTGGTAGTCCTGCGGCGGGAAGGGGGTGGCGCGGGTATCGTCGGTACTTTTCGATCAGTGCGAGGGCCTCCGGCAGCAGCGACGCGTCCGAGGTAGTCGGTCTTCTTCCGCCGGTATTTCAGCCAGAGGCTGCCCTCGTCATCCCAAAAGAGGTTCTCCCGGGTGATGCTTACCGCATCGGCATAGGCGGTGCCGGTGTAACAGGCGAAGAGGAAGAGGTCCCGGGTGATGACATGTGACCTGCGTTTTTCCGGTATCTCCAGATCACGCAGCCTTCTCGAAATTCTCACGGCTGAGTGCTTTCGGTGTTGTCTCCTTTTCTGCTTGGGCAGCCTTGAAGTGGCAGAAATGGTATTTCTCCGAGTGGCCCTTCCTTGTAGGCGATGCGGCAGATCTTTTTCAAGATAGACAGGTAATGGCGCACCGTCTCCATCGCCAGATCTCTTCTTTCAGAAGGATGAAATCCTGGTAGTCACGGATGAACTGCTCGTTGAGCTGTCCGAAAGCAAGGTCCGAGACCTTGAATTCCGTTTGATGAATTCGGCAAAGGGTGCGCCGGGTGTACACGTAGGTCGACATTGTTGTCGGCGCACGGTCCACGCCTACACGGGCCTTCATCTCTTCATTGTGCCGGTCGAGAAGTTTGAGCAGGGTCATCTGCATGCCCGCGTTACCCTGGAACATGTCCCTGACCGCGGCGGCATCGAAATCCTTTTTCCTTTCCATGAGGGAATTGAAGGCCGAGTGTACGGCAAGCAGCAGTCTCTCTATTTTTTTCATTGGTCTCCACCGCTTCACGGCTCTTGCCGTTCAGCCGGCTCTCACGTGCGTTCCATAGTCCGGGGGGTACAGGAGAGCACTTGCAGCTGAACTGCGCCATCGTGCGGTTGAGGGTGATCCGTCCCATGATCGGGGCTTTGCCGGTCTTGTCCGGCTCGCTCTTTTTCAGGTAGAGCAGCACCTTGAATTTTTCCACTTTCATAACGCTCTTTTTAAGGGTTGTAGAAAATACTCCTTTGAAAAGCGTCCTTTGGCATGCAAAACATTGATAAACAGTGAATACAAATCCGCTTTGTTCCTATCGGTAAAAACTTGGTTACCTGCCGTCGTTTCCGAAACAGGCGGCTAACAGTCTGGTAACTGAAACGCTGCAATATTTTGTTTTCTGTTTGCAGGTCTGTCTGTTCTGCAATTCTCGCAAAATGCTTAATTATAAACGATTTTACGTTTAATTCTCGTCATTCTGTTTTTTTATTGCATTTCTAAATTTTACTTATACCGCCCGGCATACTTGCTACGACGGCTTATTATTGCGAAATTCATCCGGGTATTATCTCCGAAGCTATGGGACATTCGTCCATTACGGTAACAGAGACATATCTCAAGCCTTTCCGAAGCAAGAAAATTGATGAAGCAAACAGGCAAGTTCTTGATTTTGTGAAGTGCTCTCTGTGATAGGAGCAAGCGCCTGATTATAAACTGTTACTGTATAGGTAACGGGAATAAATGACGGTGCAAATATGAGCATATTTCTTAAAACAACCAAACGAAATCAAACATTTTTTTCTAATAAACTACTCAAAAAGCGGAACTAGGACAGATAAAACACGTGGATTCTTTGTATTAGGACTTTGTTAACTTCTAAATATTGCAAAAGGTTTCCCTCCCCTCTGCCGCTTGTCAGAAGCAGGGGTAAAGAACTTTCATCACTTATCGTATCATTTTTCAGTATTGACTACTCCCAAAGAGCAGGAACAAAGGTTTGTCCGTTACCTATACAGTAACGGACTAGATGCGTTGGGAACAAGTTTCGTGTTCATATCACAAGAAATATGGGCTTAAAGCAAAATGAAAAAGAAAAGGAGGTTACAGAAATTAATGAAGGGGCAATATCCGGAATTTCTGAATCGACATCGAGGAACTATATTTTTATTTTTTAATTTATAAATTAAAAGTTTTTTTATTATGAACAAAAAGTTTTTAAGTGCAGTCCTGTTTGGAGCATTGTTAGCGTCTACTACAGGAACATTTACATCTTGTAAAGACTACGATGACGACATCAATGGTCTAAGCGAACGTGTAGATGCAATCGAAAAACATTGGCCGACTTGAATACAAAATTTGGATCGTTGGCTTATGTGAAGTCTGTGTCTTTTGCTGGGGGAACTAGTTGTAACGGATCAAGATGGAAAGCCGGAAAGATTCTCTATTCCTGACAAGAACACAACGTATTCTTTTAGAGATCAACCAAAGTACGGAGGGTGATGCTACTACTGTAACTATTGTTTTAAAGGATGGTGATGGTAAAGTGGTTTCTTCTAAGTCATTTACTCTTACTGACAAGGATACTATTACTGAAGATACAACATTGGATCCTTCCTTGTTCTGGATAGATGAAAACGGTGTAATCTGGTATGGTTTGAAGACGGACAAAGATAACTGTATAAAAACAGGTGTCACGGTGCCATTACATGATAAAACAAGTGTTGCAATTGTTGAAACTAAGGTAGGAGAAGCAGGCCCGGTAGTAGGTTGGGATATCACTATCGATAATGTAACGACTCACTTGTCTGTTTTGGATGCTTTGTCTATTACAAGTTTCTCATGGATTCCGGAGGATTACTATAATGGTATTGAAGCAGCATTTGGCTCATATTCGTATAATAAGGTTGTTAGAACAGCTAATGCCGATACTACTTATACTGCAACTGGAGATGAAACATTATCTTCATTCCCGGGCGAAGCGAATTTCTATATTAATCCGTCTTCTGCATCGTTAGCTCAAATTAGAGGTGGAGCTGAAGGAGCAACCGTACTGTATAAAGGTGCTACGAACCATACTACTAGATCTGCAGATATCGACGCTAAGGCAACTCTTAGTATGAGTGACGGTATTTTGACTGCGTCTATCGTTGCTGACATGAATCATGCTGAAACTGCTGCTGAAAAATTGGATATGTTGGCTTTGCGTATGACTGCTACTAATGGTCAAACATTTACGACTAATTATTTTGCTGTATACAACCAGGAAGAAGAAGTAAGTTTCACGTTAGTTGATAATTGCAAACTTGAAGGCAAAGCTATTCAGGAAACAGATAAACTTGCTACTAAATGGAGTGATGTCAAAGGTCAAACTGCAAAAATTGATGCAAATAACGTAGCATTAGCTGGAAATGCTCATTTGGTTCAAGCTCTGTCGTATAAAGATGCTGAAGAAGGTGTCGATTTGAATGAATATGTAGCTGTTGCTATGACGAAAGGTGATGAGAGTGAAATTGTTAATTTAGCTGCTAAGAAACTGTCAATTGAATATGTATTGTGTAAGTATGATGTAGACGGAACAGATCAGATTAACTATGCAATATTGAACGGCTCTACACTGAAAGCTACTAACTATGAGGATGATAGTGAAACATGTATCGGTAAAACTCCGATTGTGAAAGCTATTGTAAAGGATACTAATAATGATAATGCTGTAGTAGCTGTAGCATATATTAAATTCTTATATGTTGGTAATGAATGGACAGTAAGCAAAAAACTTCATAGCACCGGTTTCTGAAACTAAGGTTCTTGATTGGGATTGTTTCGAAGATCCTGTGATGACTTCTACAACTACTGTGAAATACATGAGTACTGAAGTATATCCGAAGGTTGGTTCTGAACTCGGCTTGACTGCATTGTCTAAAAAAGAATTTGCTACTATCTATCAATTTGTAGCAGAACAGGGTGATGTTCCTACGGAATTCAAGAGCGCTAATATTATTTCAATAACGGAAATTGCCGGTGCTGAAAATAATGCAGATAATCGTCAGGTGAAATTTGATATTGATGAAGATGCTATTAAGAAAGTAAACAAGGATGGTACTTATACTTTCTACGGCGTATACAAGAAAACCGATGCTGCTGCAGCTGCTTCTTCTCAATATCGTCAATATCCGGTATATGTTGCTATTCCTTATGTTGTAAAGGTACAGAACTATCCTACATTAGCAAATGGTAGAATTAAGAATGTTAATGATTATCGTATTGCTCAGGCTTGGGAGAACGGATTTGCAATTTGTAAAGGTAGCAAGGAAACAGATAATGGTGCAGCTTTGTATCTTGACTTGAATGAGGCTATTGATCTTACGGCGTTTAAGACAGCAAATAATGCTGTTAAGTATGAGTTGAATATCGTTGATCCTGCAACAGGTGCTGTTGCTATGTTGGGTAACGAATGGTGCAATACTCATGGTGCTAATCTTGATTGGATTGTACTTACAAAACAGTTGACTAACGAAGAAGAAGTAATTGTTCCTGTAAAAGTGTACGCAGTACTTTGCAATAATGATAAGATTGAAACCGGTACGGTAAATGTGAAGTTTGTTAATCCGGCTAAGATTTCTTTGAGCAAGGATATTATAAATGTAAAGGATGGAACAGAAGCATATACTACTGAAGATTTGAAGAAGTATATCACTATCACATCTTCTAAAGATTCTTCTGTTGAGTTGTATAAAGACGGTGCTCTAACTACGGCTGGTGAGAAGATTCTGGGTAAGTCAGCTAATGTTACTATTAATCTGGCTAAGGGTAGTGTCATTCCGACTCAATGGGAAAATAAGTTTACTCTGAATGTAACAGCAGGAACAGTGACATGGAATCTTGAAGGGCAGAATACTCTTGCTAAGGGACAAAATGCAACTTGTGATATAACTTTCACAATTGAATATGGTAAGGTTAAACCTAACCAAGAAACTTTCCGAGCTCGTGTAGTAACTCTAGTCCGGTTCTTGGTGGAGGAAAACTTACCGGTAAGTTTACTATCAAGGCATGGAATGCTGAAGAATTTCCGACTGAATAATAATAACTGAAGTTATATATCTAGGAGAGAGTGTACTCTTATAGTGCACTCTCTTCTTATTAATCAAATAATGAACGTTTATGAGAAAGAGTTTATTTATAGGATTGCTGGCTCTATCCAGCACAATGATCTTTGCTCAGAATCAAGAACAACGCATAAAAGAACCTGAAAAAATAACTTTCAAGCCGCATTGGTTCATTCAGGCACAAATAGGGGCTGCTCATACTATTGGTGAAGCTAAATTTACCGATCTTGTATCTCCGGCTGCTGCTCTCAACGTGGGTTATAAGTTTGCTCCTGCATTTGGTGCACGTGTTGGTGTGAGTGGTTGGCAGGCAAAAGGTGGATGGGTTAATCCGGAGCAGGACTACCAATATAAATATCTTCAGGGAAATGTTGATTTTATGACCGACCTGAGTACTCTATTCTGTGGCTTCAATCCTAAACGAATATTCAATGGTTATCTTTTTGTCGGTGTAGGTTTGAATTATGCGTTTGATAATGATGAAGCGAATGCATTGGATACAAAAAACTTATCAAATGGAATATCTTTGGCAGGGCAGTAAGAATCTTGTTGCCGGTCGTTTAGGGCTTGGTTGTGATCTTCGTTTGAATGATCGTTTGTCCATTAATATCGAAGGTAACGCTAATTTGCTTTCTGATAAGTTTAACTCAAAGAAAGCCGGTAATTGTGACTGGCAGATTAATGCTTTTGTAGGTTTGAGTATTAAATTAGGCAAAAGCTATACTCGAACGGCACCGGTGTATTATGAACCGGAACCTGTGGCAGTGGAACAGCCAAAAACTACGCCTGTAATAGAAAAAGAACAACCTGAAAAGGAAGCGGTAATTGAACCGATGAAGAAGAGTATTTTCTTTTTGCTCTGAATTCTGCAAAGATACAAGATGATCAGATGATTAAAATATCTTCTTTTGATAGAATATCTTGAGAAACATCCTGCAGCTAAGGTAAGTGTAACAGGTTATGCTGATGCTGATACCGGTAATTCTCGGATTAACGGTGAATTGTCAAAAAAGAAACGTGCAAATAATGTTGCTGAAATCTTGAAAGCGAAAGGTGTTGCTGCTGATAGGATAACAGTTGATTATAAAGTAGGTGATACCGTTCAACCTTATACTACTCGGAGGAAAACCGGGTAAGTATTTGCGTGGCTGAAGAACGTTAAGAAGTCCGAACTTGTGAAAGTCCGAACTTTTGCAATAGACCCTTTCTTCACCTGAGAGTGAAGATTTTACAGCAAATGAGGTGCTTGTGAAAGTATGTCTTTTGCTGTTTCCCACAGAGGATGCCTTCCCTAATTTCCCACAGGCATCCTCTATTATGGTTCTTAATGCATCTCTCTCATTGCATCGGTATTATTTGCCGGTCATGATTTCCCCTATAAACAGAGTGGATGTTTTTAAGGATATCAAAAGCCCGGGCTTGCGAAAGTCCGGGCTTTTCGTCCGTACATCTCCTTCTCTCTTATTCTAAAGGAAAAATGTTCTTTGTGAACAACTCATTTTTTATTCCAACCAGTTCTTATTCAACAAAAAAGCCTTACCTTTGTTGTAAGATACACAATCAACACATATAATGGGAAGATTTATTAATCCCTTTACCGATTACGGCTTTAAGTTTTTATTCGGCAGAGAGGTAGAAAAGGAGTTATTCCGGTTGGATGCTGTATATGGAGTGTTCTTCATGAACTTTGTAATGGACAAGGACATGCCTGCAACGATAAGGACAGATGTTGTCTTATCCGACCGGGCTACAGGAAAGCTCTTTAATGACAAGTTTCGGCAAATCTTTATCGAATTGCCAAACTTTAATAAAGAAGAGGATGAATGCAATACGGATTTTGAACGCTGGATTTATATATTAAAGCATATGGATACACTTGACAGAATGCCTTTTAAGGCACGAAAAGCCGTCTTCGAACGACTGGAAAAGCTGGCTTCCAAAGCAAATATGACCCAGGAAGAAAGAGCACAGTACGAAGAAGAATGGAAAGTCTACAATGACTATTTCAATACGCTGGATTTTGCTGAAAAGAAGGGGATGCAGAAAGGGATGCAGAAAGAAAAGGAAGTAACAGCCCGTATCATGAAATCCAAAGGTCTTTCTCTCGAACTAATTTCGGAATGTACCGGACTTACAACCGAAGAAATTGAAAAATTGGAATGATAGAAACAAAAAGGCGACCCGTTTCCCACGAGCCGCCTTTTCTGTCTATTTGATTTCGATTTCTTCCTTCATGTCGATTTCTTCTCCATGTGTATCATAGAACACATATTGTAAGAAAGCGAGTTTCTGACTTGGAATAACCTTGATACCGAATCCGTATTTCATCTGCCATTTCCGTTTCAGGGAAACGAGTCCCTGATTGATGTAGGCGGCAACATACGGATGGACGTGTAACGAGAATTTCTTAACCTTCAGTTTGTTGACCAGATAATCAATTTTACTCTCCAAAGTGTCCGTAAAGAGAATGGACGACTTGATAGTGCCTTTTCCGAAGCAGGTAGGACAAAATTTCGGTCGTGTTGACGTCCATAGCCGGACGCACACGCTGGCGTGTAATCTGCATCAGCCCGAATTTGCTGAGCGGCAGAATATTATGCCGTGCCCTGTCTTTCTGCATATTGGCACACATCCGTTCATAAAGCTTCTGACGGTTTTCGGCTTCATTCATGTCGATGAAGTCTACGACAATGATACCACCCATATCTCTTAATCGCAGTTGGCGAGCCAGCTCGTCGGCGGCTCCCAGGTTTACTTCGAGTGCGTTACCTTCCTGCCCGTTGGCATTCTTGGTGCGGTTACCGCTGTTCACGTCTACTACGTGAAGCGCCTCAGTGTGCTCAATAATCAGATAGGCACCACTCTTGTAAGAGACTGTTTTACCAAACGATGATTTAATCTGCTTGGTGATACCGAAATTGTCGTAAATGGGAAGCTGGCCTTTGTACAGTTTCACGATGTTTGCCCGGTCGGGCGCGATCAGTGATACATAGTCTTTGATTTCGTTGTACACAGCCTCGTCATTGACGTGAATATTCTCAAAAGAAGGGTTGAAGAGGTCGCGCAACAAACCTACGGCGCGACTGGTTTCTTCATAAATCAACGTCGGATACTTGGTGGCTTTCTGTACTTTCGCCATTGCATCTTCCCAATGCTTGATCAGGACTTTAAGCTCTCCGTCGAGTTCGGCTACGCGTTTGCCTTCGGCTACTGTACGGACGATGACACCGAAATTTTTCGGCTTGATGCTCATCAGCAACTGTTTCAGGCGGGCGCGTTCTTCGCTCGATTTAATTTTTTGCGAAACAGAAACCTTGTCATTGAAAGGAATAAGCACGAGGTAGCGTCCGGCAAATGAAATCTCGGACGTCAGTCGCGGTCCCTTAGTGGAGATAGGTTCCTTTACGATTTGCACCACTACTTCTTGTCCCACCTTGAGTGTGTTGGATACGGTTCCGTCCTTGTCAAGATCGGGAAGTAGGGTTGCTTTGCTGATAGAAGTCAGCTTCTTTTTGTCGCTTAAAGTCTGCTTTACAAACTTTTCGAGTGAGTTAAATTGAGGACCCAGGTCAAGATAATGAAGGAAAGCGTCTTTCTCGTAACCGACGTCCACGAAACATGCATTCAGACCGGGCATCAATTTCTTGATACGTCCCAAATACATATTGCCCACTGAGAAAGAAATGTTTCTCCCTTCGCTTTGAAGTTCCACCAGACTCTTATCTTCGAGAAGAGCGATAGAGACCTCTTTGGGTTGTACGTCAACTACTAGTTCACTTGTCACTGTTTTGTTTTCTTATTATTGATTGAATCTCATTTGTATGAACAACTTTTTTGACAAAATGTTCATTTTGGGTTAGCTACTTAAACAAAGAACAAACTTGAAAGACATGTAGCTTCGCAAGTTTGTTCTTTATTCTGTGTGATCCAGACTTAAAAATTATTTTTTGCTTTTATGTCTGTTCTTTCTTAGTCTTTTTTTACGCTTGTGCGTAGACATTTTATGTCTTTTTTTCTTCTTTCCGCTTGGCATAGCTTCACATTTTATGGGTTAATACTCTTGTTAAATTTATTTTTTTACTGAGATTGTAAATGTCTTAGCCGGTTTGAAAGCCGGAATGTTGTGCTCGGGGATGATGATAGTAGTATTCTTGGAAATATTACGAGCTGTCTTTTGAGCTCTTTTCTTAACTACGAAGCTACCAAATCCACGAAGGTATACATTCTCATCGTTAGACAACGAATCTTTTACGGCATCCATAAATGCTTCAACTGTTGTAAGAACGGTTGTCTTGTCAATACCGGTTTTCTTTGTAATCTCGTTTACAATATCTGCTTTAGTCATTTTTCCTTAAAAAAAATATTATTACTAGGTTCTTGCTAATTTTTTGGACTGCAAATATATAGCTTTTTGGTCTCCTAAAAAAATATATTCTGCACATTTTTCTAAAAAAGATGGAGGCATTAAGTTTTCTTAGAGTCAAAAGAGTTACTTTTGTACTGCTTTTGGATAGTATATGCAAGATAAATGTAAGACGAACAACCGATATGGGAATGAATATTTTTAGTAAAGCAATTATAGACTGGTATAAGGAAAATAAACGAGAATTGCCCTGGCGGGAATCTTCGGATCCTTATCTGATATGGATTTCCGAAATTATTCTTCAGCAGACACGCGTGGCGCAAGGCTACGATTATTTTCTACGGTTTATCAAGCGTTTTCCTGATGTGCAGAGCCTGGCGGATGCGGACGAGGATGAGGTGATGAAGTTCTGGCAGGGGTTGGGATATTATTCGCGTGCCCGTAATCTTCATGCGGCGGCGAAAAGCATGAACGGTGTTTTCCCTAAGACATATCCGGAAGTACTTGCTCTGAAAGGGGTGGGAGAGTATACGGCAGCGGCTATCTGTTCCTTTGCCTATGGAATGCCTTATGCGGTGGTGGACGGCAATGTGTATCGGGTGCTTTCCCGTTATTTCGGTGTTGATACGCCGATTGATTCGACGGAAGGGAAGAAGTTGTTTGCTGCCTTGGCGGATGAAATGCTGGACAGGAAGCAGCCGGCTCTTTACAATCAGGGGATTATGGATTTCGGTGCGGTACAGTGTACGCCACAATCGCCTGACTGCCTGTTTTGCCCGTTGGCGGAGAGTTGTTCGGCACTTTCTGCGGGAAGGGTGGCACAACTGCCGGTGAAGCAGCACAAGACGAAGACAACGAATCGTTACTTTAATTATATTTATGTACGTGCGGGCGCGTATACCTTTATAAATAAACGGACGGCGGATGATATTTGGAAGAATTTGTTTGAATTGCCGTTGATAGAGACTTCGGTTGCTTTGTCGGAGGAGGAGTTTCTGGCTTTACCCGAATTTAGGGAGTTAGTGGCAGAGGGGGAGAAACCGGTCGTGGTGCGTTCGGTTTGCAGAGAGGTGAAGCACGTGCTGTCTCATCGGGTGATTTATGCTAATTTCTATGAGGTGACTCTGCCCGCAGAGTCGGCTTCTTTCGGTAACTATCGGAAAATAAAGGCGGAGGAACTGGGGCAATATGCCGTCCCCAGATTGGTGCACGCTTTTATTGAGAAGTATGTCGATTCGAAATAAAAGTTACAACAATCCTTGCATTCTATTGTTATTCTGTTTAATTTTGGCAGCAGATTTGAATTAAAGAATGATAAACTTGATACATATATGTCAGTAAACAGAGTGATATTGATAGGTAACGTGGGACAAGATCCACGGGTGAAATACTTTGATACGGGGTCGGCAGTGGCAACTTTTCCGTTGGCTACGACCGATCGCGGATATACATTGCAAAAATGGTACGCAGATTCCCGAAAGAACTGAATGGCATAATATTGTAGCATCCAACCGTCTGGCTGAAATCGTGGATAAGTATGTACACAAAGGTGACAAACTGTATCTGGAGGGAAAGATCAGAACTCGCTCTTACAGCGACCAGTCGGGAGCTATGCGCTATATCACCGAGATTTATGTGGACAATATGGAAATGTTGACCCCGAAAGGGGCCGGCCAAGGTGCGGGCACTTCTGCACAACAGGGGGCTGCAACACCGTCACAACAGCCGCAGCAAATGCAACAAAACCAACAGCCGCAGCAGTCGCAGGCGCAACCTGTACAAGATAACCCGGCAGATGATTTGCCGTTCTAAATACTGTGACACAGTGTGCCAAATGGTTTATAAAAGCTGATTGGCACATTGTCTTTTGTTTAACTAAAATATATACTCTTTGGACTCAGATGGTTATTTAAGCCAATTGGCTGATATTTTCAACGGTATTACCGTAAACACTCCTTCTATCTCTGCTATTATTGCCATAGTGCTGGCTGGTGTGCTCCTGCTTGCTTCCGGCTTTGCTTCGGCTTCAGAAATAGCTTTTTTCTCGCTTTCTCCCTCGGACAAGAATGATATTGACGAACGCAAACATCCTGCTGACGAAAAGATAAGCTTTCTTCTGGATGATTCCGAACGTTTGTTGGCAACGATATTGATTACTAATAATTTTGTGAACGTAACCATTATCATGCTCTGCAATTTCTTCTTTATGAATGTGTTTGTATTCCATTCTCCGTTGGCAGAGTTCCTGATATTGACTGTTATTCTTACTTTCTTACTGCTGTTGTTCGGTGAAATCATGCCGAAGATTTATTCGGCGCAGAAGACGTTGGCTTTCTGCCGTTTCTCCGCACCGGGGATTTATGCCTTGGAAAAGGTATTCTATCCGATTGCTTCTGTCTTGGTGCGCTCTACTACTTTCCTGAACAAGCACTTCGCCAAGAAGAATCATAATATTTCCGTAGATGAACTGTCGCATGCACTGGAGTTGACGGATAAGGCGGAAATCTCCGAGGAGAATAATATTCTGGAAGGGATTATCCGTTTTGGTGGCGAAACGGTAAAGGAGGTAATGACGTCGCGCCTGGATATGGTCGATCTGGATATCCGTACCCCTTTCAAGGAGGTGATGCAGTGTATCATTGAAAATGCTTATTCGCGTATTCCTATTTATTCCGGTTCGCGGGATAATATAAAAGGGGTGTTGTATATTAAAGACCTTCTGCCGCACGTGAACAAAGGAGATAACTTTCGTTGGCAATCATTGATCCGGCCTGCTTATTTTGTGCCGGAGACAAAGATGATTGATGATTTGCTTCGTGATTTTCAGGCGAACAAGATTCATATTGCTATCGTTGTGGATGAGTTCGGAGGTACTTCCGACTGGTGACAATGGAGGATATCATTGAAGAAATTGTTGGTGAGATACATGATGAATATGATGATGAGGAACGCACGTATGTCGTGTTGAATGACCATACTTGGATATTTGAAGCTAAGACTCAGGCTTACGGACTTTTACAAGATTGCGAAAGTGGACGAAGATGAGTTTGAGAGAGTGGTAGGGGATGCCGATACACTGGCAGGGATGTTGCTTGAGATTAAAGGTGAATTTCCCGCATTGCATGAGAAGGTGACTTATCATAATTATGAGTTTGAAGTGCTGAAATGGACAGCCGCCGTATTTTAAAAAGGTGAAGTTTACGATCCTGCCGAAAGAAGAAACGGAAGGGGCGGAAGACAAAGAGTAAAATGGGATTATTTCTGCAAGATAAAACGAATGATACACAATGGGCTGTCTGGAAGGTGGAGGAATCACTGGAGGCATTGTTGGCTCTTTTACCTGATGCGCGCAGGGTCTGTTGTGAACAGGAACTTTTGCAATTTGCTTCCGAACGGAGAAAGATAGAGTGGTTGTCTGTCCGTGTCTTATTGTACTTTATGTTGAAAGAAGATAAGCAAATAGGTTATTCTTCGGAAGGCAAACCGTTTCTGACTGATGATTCCTTTTTTATCAGTATTTCGCATACGAAAGGGTATGTGGCGGTGATTCTTAATCCCAAAACTCCTGTTGGCATTGATATTGAACAATATGGCAAACGGGTACATAAAGTTTTCGATCGTTTTATTCGTCCGGATGAGCAGGTAGAGGCTTATCAGGGAGATACTACGTGGGGGGGGCTGTTGCACTGGTCGGCAAAGGAAACGGTTTTCAAATGCATGAAGAATGCCGATGCTGATTTGCGGAAACTTTGTTTATCGCATTTTATTCCTCAAAAGGAAGGCACTTTTCAGGTTAGAGAATATGCGACGGAAGGGCAGTCACTCTTTTCTGTGGGGTATCGTATCTGTGAGGACTTTGTGTTGACGTGGACTTCGTGTTGACGCGGACTATGTATTCTATAAAAAATAACGGTGAGCAATGAGTGGAGTCTCCACAAATTGTTCACCGTTTATCTTTGGTCACTTATCTTTCTTGTTAAGTCTGTAACTTAGTGCGCCAGACGGACAGAATGATTGTTTTATTTCTCAATTAACGTGATGCCGTCAAGACAGAAATAGGCAGCAGTTTTTATACCATATTCATTTTTATCACTAGAGTCGGGTATAAATTTAACTTTTACAGCATTTTGGAGCAGGGGTTAGGTCAAACCATATCCATTCTTTAACAGGAAGGTCATTATCGGTCTTATAATTTGCTAATAAGATTTCTGCTTTTTCCTGTTTCATTACCAGAACTTCATCGTATCCTGTTGCTGTAACTTTATACCAATCTCCCGCCTTGAAAGCCCTTGCATAACCGTCTCCTTGTATCATACCCATGTATGCCCATGTACTGTTTGCTATCCAGGTTCCTTTTAATTTATAGTTAGTATCTAATATGGTCAGAATTGCTGGAGTTCCATATTCTCCGTCGCTACTGTCTACACCAATATACACACTACCAATTTTAGCTTTACCTGTTATTGGTGCAGGACTATTGGCTGTTTGATTATCTGTTATATTCATATAAGAAAATCCGGCAAAACTATAACCGGAACCCCAGTCGGCATAATAGTGGTTGAAATTAATTAAGTTTTTTAGGATCTTTGAAATCAGTTTCTTGGAATGCCTGATTGTTGGGGGTACCGTCTGCGATAAATTGACTGTTTTCCTCGGTCAATAGATTCTCAAAACTAACGACCACTTCGACTTTTTTTTACATCATCGTCATCATCCCCGCAACTGCAAAATACAAATACTGATAACAGTAGTAATAAAGATAATTTCTTCATGTCCTTTTTTAATTTTTAGTTATTAATTGTTTTATTGATTAATTCTTGAAATGCAGGTTTTCGACAGTTGTTACTTCTGTCGATATTTCTCCCATTTGCCCTGCGTCTTGATTGACGGCAGTCATGATTTTCACAAAGTCTATACAATCCAAAACGATGGATTCTCCATTGCTGTCTATTGCCCAGTCTATTTTAAAATTACTGCCTTCTTTATCATTGCGATGATTGTCGGCATATCCCCACGGATAGCAATATCCTACCCATAATCCATTTTCCGGAACAGCATTGTCCTTTAAGCGTGTTCCCCGGAATGTTATTTCATTTTCCTGTATCCATACAGGATAATAGACTCTTGGTTATGAAAGCTGTTCCGGAGGATTTCACCTTCGTTTCCTTGATTGTCTTTCCAAGAGACATTCTGGTTTGCCGGTTCCGGTCGATAATAAGTGATCTCATATCCACGTGTCTCCGTATCTTTCCCCGTATTCGCTTCCGGCCAGCCTCATACCACTCATCATCGGGTTCTCCATTGCCATTTACATCTTTAGATACAAATACGATACCCGGTTCGGCGCTTCCCCTAATTTTCCTGTTTCTGTTTTCAGATTGTAATAAGCATTTCCTTTTATCTTGAAATCATACTCTCCTTCTACGTTCGGGATTGATTGCGGGAAACCCAGAACAATGTAACCACCGAATCCTCCTAAAGTGATGATTGATTTTTGCCGTATTTTGCGGGTTGCTTCTTTCAGTATATCATCATAGGTAAATCCATTTTTATAGGCAGATGTAGTAGTATTGATAAATTGTCCCGGAGCCGGCCTGTACTCCCATACCTTATTGGCAAAAGCCAATGAATTTTCTGTTTCTCCGGTATCATCAATATCGCTTCGGGAAGCCTTGTCGCTGAATACGATTGTATTTGGATTCAGTCCGATATTATTCAGGCGGAACAAGAGTTGTCCTTGTTGGTTGAAACAAAGCAAATCTCCATATACGGTGTAGTCATAAGCGTCTGTGATATATATATTCCCACTGTAGGGATTGACATTGATTCCATAAGGAGTGCTGATATTGGTTCCGTCCGTAATGAAATTTTCACGGACAGTTTCTCCTGTTTTTAGATTGAATGTCTTGATAGAAGCGGTTTGTGTACTGTAATTATAGTTATATAGATAAGCAATCTCTCCGTCAATAGCAAAGTTTTGTACTCTCTCATTATAGTGGGTGACTACCTTTGTCCGGCAGTCTATTTTTGCGAAATTATAATCTCCGGCTTCTACATCTTCGCCACGGGTGGCTACATAAACGACTTTTTCTTTCGTATCGGCAATGATCTTTCCCGGATTCGGACCTACGATAATTTTATCGGTTTCCTTGAATGTAGCGATGTCAACCACGGACACTGTATTGTCTACCCCCAATCCCGACGCATGGTCCAATCCGCCGGAGTTGGAAACATATAACTTGTCATCCTGTACACAAATTCCGTCAGGATTACGTCCCACTGTTGTCATAGCGTCTATGGCAAGCGAAGCCGTGTCAATACGTGCTACCGTACCGTCATAAGAACAGACATAGGCTTTTTCTTTATGAAAAGCAATGTATCGCGGTTCCCGGGGATTTCCGTTCTCTGTCAGCATTTGAATCTGTTTCAGCGAGTTTCCCGTTTGGAAATCCACTATTTCTATCGTACTGGAAACGTTGGCTACAATATATATCTTGCTACCGTAAATTGCCAGATCATTAGCTGTATCTCCCAGTCCCCGGTGATTGATCGTCTTGAAATAATTGCGTACCATTCGCTGGTTATTGAAAGAAAAACGCATCAGCGAACTGTTATTCTGATTGAACAATCCTTCGCACAACGCATAGAGTTCGGCTGTATCCGTCTCTGTCCGGGTCACCTGTGATGTCCGATGAGGTGAAGGGGCTTGTCCTCCATATCATCGCAAGCGTTGAGCAATAATAGCAGCGGCAGACAGAACCAGAATATATATGTCAATTTCCTTTTCACGTCCATAATATCCTTTTTATAATATTAATATCTTATCTTCAACGTTGCCCTGACTGAACGGCCGGGCATGGGGAAGAACTGAACAATCTCGTAATTTTTATCCAGCAGATTCAAAACCTCTACGCTAAGAGACGTTGTAACTTTTCTTATCCGGAAGTCTCGGCCGGCTGAAATACTGTGGTCGCTGTAACTGGCCAACCGGTTTTCGGGAATGTTCTGTCCCAACGCATAACGTTTTCCCGAAAAGAGGAACGAATAAGATAAATCTATCCAGGGTGTTTCGATGCCCGCTTGTCCCGAAGCGGAGACGCGGGGGGTGTAGGCTATCTGATGTTTATAAGTCGATTTGTTCGAGCTGGCGTCCGGAGTTGTGACATCTAATGCCCGTTGATAAGTATAGTTCCCGGAAAAATTGATACGGATACTTTCCCGGGGTTGGAGCGATAGGCTTCCTGTGGCGTCAATACCTTTGATCTCTACACTGCCCAAATTCCTCATGCTCCACACAGCAAGGTTCTTGGTCGGGTAAGCAATGATTTTGTCCGTCACTTTGTTATAATATGCGTCAACGGTTTGCCGACAGGTAGGGCAGGAATGTACATACATTTCTGCTATACGTCAAACCGATATTGTATTGACGGGCATTTTTTCGGGTTTCAATTTGCTGTTACCCACTTCCTGATAATATAAATCATTGAAACTAGGCAAACGGAAAATATCTTTGTAGAAGAAACGGACACGAAATTCTTCATTCCGGAAAGGCTTGAATGTGGCGCTGACGTAAGGAGTTAATTTGCGGTGATTGCCTGCGCTTCCTCCCCTTGTCGGCCTGCTCGTTGATAACGGTTGCCAAGGCGGAAGCAGATAGAGTGAACCATTCGTTGACGTATTTTCCGGCAATGGCTGTCAACCACGAATAGCGTGTGGGATGTGCAAAGTCTGCCATGTTGGCATTCATCGTGTTGATACTGCCGTCGGTAGATAATGAAAACGAAAGATTGTTCAGCAGCCTGTATAACACGGAGGCGGAAAGATAGTATTCCTGCTGGTAATAGCTGTTCTCTGTTTTGCCTTCATTGTTTTTGATAGCAGGGTCCAGATAATGCTGGTAACTCCAGTTCCATTTGGCAGAAGTCCGGAATACCCATTGCCGGCTGAATTCCTTTTTATATTGGCTTTGTATAAATGCATTTTTGTCCCAGAGGTGCTGTGCGGAAAAGTCGTTATATAGCGTGGTCGCTTTCGGCAATCCCCTGGAAGACTGGAAGTAGTAAAAGGCTTTAGCCGCCATTGCTCTTTGTCGGAGAAGTTGCCGTAAAGCCCGGCTTCGGCACGGAACGTTTCGACATCCGTGTTCTTCCGTTTTCACGTGAAGTCAGGTCGTCTGCTGCGTTTCCACATAACGTAGCGTGTACGGATATTGTCCGTCTGACGACATCCATTCACCGTTCGCCGAAACTGTCCATTGGGGGCTGAGTTGTTGTTCCAATAAGATAGAGGGATTGACAAGTCCCCACGAACCGGTTTTGAAAGCAGCGCTTATATTAGTTCGTTTCCCTTTCTCAAAGCGGGGGAGTGAGTGTCTGTATGTCCAATATTCCTGCAGAAGCGAAGAAACGTGCCGGTTGGAAGATATTGTCACTCTGCCCGTTGCTCAACGAAAGTTGATCTACATTATCAAGTGAGAAACGGCCGATGTCGATCTGTCCCGTCTGACAGTCCGTTATGGCAATTCCGTCATAGCCTACGGCGGTGTGCTGTGCTCCCAAACTGCGTATGGAGACAGTTTTCAGACCTCCTATACCTCCGTAGTCTTTTACAGTCACACCGGCAAAATGCTTCACCGCATCGGACACTTGCAAGGCGTGCAGATTCTTCAAGGGCTTCTTTGGGAAAAATAGTTGTAGAGGTGCAGTAGAACGGACCTCACGGGTCTGGTAAATATCAGAAACGGTAACCTCCGGAATAAAAATAGGTATGCGTTGTATCCACTTTCTGCTGTTGTGCAAAAAGCGGTATGGATAGAAATTGGCAGCAGAATGCTGCACAGATACTCATATAAAACATCACATATCTCATCCTTGATTTTCTGGCTGTTTTTCACATTTTAAAAATGTCCGGGCGAAATCGCTTCGACCGGACATACGCTAATAAACTTTGGCAGAGTTTATTAGTTTGTACATACTTTCTCTGAATCAGAGTGGTGAATGAAATGATGGACGAAATGTCCGGTTCATTAGACTCAACGCTTTTTCCTCGAAAGCAGTGAAACGAGTTTGCATGGTAGGTCTTCTGACTTGTTCTTATTGCGAGCGCCTTCCCGGACTTTGCTTTCCAGTGGCTAGAAGTCGGTTGCTCGCAACGTAATGTGTGGAACTTACAGCAGCGGGACTGTTCAGGACTTGCACCTGATTCCCTTTTAATCGCTCCCCTCGTGCATGAGAGTTGCAAACCAATGCGCGACAAAGATAGAGAGTTTATTTGTCTTTTGCAAGAAAGAAGAAGATTATTGATGTATCATCAGGTATTCTTCAATCGCTTGTGGGTAGCATCTTTCAACAATACGGTTTTCTCTTTATTTAATAGGTATAAAGTAGGGATCGCTTTCAGGTCATACAGTTGTTTCTCTTTGATTGTGAATTTCTTATCATATCCGTTAATCCATTCTTTGGGAAATTCATTCAGATGTTTGCGCCAGTCATCCAACTCTTCATCGGGGTAGATAGAAAGGACGATCAGCTTCTTCTCCTTTATGAGTTGGCTGATGATAGGGGCTTGCTTTAAACCTTCGATTGTCTCCGTACAAGCGTGGCAACCGGGATTATTGATAAATAGTAGAAGATAATCGGCATTGCTGATAGAGGGAGCCTTGAGCGCCGGAAGCAAGGGTATAGGTGAAGTTTATAGCTTTGGTGCCTATGCGGTTCTTTTGAGCTAATTCCAACCGTGCCTTGGGGCGTACTTTTTCTATCTCTTCCAATACGGGAGAGGCTGCCATTGCTTCCAATACGGGAATATAAAACTCCTCGTTACGCATCGGAGAGTTGGGGTCATATAAGTATTTATCCGCTAAATCGGTGATGTAGGCGAATACTTTCTTGTCTACGTTTGTGCGGTCGATCGTTTTGCGTATAGCTTCCTGTGCGGTTTTGAGGGGGACATGATTCAGAATGTCGCAGTAATCCACCCACGCCTGTTCGGTTATTTCCGGATGATGAATGTAGTTGGTGTCGGCGAAGTTCACATTATCCCAGTAGTGCTTTACTAAGAACTCGGCACGTTGTTCCGGTGCTACCATTATTTGAGGGATAGCGGGCAGCGTGAAAGTCTTGATAGTGTCCTGTGACACTTCGTTTTTAGTCTGGCTTGAAGCATTCCCGCTTTTGCAGGACCAAAGGAGGAGGAAGCAGAGAATGGGAAGGATATTTAAGTTTGTTTTCATGACTTGCTGTTCTACATTTATCTGATTATTTTTCAAGTTGCAGGCAAAGATAACTCCCTTTTTATTTTATTCAAAACATTCTTCTTTTTTTGTTCGGCAGGATATTATTTGAAGTTATCAGTTAACTATAATTTCGTCGGAGGGACTTGACAAATGCTTTTTATGTTGTATATTTGTAGACAGAGAACGTGAAATCAATAACAGAAGAATGAAAAAGTATGGAATAAAAAAGTAGAAAGTGGTGTAATTTTACAACAAATATAGATTGTCTCCTCCTTTTTTTGATGAGGGGAAGGGCGATCAATACTGACTAAAGGCTGCGAATTTTATAAGGTTCGCAGCCTTTTTTGTTGTATTATTTCGGATGTTTTTCTGTGAATTTTTATTTTAAAGTTTATAATAAACGGAGGGGACGTTTATAATAAACGATCATTGAATTTATTAATAACGATAAGAACGTTTATGTAGTGGAATGTTCGTTTTTTTATATAACGCTTATTCTAAGTCTCGAGATTTGTATTTTTATGGTAATAATAATTGAAGTCTTTCTCCGGTAATTTTTTCGGAACGTGTAAGCAGACTCGAATGAGACGAGTAATAATCTATATCTGCCGGAGAAAGATTATTTCTCTTTCCCCAGTGTAAACACGAATTCCAGTCCACCGCTTTGACTGCTTTTGGCGGAGATATTGCCGCCATGAATAATCACGGCATTTTTTACGATAGCCAGCCCCAAACCGGTACCGCCCAGTTTGCGTGAGCGACCTTTATCTACCCGGTAGAAACGCTCGAATAAACGGTTCAGGTGTTCGGCCGGTACGCCTACGCCCGTATCGGAGAAACTGAAATAGTAGAAGTTCTCGTCCTCACGGAAACAGTTGATGTTGATTTGAATATTCGTTCCGGCGTAAGCAATCGCATTATCCATTAAATTGCGGAAAATGGAGTAGAGCAGGGAGTAATTACCCTTGATCTGTATTCCCTTCTTTAATGAGTCGACGATAGTGATATGTTTTTCTTCCAATTCCAAAGCAACTTCGTTGATGATGTTACCTACCAATACACTGATGTCCACCCGTTCCATGTCGATCATGTTGGCGGCTTCGTCCATGCGCGTCAATACAGATATGTCACGCAACAGCCGGCTCAGACGATTACTTTGTGCATAACAACGTTCAAGGAAAGTGTTCATTTTCTCCCGTGAAATATTATCATTGTTGACGATTGTTTCCAGATACCCTTGGATACTGCTGACAGGTGTTTTCAATTCGTGGGCAATGTTCTGCGTCAGTTGGCGTTTCAGGCGCACCTGTTCTTCTTCCTGAGTGACATCGTTGATAGAAATCTCGAAACTGGCATCTTGGAAGAAAATACATTCTACGATAAATGTACGTCCGTTCTTATTAATAGTAATAGACATCCGCTTCTCATCTTTACTGAGCGAACGGTTGTTGCTGGTTCTTGTTTATAAAATGGATAATCTCTTTCAGCACTGATTGCAAAGACCTCTTCCGTCGTTTCCAGGTTAGAGTCTGAGATCAGGTTACTGTATTGGGTAAAGAGATTGTTGACCAGAATCTCCTTCTTATCTTTAGTGAATATACCCAGTCCTTCGTGTGAAATCTGAAGTGGGTAATCAGCTTTTCACGTTCGATATAAAGTGCTTCTTTCGTTTCGTGCAGACGTTTGTAGATCTGAATGATATGCTGTGAAATTTCTCCCAGTTCGTTGTGCGGAAAGGCTGACTGCATCGCCATTTCGATAGGCTCATTCCGGTCGGCACGCATGGCAAATTCGCGGAGTTGGCTGATCGAAGTTCCCAAACATTGGTGAATTTATAGAAAATAATCATCAGCAATAAAGAAACAATCACGGTGAACCACAGGTAATGCGGGTCTGCTTTCAGGTTATTGATTAAGCTGACATTATACGGCAACGCCGACCGGACAATATAATCCCCGTAACGTGTGGCGGAGTAAAAATAAGGAAGTCCGGTGGTTTCGGAAGTACGGCGTACATCGAATCCGTTTCCTTCTTTCAAGGCTCTCTGCACTTCGGGACGGTCGCGGTGGTTTTCGTGTTTTATTTCTTGTGTCTTATAACTGTCATAAATGACATTTCCCTGCAAATCAATCAGCGTCACACGCAAATCCTTCAATGCATGGTCACGGATATATTTGTCGGTAGTTTCTTCGATAGCCGGACTATCGTTCAGTTGTTCGTACAGCCGGCTGTTATAGTCTTGTAACTGTGTATTCAGCAGTTCGACTTTATATTCCCTTTCCCGTTGGTACTGATAGGCGATGAAACAGATTGCGAATACCAGGAACAACGAAATGACCGAAAGAAAGAGTTTCCGGCTGAAAGAGAGGAAATGTTTTTGATTGACAGGTAGGTTCATAATCAATAATTATTCTGCTTCGAAACAGTATCCGTATCCGAGG
>VOFK01002042.1_pt1 | contig 38956 bp, 71 predicted proteins | sample 5384121 | NCBI WGS metagenome assembly VOFK01 (sample SAMN12384730, study PRJNA508395) | human gut metagenome | isolation source: healthy gut J | host: Homo sapiens | reverse complement strand
CTCAGTTGTCAGTTCTTCGTCTCTTGCGGATCGCGTTCATTTAAAGTCCATGATATATGGAACGTGTTCAAACTGTACCGGTCTTTCCACACCGTTCAGGTCATCGTTCAGGCCACTGCTTTTTCTACAAATAACGGTGCAGAGATTCTCTCCAGATTCATCTCTTTTCCGAATTCCTTCTGGAACGTATCACGAATGTACTTGATTGCTTCCTGTGTCTCTCTTACGCTTAAGCGAGGGTCATAATGTTCTGGTAATATTAATCCCATTTTTTCTGTCTCCTTTTGTGTCTACTGTATATTTTTTATGAAATTCTTTGCTCACTGATTACTCTTCTCCAAATACTTCTCTGTGCATAATATACGGACTGCATTGCATCTTTGCCGTAAAAATCTGCCCCGATCATATCTGCATAATCCTGATTCAGCACAGCTCCCCCTACCATGACTTTACATTCAGGTTTACGTTCTCTCAATAACTTGATGGTCTCTTCGCATGCTTACAACCGTTGTTGTCATAAGCGCGCTTAAACCTACCAGCCGGATATCCTGCTCAACTGCAGTATCTACGATCACTTCCGGCGGAACATCTTTTCCAAGATCAATCACATCAAAGCTGTAATTTTCAAGAAGAACTTTTTACAATGTTCTTACCAATATCGTGAATATCTCCTTTTTACCGTTGCGAGAATAACTTTATTCTTCGCCTGGACTTCCCCGCCTTCCTGTGCGAGTACATCCTTGATCACTGCAAATGCGATCTTTGCCGCATCGGCACTCATCAGAAGCTGCGGCAGGAAAGACAGTTCCCTTTTCAAATCCTTTTCCTACCGTATCCAGTGCCGGGATCAGGTGTTCATTGATGATCTCCAGCGGTGCCTGTTTCTTTAACAGTTCTCCTGTTGCATGATGTGCTTCTTCTTTCAGACCTTTTTTCGATGGCCTCTTTTTAAAGTCAGTTCTGCCGCCTTTGCCGGTGCAGGCGTTCCTGCTTTCTGACTGCCATATACACGGATATAATCCTCGCAGTTCTTGTCGTAATTCATCAGCGCACAGAATGAATAGTAAGAACATCATATCCTCAGAAGAAGGATTAATGATCCCCGCACTTAATCCATTCTGCATGGCCATCGTATAGAAATTTAATTAACTGCCGGACGGTACGGAAGACCGAACGAAATGTTCGATACACCAAGTACCGTACATACACCGTAAGTCTCTCTGACTTTTTTCAGTGCTTCCAGCGTGACCTTCGCACCTTCCGGTTCGAACTGATCGTCATTGCCAGCACATCGATCACGATGTCCTTTTTTTGTCAATGCCGTATTTCTTCGCTTCTTCAATGATTTTCCTGCCACACGGACTCTTCCATCTGCCGTTGCCGGGATTCCATCCTCGTCGATCGTAAGCCCGATCAAAACACCTCAGTAAAGCTTAATAAGCGGGAAGACAGCATCCATATTTTTCCTGTTTTCCATTTACAGAGTTCACCATCGGCTTACCGTTATAGATACGCATCGCCGCTTCCATTGCTGTGATATCAACGGTATCGATCTGAAGCGGCAGGCTTGATACGCTCTGAAGCTCCATGATGACTTCTTTCATCATCGCCGGTTCGTCAATATCCGGAAGTCCTACGTTGACATCCAGAATATGTGCTCCTTATCCTGCTGCGTAATCCCTCTTTCAGGATATAATCCATGTCGTGGTCTTTTTAATGCCTGTTTGAATTTCTTCTTACCGGTTGGATTGATTCTCTCTCCGATGATCATCGGCTTCCCGCCAAGGATGACCGCATGTCCGTAAGAAGATACCATTGTGATATCTTTTTCTTTGTTGCCGGCTTTACGCTCATCTCTCTGGTCGTCTCAACCATCTTCTGGATATGTGCAGGTGTTGTTCCACAGCATCCGCCGATCACATGCGCTCCCATCTTCTACGATCTTTGCCATATATCCGGCAAACTGTTCCGGTTCTACATCATAATAGACTTCTCCGTCACGCTGCTTTGGGGGAAGTCCTGCATTCGGTTTTACGATGATCGGAACCGATGCGTATTTCAGAATATCCTCCAGAATCGGAAGCATCTGCTCCGGTCCCATACCACAGTTGATTCCCAATGCATCTACGCGGAGTCCTTCCAGCATTGCCACAACCGATGGAACATCTCCTCCTGTCAGAAGTTTTCCCTTTTCATCAAAGATCATAGTTGCAAATACCGGAAGTGAAGTATTCTCTTTTGCAAGTACTGCTGCTTTCACTTCGTAACTGTCACTCATGGTCTCGATATGGATCAGATCAGCTCCTGCCTGTTCTCCATAGATCATCGTTTCTTTAAATGCATCATATGCATCTTCAAAACGAAAGATCTCCCATTGGCTTTAATAACTTACCGGTTGGTCCTACATCTAATGCTACATAAGTCTTTCTTCCGTCGTCGTGCACGCCACGTTCTGCAGCCTTTTTTGCATTCTGGTTCCCTGCTGTTACGATTTCTTTGAGTCCATACTTGGAATCATGGAATTTGATCGCATTAGCACCAAATGTATTTGCTTAAGACGATATCACTGCCTGCCTCAAAATATGCCTTATGGATATCGATGATTTCTTCTGCATGTTCCAGGTTCCAGACTTCCGGGAGTTCTCCCGGCTGTAATCCCTTTGACTGAAGAAGTGTTCCCATTCCACCGTCAAAGAATACAATAATTCTTTTTCCCCAGTCGTTCTAATAACATTTGTCTGCTCTATCCTCTTTCTTGTATCTTATGATCTGCGGTATGCGCAGTCTTTCTTCTGACACACCTCACAACCTTTGATATGGCAGGAAGTCTCTGTTTCACTGAGACCGATCACTGCCGTCACCGATTTTGACGGTGTCAGCATATTGCCGCCGGTGTGTCAGCCCGATCTTCTTTGCCGTATCCAGCATACGGAGGAGGATCATATCCTGATGTGCCATATCAAAGTCTCCATATCCAGGACTGAATCTCGGTCTGATATAATAACCCTCTTTCTTCATATCTGCTTCCAGAGCAGTCTGCCATTCATCCAGATATTCTTCCAGCATAGCAGCCGCACACGCCTGAAGTGTTACCACTCTTGCCATATCTCCGATGGAATATTTCCGTCAATAGAGATCAACTTTGGTCCAAGCGTTGCACCCAGCAGCAACTGCTTTTTACATCCTCGTCAGATTTTTATAAAGATTTTTAGCTGTGGATATCCAGATTTTCCCAGAAGGATTCTTCCACTCTCCGGAATTCTAATTCAAAAATGCGGTAGACGATCAGCCTGCGCCGCCTGGGAAAGCTCTTCAAAAACAAACATCCACAAGCTTCAAGCGTATGATCATCTACCGCATGTCTGCCATATCCCAAGTAACGAATTGCTTCTTTCGTTCTTGCGTCCATTTTGCTTCCTCTATTTATTCAGAATCTCTGAAAGATTTGCCTGGTTGCCGCAGCAACCTCCGGTTTATTCATAGAATATACGTGAACATGGTTAATGCCATTTGCGAACAGATCGATGATCTGATCTGTCGCATAAGCAATTCCCGCCTGCTTCATTGCTTTCGGATTATCTCCAAAGCGATCTACGATTTCTTTGAATCTCTCCGGAAGGTTGGTTCCGGATAATTTGACGGCATTCTTTTACCTGATTTTGCGCTTGTTACCGGCATGATTCCCGGAATAACCGGAACGGTAACACCCTTTTCTCTCGCTCTATAGAGGAAATCATAAAGAAATATTGTTATCAAAAAACATCTGTGTAGTCAGGAAAATCTACACCACAGTCTACTTTCTGTTTCAGATGTGCAATATCATCCCTTCTTATGTTCGGACTCTACATGTCCTTCCGGATAGCATGCAGCCCCGATGCAGAAATCTCCCATGACTCTTGATATCTTCGATCAGCTCATATGCATACTGATAATGATTCCTGGAAGTGGGAATTCACGCTCTTGTGGAATATCTCCTCTGAGAGCAAGGATATTCTCAATTCCTGCATTTCCTTTAACTGATCGATTACCTGATGCACTTCTTCTTTTTGTTGATGATACACAAGTAAGATGTGCAAGGCTTGAACATTATATTTATCTTTGATATGTGATGCAATCTTTACAGTATTCTTACTGGTTCCACCGCCTGCACCATATGTAACACTCATATATGACGGTTTCAATTCTGCAATTGCTTCTGTCGCCTTTAATACTCCTTCATATGCTGCATCTGTCTTCGGTGGAAATACCTCAAAAGAAAGATGCGGTGTCTTTTTTTGTCTAAATATATCACTGATTTTCATATTTTTTCTGTCATTCTCCTTTAGTCTGTTTTTACATTCCTTCGTATAATTCTTCGTACTGTTTTGCAGAATTCTTCCATGAGAAGTCTTTATTCATGGCACGTTCAACAATCTTGTTCCAGTCACGTTTCTTATCGTAATAGATCTGTTCTGCATAACGTACAGTTGCCAGCATCTCATGTGCATTGTAGTTCATGAAGCTGAATCCTGTACCAGTCTTTTCATACTCATTGTATGGCTGTACGGTATCCTTCAATCCTCCGGTCTCACGGACGATTGGAACTGTTCCGTAACGTAAACTCATCAACTGGCTGAGTCCGCATGGTTCAAACAGTGACGGCATAAGGAATGCATCACAGGACGCATAGATCTTATGAGACATTGCATCTGAATAATAAATGTTTGCAGATACTTTTCCGGATATTTCCATGCGAAATGGCGGAACATATTCTCATACTGCTCCTCACCTGTTCCAAGCGCAACAATCTGAATTGCATCCTGACACAGCTCATCCATCATACAAGCGACCAAATCGAAGCCCTTCTGATCTGTCAGTCTGGATACGATACCGATCATCATAGTTTTATGGATTCTCTTCCAGACCAAGTTCCTTCTGAAGTGCGATCTTGTTCTTGATCTTCTCTTTACGGAAATTGCTGACATCATAATTTCTCGTCGATCTTATTGTCTGTTAGTGGATTATAATCTTCATAATCAATTCCGTTGCACAATTCCTGACAGGCAGTTTGCTCTTGCATTCATAAGACCGTCCAGTTTCTTCGCCATAGAATGGTGTCTTAATTTCCTCTGCATAAGTATCACTTACGTCGTCACTCTGTCTGCATATACAATTCCACCCTTCAGGTAGTTTGCATCACTTGTATGCTTCCAGCTTATCCGGTGCGAAAATAATACTGTGGAAGTCCGGTAATGTCTCTGACACGCTTCGCATCCCATGTTCCCCTGGAATTTCAGGTTATGGATCGTCATCACTGTCTTCTTATTCCCGGAAAAATTCATTGTTATAGCGGAAATTATCCAGATAAATATCGGAATCAGTCCCGTCTGCCAGTCATGGCAGTGAATGATGTCTGGTCTGAAATCGATCAGTGGAAGTGCACTTAATACAGCTTTTTGAGAAGAATGCGAATTTTTCAATATCCGCATACATATCACCGTATGGTTTAATCCGTTAAAATAATATTCGTTATCAATAAAATAAAAAACTTAATTCCGTCGTATTCCATTTCAAGAACGCCAACATACTGTTTTCTCCAGTTCAAGTCCATATAAAAATGAAAGTATGATACTGAAGTTTTTCTTTCCATTCGTCTTTCATACACATATACTTTGGAAGCATCACGCGTACATCGTATTTTTCTTTATCAAAAATATTTCGGTAATGATCCGACAACATCGGCAAGTCCTCCTGTTTTTAATAAATGGGACTGACTCAGATGCCGCAAATAATATTTTCTTCATTGCATTTCCCTCCCAACCTTAGAATACTTTATCATTATAACGTATTTTTTATTCAGAATAAAAGGGTTGTTTAGCGGTTTTTATTTTCCAGTCGGATCGTATCTGCGATCAATGCTATAAATTCTGAATTTGTAGGTTTTTCCCTTTCCCATTACTTACTGTATATCCAAATAACTCATCCAGCGTATCCAGCTTTCCACGGCTCCATGCAACTTCAATTGCGTGACGGATTGCACGTTCCACACGGCTTGCCGTCGTCTGATGCATCTTGGCAATTGTCGGATACAAAACCTTTGTGATCGCATTTAACACATCCATATCATCCACTGCCATAATGATCGCATCCGCAGATAATGATATCCTTTGTATTGCGCCGGTATTCCGATTTCATGGATCATATCCGTCACACGGGTCTCTAGATTATATTCTTGCTTTTTTTGGAAACTGCATTCCGGCTTTCGGATTCCGGCACTTGTTCTTTCTCTCCCCGTTTCCATCTTTGATCCTGCTTAAGATCATATCATTGTGAAATGGTTTCATCACATAGTAACTTGCTCCTTTTCGGAAAGCATCTTCTGTAATTCTTTCCTGTCCGACAGCCGTCACGATAATAAATTCCGGACGTTTGGTGATCTGCTCATCCCTTTTACTTTTTCCATCACACTTAATCCATCCATCTTTGGCATGATCAGATCCAGTAATACAACATCCGGTTTTTTTTCTTTGATCAGACGATACATATATCTTCTCAATTATTGGCTTTGTCCTATCAGATTCAGATCATGATCCTGCTCTATGATTTCCCCCAGCATATCCAAAATTCTCTTCGCATTGTCGTCAGCGATTGCTACATTAACTTCTCTCATTTCCAAAATGCCTCCTTGTCCCTTTTAATTATGTCGAGTTTTTATTATATATTTTCCTCAATTTTTCGAACAAGAAAATGCTGTCGTAAAAACCTGACCTGCATCGACAATATTCTGATTATTCTACATATTTCAGCATATTTTCGATAAAAATCCCATAACCCCTGTTGGATCACTGACAAATACATGGTAACTGCACCCGCTATCTTTCCATTCTGGATAATTGTGTTCCCGACATTCCCTGAATGATTCCGCCTGTAATTTCCAGCAATTTTGGATCTTTCACTTCTATTTCGAGTCCTTTATTTTCCTCTCTGGTATGTTTGTCAATTTTTGTAATACAATTTTATACTCTTTTTACTTTTCCTTCCACACAGCATCGGATTTTTGCATCTCCTTTTTTTTTTATTTCATCCGTCTGCATTATCTCCATCGGATCCGTGTCCTGAAACAGGTTTTTCTGTGCGGTCAAGCGTTCCAAAAATCCCCACAATCCGTATTTTTTATCAATTTTTTTCCAAGCACATTATATCTGTTATAAACAATGATTCCTTCAATGCCTCCTGGATTACACCGTCCAATTCCTTTCTGGATACTTTCGTATACTGGTTTCGTATACTCTTCCATTTTCGAATCTCCATAAGTGCATTCGTATCTGTGTCATGAATTCCATGTCCAAGTGCTCCAAATCTGCTGTCAGAATTAAGAAATGTTACTGTTCCAAGTCCCTGTGCATTGTCCCTTACCCATATCCCGAGCATGCAATTATTTTTTGCTCCTGACCGGTTTTACCTTATTCACTTCCAGATATTCCGAATCTCTGCGCAGCTTTTAAAATCACATCTGTTCCATCTGTAGTTTTTATTTTTATATCGTCTGTAGTTCTTTTTATCCCTGATCTTCGTTCCATTGCATTCTACGATATAATCACCGGCCTTCACCAGATGTCTTGCCGGTTCCAGTCGTTCACCGTCTGTTCCTGTAACCTTCTCTGTTCCAAGAACCATGACTCCTTCTGTTTCCAGATAGATTCCGATCGGCATACCTCCCGATCACCGTATTGTCAGAACACCGTCCCCGCGCTTACTTCCTCTTTTTCGTTACGTTCCATTTTTTCCTTCACTGAATATCCCGCGTAAAAAAGACAGAAAAACAAGTGTTATGATCAGACATTTTCGATACCAATATTTTTCTCATGTTTCACACTCAAAAAATAGACATCCCTGCAAGAATGTCTATCTTAGTATGTGGTATTTTATAAAAAATCTTACTCTGGATCTGTATACTTTTTATTTTTTATCTGACCTGCCAGATTTTCATCTCTTTTGCGTTTGGATCACGGTATCTGTAATTTTTACCGCCGAGGATCCTTGCCAGCTCTTCTACCGACTTTTCTTCTGTCAGCGGATAAATGTGTGTACGCGTTACTGCATCCTCTGTCTTTTTTTCAATCAGGAAATGCTGATCTGCCATCGCTGCAATCTGTGCAAGATGTGTAATACAGATCACCTGGTGTTCTTTTTCCGATCAGTGCCATCTTTTTCCGACACTTTCTGTGCCGTACGTCCGTTGATACCAACATCAATTTCATCAAAGATCAGTGTCTCAATCCATCTTTATCTGCCATTACACTTTTTGACCGCCAGCATGATCCTGGAAAGCTCACCACCGGAAGCAACTTCTGTCAATGGTTTCACCTGCTGTCCCTGGTTGAGCGAAATATCACGGAATTCCATCATCAATGCCATCCTTGGAATATTCTTTCTTTTCCGCAAATGTATCTCAAAACTGCACCTGTTCAAAATTCAGGTCTTCAAAACCTTTCTGGATCTTCTTTTCCAGCATGTTTGCCTTCTTCTTTCGAAGAGTCGAAAGTTTCTGCGCCCATTTAAAGATAATCCTGTTCCAACTGCTCACAGGATGCTTTCAATTCCTGCATATACGCATCATAGTTTTCCAGAATTTCAATTCTTTCTTCCTGCTTCTTACAATACTCCATGATCTTTTCATAAGAGTTACCATATTTCGTCTTCAGATGATTGATCTCATTTAACCGTTTTTCTGTTTCATAAAATAATCTTCATCCGAAAATTCACAGTTTTTCTGATACTCCGCCAGTTCGTGATTGAAATCATTTAACAGATTATCTACATCCGCAAGCTGCGAATATATAACTGCGCAGCCGCTCATCAGCATCTGAAACTTCCGACAGGGTTCTAAGTGCCCTTCCGAGCTTTTCGCTTGCGCTTTCCCCCATCTCCGCCTGTATACTGATAGCTTTCGGTCACGCTCTGGACAATCCGCTTTCCATTGCACATACGACGGTAAAAGTGACTCCAGCTCTTCGTCCTCATGCTCTTTTAATTCTGCCTGCACGATCTCATCGACTTCGAACTGTAAAAATGCCAGTTCTTTCACCCTTTCGGATTCATCTGCTCCTGCCTCTGACAGTTCTTTTTGTTTTTCTTTGTACTGCCGCCATATCTCTACGACTTTTTCTTTCTGTCTCTTCGTCTCTTCACCTGCAAAAAGCATCAACGATCGCCAGATGATTCTTTTTATAAAGCAGTGACTGATGTTCATGCTGTCCGTGAATATCGATCAAAATCGATGATACTGCTTTTAAGTGTCGCCATCTGTACTGTCTCGCCATTGATCTTGCTGACACTTCTTCCCTTCCATCAGTCTTCTCTGCAGTGTAATAAACCCATCTTCCGGGTAAATATCCAGTTCTTTTTTAAATTTACGGATCTGCCGTTCATGTTCCACTGAAAATGTCAGCTCCACCAATCCGTATCTCGCTCCCTGGCGAAGAATGTCTTTCGTGTATCTTCCGCCAAGAGCAAGATTGACCGAGCCTAGAATGATTGACTTCCCGGCACCGGTCTCTCCTGTTAATATGTTCAGCCCTCTGCCAAACTCTACTTCGATCTCATCGATCAAAGCCAGGTTTTTCACATGCAAAATATTGTAACATGCATCCTCCTATAAGATAATCTTGCTGATCTTGTCCATTACTTTTACCGTGTCATCCACACTTCGTATTGCACACATAATCGTGTCATCTCCCGCAATACTTCCGACAATTTCATTCCATTTCATTGCATCCAGTGCCGCACATACAGCACTTGCCATTCCGGCCACTGTCTTGATCACCAGAATATTCTGTGCCATATCCATAGACAGATACCCTTCTCTTAAAACACGGATATATTTCTCACTCATTCCATTCTCATTATGCTGGTGCAGTGCATATCTCTGTTTTCCATTTTCTGAAGGTATCTTTGTAAAGTTTCAGGTCACGGATATCTCTGGATACCGTTGCCTGAGTAACTTTGAATCCCTCCTGGTTCAGATATTCCGCCAGTTCTTCCTGCGTTTCAATATGATATTTATTAATCAATTCAATAATCTTCGCATGTCTGTTAACTTTCATATCATCAATTTCCCTTCATCTTTCTCCGTAATATTTCCAAAAAACTGATTTTATTAATCTTCATGATTTTTTTGTCGACTCTTTTGCCTTGCAAATGGTCAGACGATCTCCTGTCTCAATCGGCACGCTGGTCGCACCAAATCAAATGTAACCAGTACTTTTTCTATATTTCCTCTTCGTCCTTCTCCGATCTCAATCACGATCTCATCGTCGGAAGACAGAACAATGCTTCTTGTATTCAACGCATGTGAACAGATTGGTGTGATCACAGTAAGAGACGCCGTAGGTTCCTACGATCGGACCTCCCGCCGACATATTATATGCCGTAGAACCGGTTGGTGGAAATGATGATTCCATCCGCTTCATAGGAATTCAACAGTTCCCCGTTTACGAACAATTTAAAATATAATAATACGCAGATCATCACCCTTTACGTGACACAACAATATCATTTAGTAACATCTTTTCTTTTCCGTTCGGAAACATGCCTTCCAGCATCATACGTTCTTCATACAGATAATCACCTTTCAGCATCTGTGTGATATCTTCTGCCAGATTGCTTACCTCTACCTCTGTAAGATACCCAAGCGTTCCCATGTTGATACCCAGAATCGAACGTCTCTTTTTCCAGAGCGTTCTTGCCACTTCAATCAAACTCCTGTCACCGCCAATCACGATTGCACAATCGATCATGTCCGGAATCCGTTCCCTCGATAATATTTTTCTCTGCATCTTTTTCACACAATATACAGCTTCTTCCCGCTATCTCCAGTAATTCCTTTTACTTTTTCCGTCACCGCATGATTCGTATCTTTTCCATCATTTGTAACGATCCAAAACTTTTTAACATCTGTCTCTAACCTTTCGCAAGTGTCGCAAATGACTGATCTACCGTCTTTTCGACATCAATCTCAGGCGAAATTCTGTCAGTCGCTTCGCATTTCTGTAAGTGGACCAGATATTCGATATTACCTTCCGGTCCTTTGATCGGAGAGAATTCCAGATTCAGCACTTCAAATCCGATAGACATTGCATAATCAATCACTTTATGGATGACTTCTATATGCGTACTTTTTTTCGCGTACAACGCCTTTTTTTCCCAACCTTTTCTCTTCCCGCTTCAAACTGTGGCTTGATCAGTGCAACTATCGTCCGTCTTCCGTAAGATAATTACGAATCGGAAGTAACACTTTTTGTAAGCGAAATAAATGATACATCAATAGATGAAAACTGTACGGTTCTCCCAATGTCTTCCGGTGTGTACATAACGAATGTTCGTTTTTTTTTCCATACATACAACTCGTGGATCCTGTCTGAGTTTCCAGTCAAGCTGTCCGCGGCCCATCAATCGCAAATACCTTTCACAGCACCATTCTGCAACATACAGTCCGTAAAGCCTCCTGTAGAAGAGCCTACATCTGTACATACCTTTCCTTCTACACTGACATCAAAATTCTTGATCGCCTTTTCCAGTTTCAGACCGCCGCGGGCTGACATATGGAAGAGTATGACCTCGTACTTCGATCGTCGCTTCTTCCGGAAATGTAGTTCCTGCCTTATCTTCTTTTCTGTCCGTCCACATATACGATCCCGACATAATGATTGCCTTTTGCCTTTTCTCTGAAGCCGCCAGATTTCTTTTTACAAGTAATACATCTAATCGTTCTTTCATAATCTCTCCTGTTATCTACATTGTCTCATACATCTTACAGATCTGTGCCGTCATGGATTCTACGTCCGTCAGTCTCTTTGCGCAGGACATCTACATTACCATGTTCTACATAATCATCCGGGAGTGCCAGAATCTGCACTCTCACATCTGCACCGGTCCTCATCATCAGATATTCACTTTACATGTTCTCCAAATCCGCTCCGGTTTTACGTTTTCTTCAATCGTAACAATCAACCGATGCTTCTTTGTAAGCCGGTCCAGCATCTTGGCATCTAACGGTTTTATAAATCTGCATTAATAAGCGAGCAGTCATAGCCTTTCTCTTTTTAAATCTTCTCTTACCCTTCAGTGCCTCTTCAAACATATGCCCTACGAAAATAATTGCAATATCACTTTCTTCATACAATATCTCACTTTTTCCGTATTCAATCGGACTTCTGAATTCGACAGACATCACATGCACTCCCCCCTCGGATAGCGGATCGCGATCGGGTCCTCATATGAGATACCAAATCTCACCATATCCGCTAGTTCCCATTTGTTTTTGGTGACAAGATTACCATGTTCGGGATACTGCTCAGATAAGACAGATCAAAAATTCCCTGATGCGTCTCTCCGTCATTGCCTACTAATCCTGCTCTGTCCACGGCAAACATCACAGAAAGATTCTGAAGTGCCACATCATGAATCATCTGATCATAAGCTCTTTGAAGGAAAGAAGAATATACCGCAAATACCGGTTTCATCCGCCTGCCGCAAGTCCTGCCACAAATGTCACGCATGTTCTTCCGCAATCCCCACATCAAAAAAAAGCGGTTCGGATATTTCTTTCCGGAATCTCGCAAGGCCCCGTTCCATCTGCCATTGCTGCAGTGATCGCCACAAAGTTTATCATTTCTTGCCGCTTCATCACACATTACTTTTCCAAATACATCTGTATATGAATCTTTTTTTCTTTTGAAATCGGTTCACCGGTCTCTACCTGAAAAGGTCCGATCCCATGGAATTTATCCGGCTGTTCTTCTGCCGGTTCATATCCTTTTCCTTTTTGGTAAGGGACATGCAATAACACAGGTCCCTCAATCTTCCTTGCTTTTAATGCACGTCCAATATTGGTATGGTGTCCCTGAATCGGTCCCAGATATGTAATTCCCATATCTTCAAAAAACATTCCCGGTACGATCAGCTGCTTCAGACTGCTTTTCGTCTTACGGATATGTTCAATCATAGATCTCCTATCAACCGGTACATTATGAAGCATATTCGTTAAGCACCTTTTTCAAATCTGTATAAAAATCTGCAGTACGAAGCTTCGCCAGATAATCCGACATTCCACCTACGTTTTCGGAAATCGACATATGATTATCATTCAAAACAATAATAAAATTCTTCTTAAGCCTTTGAAGCATTGTTCAAAGCTTCATAAGCCATACCTCCGGTCAAAGAACCATCCCCGATCACAGAGATCACACTGTAATCTTCTTTTTTTGCAGATCTCTTGCACATACATATCCAAGCCCCGCAGAAATAGAAGTCGAGCTGTGTCCCGTGTCAAATGCATCGCATGCACTTTCCTTTCTCTTTGGGAATCCGCTCATTCCACCATATTTTCTCAGGTCATCAAATCCATCTTTTCTACCGGTCAGGGATCTTATGCGTATAAGACTGATGTCCGACATCCCATATAATCTTATCTTTCCGGAAGATCAAAAAACCAGATGTATTGCCATCGTAAGCTCTACCACGCCAAGATTTGATGCAAGATGACCACCGGTCCTGCTGATCTTTTTCGATCAGAAACTGTCGGATTTCCCTGTGCCAGTTCCGGCAGTTCCTCCGCCAGTTTTTTATATCATTTGCTTTTTGAATTCTTTCTAACATAACAAGGTATCCCCTTTATCTGTCTCTGTGAATCAGCTGTATCAGTAACTGTTCCAGATACGCATTCTCCCTGAAAGCTGGTGAAGCAGATCTATTGCCTGATTGGATAATTCTTCTACTCTTTTTTTTGCCTGCTCAATTCCCAGAAGTGTTACATATGTTGTCTTCTGATTTTTTTCATCACTGGATTGGTTTTCCCAGTACTTCTTCCGTACTGGTCACGTCCAGGATATCATCCTGAATCTGGAATGCAATGCCCACATAATGTGCTATCTTTTGCGACCTTTCGTACATCCCTCTTCTTCTGCCCCTCCGAGAATTGCACCAATCATCATAGCACATTCGATCAGCGCTCCTGTCTTCAACTCATAAATCGTATCCAGAACATCTTTCGGCACAGCATGTCCTGTTTCTTTTACATCAATCACCTGTCCGCCGATCATTCCATAGACACCTGCTTTTCTGCCAAGAACACTAAGGGCACGTCCGATTTTAAAGGCTCTCTGCGGTGCTGTCTCAAACGCACGAAATGCTGTCTCAAACGCATAATTTAAAAGTGCATCCCCTGCCAGTATCCCCATATCTTCTCCATAGACAATATGTGTAGTCTTTTTGCCTCTTCGATAGTCATCATTGTCCATCGCAGGAAGATCATCATGAACCAGCGAATAGGTATGAATCATTTCAAGCGCCGCCATAAATGGACAAAGCGCTTCTGTTTCATCGCCAAATAATCTGCTGGTCTCTCTCATTAACATTGGCCGCAGTCTTTTTCCCCCTGCCATCAGACTGTATTCCATAGCTTCCATGATCACCTTCTGATACCCTTCCGGTTTTGGAAGATATTCTTTCAGGATTTCTTCAATTTCGGCTACTTTCCTTTTTCATCTGTACTGTAAATTCTTCTTTAGAATTCATGTTCCTCACCCTCTTCATCCAGTAACAGCATCTTCTTTTCTACCTTATCGATTTTACTGTTACATGCTTTCAGCATATCCATACCCTGATGATACAACCGGAAAGATTCCTCCAGCGAAATCTCCCTGTCTTCCATCTTTTTTTTATCGTCTGTTCCAGATCTGAGAAAATCTCCTCAAGGCTCTGGTCTTCCAAAGATTGTTCCTTTTTTTGCTGCCATTGCATTTCCTCCCGGTATCTGTCTGTTATCTTAATAATCCTTATATTTTATATGTCTTTTTCTGCACAGCTTTAACAGATGTACGGGATGAGTCCATCCGTTACATATACTGTCAGCTCATCACCCTTTTTCCACCTGACGGATACTTTTTTACAACACCAATCCGTCTGCTTCTTCCACATAGGCAAAGCCCTGGTTCAGCTTTCTGACCGGAGACAATCCATTCATCCGTTCAATCTGAATCGCCAGGCGATGTCTTGCTTCTTTTACCCGGTCAGATCTCCATTAGCGTTCGAAGTTCCTCTTCCAGTTCTATCAGTCTTTGCTGTTGATCCTGCAGTTTGTGACGTGGATGCAGATAAGAAAGCCTCACATCCAATTCTTTCAGTCGTAACCGGTTTATACGAATCGTTCTGTCATGCCTCTTCCGATTCATTCTCAATCTGCATTCATCCAGATATCCCTGTAACTGTCTGTAATCCCAGACTGCAAGTTGCCGCCGCCGAAGGTGGTGTCGGTGCACGCAGATCTGCCACATAATCTGCAATTGTCACATCTGTCTCATGGCCCACTGCCGATATCACAGGAACCTGACAGTCAAAATTGCCCGCGCCACGCACTCATCGTTAAATGCCCACAGATCTTCGATCGAGCCGCCGCCTCTTCCGACAATGATCACGTCTACATTTTTTGTCTTCCAGCATACGGATTCCACGCACGATTGATTCTTTCGCTCCCTCTCCCTGTACCTGTGCCGGATACAGAAGTAACTGTACATACGGATTACGTCTTGCAGATATATTCATGATATCCCGGATTGCAGCTCCCGTCGGCGCAGTCACAACACCGATCCGCTTTGCATATGCCGGAATCTCTTGCTTATATTCGGGTGCGAACATTCCCATCTCTTCCCAGTTCCTTTTTCAGCATCTGGTATTTTCATAAAGTGTGCCTTCTCCGTCCAGACGGATCTCCTGCGCATAGAGCTGATAAGGGCCTGTTCTTTCGTAGACATTCGCCGAACCAAGTACAATGATCTGCTGTCCTTCTCTCATATGAAAAGAGAGCCCGCCTCGCTGCCCCGCAAACATGACACAGGCAATCGTTCCGGACTCATCCTTTAATGAGAAATATATATGTCCCGATGTGTGATACTTACAGTTAGAGACTTCCTCCTTTTTACATAGATCCGGTTCAGCATGAAATCCTGGGCGAACATATTCTTTATATAAGAATTCACCTGTTTTACTGTATATACATTTCGAGCCATTCTCTACCTCTGATTAATCTGCAAGTTTTGCCAGTACTCCATTTACAAATGATGCACCGTCTTCACTGCTGTATTTCTTTGCAAGATTGACAGCTTCGTTGATCGCAACACCTGTCGGAACGTCCTCGTCCCACTTCATCTCATAGACAGCAAGTCTTAAAATGGCAAGATCTACCTTGTTCATCCGGGTAGTCTTCCATCCTGTTGTATGTTCATTGATCAATGTGTCGATTTCATCAATCTTCTCTACAACTTTCTGCGCTTTTTCACTGATATACTGCATATCTTTTTCTGTGGCGCCTTCGATCTGTTCAAAATACAGTTCTGCCTGTGTTCCCTGTTCTGCTTCTTCGTTAAAATCAGCACCAAATATCAACTTAAAGATATGTTCTCTCTGCTCTGTTTCTCTTCACTTATGCTTCCTCCGGTATCTCGACTCCGGCAACGCGGATGTTCACATCTGCCACCTCAAGTCCTGTCATGTTCTCAATTGCAGTTTTTTTTACTTTTTCCTGCACTTTAGAAGTAATCTCTTTTTATGCTGTATCCATAATTAAGATTTAATGCCAGGGATACAGTTACAATGCCATCCAGTACATCTACCTTTTACACCTTTGGATAAAGACTTCATTCCAAGTTTGCTGATCAGTTCTCTTGTTGCATTACCTGCCATAGAAGCAACACCTTCTACTTCCATTTGCTTTGCAAGACCTGCAATAATAGCTACAACTTCATCTGCAATCTTTACTTCTCCAAGATTTTCATCTGTTTTTTTATTGTATACGTATTCTTTTCTTCTTTACTCATCTTTTCAGCCAAACCTCCCGTCTGGTTTTTCACTGTCTTTTATTATAACAAACTTATATACATTTGAAAAAACCCCCAGTCATCCCGGGGAGTTTTCATTTCTGCTGATATTTTTATGATCTGCCGAACAAGTCAGTCAGTTTCAGTCCTTCATTTCTGTCTACCGTCATACGGATGCTCCATTCATTGACAAATAACAGAAGGGACGTCCCTTTCAGATCTTTAACTTTCTTCATATCCAGAAGTTCCTGTCAGCTTTATCCAGATCAATCTCTTCATTTTCAATCCAGCGGATGTACTCGTACGGCAGATTCTCCAGACGGATCTCTACATTATACTCATTGTGCAGACGGTATTTCAAAACACATCAAACTGAAGGACACCTACTACACCTACGATGATCTCTTCCATCCCCGTGTTGAATTCCTGGAAGATCTGGATCGCGCCTTCCTGCGCGATCTCATTGATTCCCTTTGACAAACTGCTTTCTCTTCATTGTATCCACCTGACGGACACGGGCAAAATGTTCCGGTGCGAAGGTCGGAATTCCTTCATATGCAAACCGTTTTTCCTTTATACAATGTATCTCCGATTAGAAAAGATACCCGGGTCAAATACTCCGATGATATCTCCGCCGTAAGCCTTACTCGATCATCTTTCTTTCACTTGCCATCATCTGCTGTGGCTGTGAAAGACGTACTTTCTTGCCACCCTGCATATGATATACATCCATACCTGCCTCAAATTCTCCCGGAACATATTCTCATAAAGGCGATTCGGTCACGGTGAGCCTTTTGTTCATATTTGCCTGAATCTTAAATACAAAAGCTGAAAAATCCTTTTCTTCCATCGGATCGATCACCTCTGTCAGATATTCTCGGGCAGCGGTGATGTCGTCATCTGAAGGAAATGCTGAAGGAATGTCTCTACACCAAAGTTCGTCAAAGAGCCGAACCGAAAAATACCGGGGAAAGCTCTCCTTTGCTCTACCAGTTCCTGATCAAATTCTGCTCCGGCACCATCCTGAAGTTCAATCTCTTCTTCCAGCTTTAATTTCTGCTCTCATCTGTAATCCAGCCAGGGGAACCGGATCATTGATATCGACCTTCTTTACCATCTCCCTTTATGTTCCCTTTTCCCCCGTATCTGAGAAAATTTCCACTTTTTTGTGCTCGGTCATATACCCCTTTAAACGCTTTTCCTGAGCCGATAGGCCAGTTAATCAGGACAGGTCGCGATTCCCAGTTCTTTCTCGATATCATCTAATAGTTCAAATGTATCCATCGCCTCACGGTCCATCTTATTGATAAATGTAAAAAATCGGAATATGGCGCATCGTACAGACCTTGAACAGTTTTCTGGTCTGCGCCTCAACACCCTTAGAACCGTCGATTACCATGACTGCCGAATCCGCTGCCATCAGTGTACGGTAGGTATCTTCCGAGAAGTCCTGATGTCCCGGTGTATCCAGAATATTAATGCAGTATCCACCATAATTAAACTGAAAAACAGAAGAAGTTACAGAAATACCTCTCTCTTTTTCGATCTCCATCCAGTCAGATACTGCATGCTTTGCAGTTGCCTTTCCCTTTTACGCTTCCCGCCTGATTGATGGCACCTCCGTAGAGAAGGAACTTCTCTGTCAATGTCGTCTTACCTGCATCGGGATGTGAGATAATTGCAAATGTTCTTCTTTTCTTTATCTGATTCTTTACTTCATTCGTAATCTGTGACATATATTATACACTCCTAATTTATAGTATATCCGTTTATAGGCACTATTAGTTAGTATAACATATGTCTATAAAATGCTCAAATACATTTTTCCTGTGTTTTCAAGGTTTTCCTGTGTTTTTAGATAATTACTTCGAATCTGCATCCACTGGATTGATCACAATATTCTGCGCTGCCACGCCCGTCTTTCTTGTCACAATGTCCTCGATCTGCGCCCGGTTCTGCATCACTTAATTCCGAAGCACCTACGATCACATCTGCCTGATCATCCGTGAATACTTAACCACAGAATCGTTAAATCCTTTTGCCGCGAGCAGTGATTCTGCTGCCGCTTCTTTTTCTGCGATTTCTGTCATCTGTACCATCTGGTTCACGGCTTTTTCTTTCTCTTCGGCGCTGAGATTCTTATTATCGATAATATTCTGTAATGTTCTCTTTATTCTTGAGCGCACCTGTTCCCTGCTCACCTTCGCCTGTGCCGCCACAGAACTTACCGTTCCGTTAGCGAGGACTGCTTCCCCCAGGCGTCCCGTCTACACTGCCGTCATCTGTACTGCTGGCATTACCGTCTGTCTGTTCCAGTATCTCCATCCTCACTTTTAATATCCCCAGATGATACAGATGTATCTTCATCAGAAATATCTAGCAATTCCTTGTTCGCGAGTTCAGAATTGGTCTCCTGTGTCTTCGTCTTGTTCGGAAATAATTTGCCCGAGTAATTCATATACCCTGCGGCTGCGATCATCACTGCCAGTGTTGCGATCACAATCTGATTCTTCTTTGCAATCTTTTTCACTATCTTGCCCTCCTCCTGCTTTTACACTTAATTTGTCTGCTTTTCATTATTCTAAATCTTATGCGGTTCAATATCAAATAATGCCTGGACCGCACTGCTGATATTTTCTTTTTACTACTGCATTTTCCCCACCGTCTGCGATCACTACCACACCTTCGATCTTGGGACTTAGTTCCTTACTCACATACGGGGATCCACTTCCTTTGACTGTTGCTTTCACTGTCCGTCCTATACACCGTATTTTTTTGATGTCTTTGACGACTGTCTGGTCCCTCCCTGGCTGTCTTCTTCTGTCACTGTTTCCTGATCCGATTCCGTATCCTTTATCCAGTACCTTTTCCGCCGAAGATTTCAGCGTGATCATCACCTTTACTTCTCCGGCTCCTTCAATCTGCGATAAGGTTCGGCTCAGGCGGTCTTCCAGATAAGCTGTATACGCTTCCCTCATCCGTTCCGGCAGATGTCCTGTTTACTGATTTTCCTGTATTATCGTTCGATGCGGACGACATATTTTCCTTTTTTTCTTTCCTGCAGGGACTGCAATCACCATCAGAAGAATTCCTGTAAGGAGCAGGATCAGAAGCTGATCTTTTCTTAGAATTTTTTAATGAGAACTTTTTCCAGTTTCCAAGTTTATTTGAAAATAAATCACTCAGATTCTTTTGCCGATTTCAATCTGCTCCACCTCGATTTTCCTGTTCTGTACATTTTCATCTGAACTCCCTGTCTTGTTCGAATCTTGTATCTGATCCTCTGTATTCTGGCTCCGTCCCGAATTTTTCTATATTTTGATTCTCTACGTTCTGTCCATCTATATCGAGAATATCTTCCTGAACTTTTCTGACTTTTTTTCTTCCAGTTCACTGGTCCGAATCTTATATGCACTATCATGATAAATCTCTTCAAATGCGGTTCTCTTATCCAATAATTCCAATACCGGAACAACCAACATTGCTCGTCAGAATCAGTCCCAGAACGAAACGGACATATTTTTTGAAACCCATGATCCGGCAGCATCTGTAAGATCATGCTTCCAAGCACTGCAAAAAATGATAACTTTAAGATCCAGTTATAGATAATCTCCATCTGTCCCGCTCCTTTTTGGTCATGCATTCGTTACCGCCGCCACGATTGCGATCGTCAGCAGAAATAACACTCCCACAGTAAATACAATCTGCAGCAGTATCTGACATCCTTCTCCCACTGCTTCTACACATCCTGTGACACGTTCATCCGACACCGGCTGGATCACGGCAGCCGCAAGCTTATAAAAGCAGAGCCGTTCCCGCAGTCTGAACCAGCGGTATCACACACAGGGCAATGCAGATTACTGCTCCTGCCATTTCCAATTCCATTCTTTACCAGCAATGCCGTTCCAAGCGCTACTTCCGTCATCCCGCCCAGAAGATTTCTACTCCGGAATTGCCTCTGCCCCTTTCAGCACAGTACTTCTCTTCACCGTATCGATCGCGGGACTGATCATTCCCTGAATCAGATTCGCACCGATGACACACGCAAGTGCTGTCTTCAGTGTCCAGCGGATGATCAATTTCAGGAATTCCGATAATTTTCCCAGCATATCTTCCGGTCCCAGAAAGTTCAGAACACGGATGATCATATATACCCGCACCATCGGCAACAGTACATTTCCGATTATGATCTCAACCGCATAGATTAAAAACAGAACAAGATTGTAAAATGCCACCCCGGTCACTTCCCTTCGCCACCGCAACTGCCAGAAAGTAAACCGGATAAAACACTCCCATAAAAAGCAGTGATATTACGTATCCCGATTCCACCCACTGAATAACCACATCGAATGCCGCAACCGTCAGTGCCGCCAATAATATGTAAATCATATAGAAACCGACACTTGCCACCTGTCGGTTCTGAAGGGTACCCGCGAACTGAGTCATGAATGCTGCGTCATTGCGATCAGCAAAATATGTACCAGATTTTTCTTCCCCTGTCTGAAGCAGACAAAACATCTGTTCTCCGGCAAATTCGGTAAGAAGTTTTGACGGGAAGATTTCAGATCTCCGGTTAAAATTTCTGATATTACTTCTTGAAATGCAATCCGTTTTGCAGGAAACAGTGAGCGTAAGGAATCATCGATTTCTCCATATTCAAATTCCGAAAGGATGGTTTCTTTTATTTTCTGTTGTTCCTGTTCTGCATCTTCCGCAGTATTTTCACTGTCTTCAGATAATTCATCTGCATAACAATATATAAGTCCTACATTTCTCGTCGATAAAAACAACAGAAAAAGCCAAAATACAGCAAATAAAAAACACCTGCCAGTTTTTTCACATTTCTTTTCACATTGCAGATTACAGCTCTCATTATCTTCCACATTCAATTTCTTATATTTCATATCGTATCTCATACCAGAAATCCCCGTATCGTCTGCAAAAGCGCACTTAAAACCGGAAGGCTCAAGACCAGAATCGTAATCTTTGCGAACACTTCAATCTGTAATGCGATCGTCTGATACCCCCCGCATCTTTTACAGATTGCCGACGAAAATTCAGCCGCATATGTAATTCCCAGAATTTTCCACAATGTTTTAAAATAATCACTGTTAAGCCCCTACTACATTACTGACCTCATTCAGTACATCTTTGAGCAGACTGATCTTTCCAAGCAGAGATGCAAAGATCAGCATGCCAAGAGCGATACTGATATAGATGCCATATTCCGATTTCCCGCTTTTTTGAACTGAAGTGCCAGCAGAACTCCTGCCACCCCCAGTATCCCAATCTGCAGCATGCTCATGCGTTCCACCTCCCATGCCTGTACAGAATACATTTTTTACAACATATAGCCCCTTTCCTTTATAATGAAAATAAATTCTGGATGGATTCAAACAGATCATAAATATACGGCACGATCCAGAACAGTACCAGCAAAAGTCCTGCAAGACTGGTTAGAAAAGCCTGTTCTTCCCTCCCACTGTGCTTCAACACCTGACACAGTATCGATACCAGAATCCCGACCGCTGCAATTTTAAATATCAGATTTATCGTCATACATACCCTCCCTTTTCTTACAGGAGGATGATTGCCAGAAATACCCCTCCGGTCACTCCGATACATTGATACAGACAGGATTTTCTCCTTCTGTTCCGTTCTCATGTCCTCCATTTTTTTTCTGCTCCATTTGTTCCAGATACAGATCCAGTGTCCTTGCCTGCATCTCGATATCGATTGTTCCCCAATTCACCTCCCAGACGGATCAGGCTCTTCAGCATATCCTGTGGGATTCCGATTACCGGCAGATATGTTCTCGTCTCTTCTTCCCATATTCCCGCCAGACTTGTACCCTGTCTGTTTTTCCAGCCGCTCATACAAAAGATAACAGCCACATCTTATACGGCTCCTGAGCTTCACTCCCTACACTCCAGGAATGCTTCTGGAAGCACCGTCTGGAATAACGGATCTCACTTCTGATCGGAAAATTAATTTTCTCAGGTAACGCATCTGCCTGTAACATTCTTCAATTTTCATGCCTGCGGCATCCCCAGCCGCGCCCGCAAGAATCACCATGACTGCTCCGATTGCCTTTATCATTTCGCCATTTCCATTGCTTCTTTGTAAAGAGGCTTTCCCCCTGTTATCAAAAGATCCCTTCAATCTGTCCTACGTGTGCATTATTTCCAAGTAAAATGTACCGTTCAAAATCTTCCCTCTCCGATCATCCGGTTGAACAACGGTTTCTTTCTTAATTCTTCCATAGACTCAGCATGTACTGTTGCCAGCATCTTACACCCACAGTGCATCGCATATTCAATGGCATGTACATCTTCCGGTGTCCCAATCTCGTCCACTGCGATCACCTGCGGTCCCGGTTGAACGGATCAGCATGATCATTCCCCTCCGCTTTCGGGCGTGCGTCAGAATATCCGTCCGGATTCCCAGATGATTCTGTGCCACGCCCATATAGCGTGCCGATCTCCGAACGTTCATCCACCACTCTACCGCAAGCCCCGGAATCCGGGAATTTCCTTCCGATATCTGACGGATCAAATCTCTTAACATCGTGGTCTTTCCACATCCCGGCGGTGATACGATTAATGTATGACACAACACCCGGTTGCATACAATATAAAAATACCGCATCGGCGCATCCGATCATCTCATGCGCCACACGGATATTCACCGAAGAAATGTATTTCAGGTTCTTTACCTTTCCATTTTCCATAATAGCCTGTCCCGATAATCCCACTCTGTGTCCTCCTTCAATTGTAATAAAAATCCCTGCCGCATCTCCTGTTCACATGCGTAAAGAGAATAATTACTGATGTATTCCAGCATTTCCGCGGATATTATTTTTGTCACCAAGTATGGCCGTCTGGCTTTCGCTCCGGGATAACTTCCGTGTCATGATACAGAAAGATCAGTGGTTTTCCTTCCCGAAGAACGAATCTCCTGCAAGTATTCAAATTCCAGCTTTTCCTTTTGTATAATACTTCCTGACATCCCATGGCAGGACTTTTAAGATTGTATCTTCTTTCATGTTCATCACCTCTTTTACACCCATGTATATGTGATGGATAGAGATTATGACTGGTATTTTTCTGGGGACATAAAAAAGGTGATATGAAATTTTGTGTTTTGTTTCATATCACCTTTACTCCTATATCCATTTTATACTTCTTATAATCACAAGATTATCCATTATTTTCAAAATTGCTCTTTGTTTGCAGCATTTCTTCTGCTTGCTCTTTATCTAGTCCCATATAAGTTCACTAATCTGGGCCGAATTCATTTCTCTATCATATAATCTCCTCACCAGACAAATTCTCTCTTCTGCTCTTTCTTCACGTAAACCACTCTCTCATCCTTCACGCCTGACTCAATTTGCCTTATTTTCCAATCTCTTTCCCATGCTTTTTAGTAAAACGCCCCCAGGCTTCCACTACTGGAACCCTGGGGCATTCACATTACATCTTATATTAAATTTATAATCTTATTCCGCTACATCCTTCATAGAAAATGAGATTCTTCCCATCTTGTCTTTTCCAAGGCATACCACGGTTACTTTATCTCCAAGGTCAGAACATCTTCTACATGGTTGATTCTTTCCTTGGCAATTTTAGAAATGTGGACCATTCCCTCTTTACCAGGAGCAAATTCAACAAATGCTCCGAACTCTTTGATGCTGATAACAGTTCCTTTAAAGATCTGTCCTGCTTCAAAATCGGTTGTGATGATCTTGATCATCTCCACTGCCTTCTGCATTGCATCAGCATCTACACCACATACGGATACTGCACCGTCATCGGTAATATCGATCTTCACACCGGTTCTTTCGATGATCTCGTTGATGGTCTTACCACGCTGTCCTACTACATCACCGATCTTTGCCGGATCGATCTGGATTCTGATGATCTTTGGTGCATATTTGCCAACTTCTTTTCTAGGCTCTGCGATCGCACCTTTCATCACTTCCATAATGAAGAGTCTTGCCTCTCTGGTTCTGCGGATTGCCTCTTCTACGATCGGTCTTGTCAGTCCATGAATCTTAATATCCATCTGGATTGCTGTAATACCCTCAGTTGTTCCGGTTACTTTGAAGTCCATATCGCCAAAGAAATCCTCTAATCCCTGGATATCTGTCAGTACTAAATAATCATCATCTGTCTCTCCGGTTACTAAACCACAGGAAATTCCTGCTACCATCTTCTTGATCGGTACTCCGGCTGCCATTAAGGACATGCAGGATGCACAGGTAGATGCCATGGAAGTAGAACCATTGGACTCAAATGTCTCGGATACGGCACGGATCGCATATGGGAACTCCTCTACAGAAGGAAGTACCGGAAGTAATGCACGCTCTGCAAGCGCACCGTGTCCGATCTCACGACGTCCCGGTCCTCTGCTTGGCTTTGTCTCACCAACAGAGTAGGATGGGAAGTTATAATGATGCATGTAACGTTTGGATACTTCGTTCTCATCCAGTCCGTCAATTTTCTGTACTTCTGATAATGGTGCTAAGGTTACCACATCGCAGATCTGTGTTTGTCCACGTGTGAACATTGCAGAACCATGTACTCTTGGAATCAGATCAACCTCTGCTGCAAGCGGACGGATCTGATCAATAGCACGGCCATCAGGACGCTTGTGATCCTTTAAGATCATCTTACGTACTGTCTTCTTCTGATACTGATAAATGGCTTCTCCCTAAGATTTCAAGCCACTCTTCCTTCTCAGCAAATGCTTCTTCTAATTTTTCGGTAATCTGACGGATATTCTCCTCTCTTACCTGTTTCTCATCAGTAAAGACTGCCTGTTCCATCTCTTCGGGAGGAACGATCTCTTTCATCGCTGCAAACATTTCCTCAGGGATTGCACAGCTTGTATAGTCATGTTTTGGTTTGCCGACTTCTGCTACGATCTCATCAATGAATTTGATGATCGTCTGGTTTACTTCATGTGCGGTATAAATCGCATCGATCATTTTTGCTTCCGGAACTTCGTTTGCACCGGCCTCGATCATGATGACTTTTTCTCTGGTAGATGCTACGGTCGAGATTTAAATCACCTTTTTTCCCACTGCTCCTGGGATGGGTTGATGATGAATTCTCCATTGATCATTCCAACCTGTGTCATGGCACAAGGACCGTCAAATGGGATATCGGAAATGCAGGTTGCGATTGCTGCTCCAAGCATTGCTACGATTTCCGGTCTGCAGGCCGGATCTACGCTCATAACCATGTTGTTTAAGGTAACATCATTTCTGTAATCCTTCGGGAACAGCGGACGCATCGGACGGTCGATAACACGGGATGTTAAGATTGCATTCTCAGATGCTTTTCCCTCTCTTTTATTAAATCCTCCAGGAATCTTTCCTACGGAATATAATTTTTCTTCAAACTCTACGCTGAGTGGGAAGAAGTCAATGCCATCTCTTGGCTTATCGGATGCAGTTGCAGTAGATAATACCGTAGTATCACCATATTTCATAAATGCTGCTCCGTTTGCCTGCTTTGCGACTTTGCCTACCTCTACCGTAAGTGGTCTTCCGGCAAGTTCCATTGTAAAACTTTTGAACATATCTTTTCTCCTTTTCTTTCCGGGAGCCTGACTCCCTGCTCTGACAGAAGATGCCGAAACTACTGAAAAACATTTTTTCACTATGCAAATGCCATATAAGCGACATTTCTGCATCAAATATACTTTTCAGTGGTCTCGGTGAAGCTTTCCCAATCCACAATCTTAATTATTATAACATACCCTTACAAAAAAGCTACACCAAAAACACTTACTACTGCAGAAACTGCCACTTCGAAAATTTATCCCCAAAAATTGCCAGCAAAAAAAAACAATGATAACTTTTTACCGATATCAGGCAAAAGGGACATTCTTCCGAATGTCCCCATAAAAAGCATGAATTATTTTCTTAATCCAAGTTTCTCGATCAGTGCACGATATCTTTCGATGTCTGTTCTTCAGGTATGCAAGAAGTCCTCTTCTCTTACCTACCATCTTAAGAAAGACCTCTTCTTGAGTGGTGATCCTTTGGATTAGCTTTGAAGTGATCTGTAAAGATCATTGATTCTTGCTGTCAGGATAGCGATCTGTACTTCCGGTGATCCTGTATCTCCTGCTGTTCTGCCATACTGTGCTACGATCTGTTCTTTCTTGTTCTTTAGAAATCATGTTTGTTTCCTCCTGTATTCTCTTAATTAAAACGCCTGATATTAAAGTAACGGTTGGAGTTTCCAGTTACCGAACACCGGCTTCAACGTTGCTTAGTATATCATATGAAATTCCTCGTGTAAAGAGAAATTTATACAATTCCGAAATATTCCATTCCTTTGCAATATCCTTATCGATCTGTCTTTTTCAGTGCATCAATCCCGTCAAATTTCTGCTCCGGTCTCCGGATTTTTAAGATTAATCCGGACTTTTTCTCCGTATGCATTTCGAATATCCAAAAAGAAACGCTTCGATCAACAGCTTTTTTTCTTCTGTCACGGTCGGTTTGATGATACGACATTGGCAATTCCTGGATAAGTCTTTTCCTTCGATATTCTATCTTACGAAATAGACTCCGTGCGCCGGCACGATCTTTCCTTCCGGGCCATGCTACATTCAGCGTCGGAATCCAAGCGTACGGCCAAAAACTGTCTGCCATGTTCAACTGTTCCTTCTACTTCAAACGGATAACCAAAAAGCAGAGTTTCTTTGCCAGCCCTACATCGCCCTCTTTTTTACTTTACTTCTTTTTACATATACTGCTGATAATCCGGTCGTTGATAACGTTCTTTTCTATAACACGATCAGTTCATAATCATACTGGTTGCATATTCCGCCAGCATATGCATCCCCGCGTTCTCACATCCGAATGTAAAAAGTCTGTCCCCTACCACGATATATTTCGCACGAAACAGATCATGGATGATCTCCTGTATAAAATCTTCCGCACTCTTCTGACGAAAAGATTCGGTAAACGGGCATTCGATCAGGTAATCGACCTCATCTTTTACCCTTTCCTGCCGTTCCTCTCCGACCATCAGTTCCGGGGCAATCCCTTTTTTCCTTCCATAACGGTCTCATGTCAAACGAACATACGATACTGTTTATATTCTCCTGTTTTCCTAATTCACGGACCTTTGTCACAAGCATCTGATGGCCTCTGTGTAATCCATCGAACTTTCCAAAAAGTCACTGCTGCCCTTCCGTTTCCGTTATATTCCGCAAGCTCTCTGATATACTGCATAGTCATTTCTTCCTCGTTTACTCGTTAAAAAACATCTTGACGATGTGAGGTATTTTTTTTCTTTCCACTGGTAAATGGCGATGAATTTTACCTGATTCATCATACAGACGCACCTGAGTTTCTTCGTCTTGTCCGCATGCCTCTTTTAACATTTTAAGTTCCAGTGGATTCCCGTTTTTCGCAAATGCTTTCCAGTCATCTTTTACCGTGATCTTCGGATAAGACGGGAACATCTCATCGATCGGTACCAGAAGCTCTGCAAGCTTTCCTTCCTGCTTCAAGGGGTTTCGATTTCATCCAGCGTTTTCGCATCTTCAATCCGAACGTTGACAGCCCTTGTACGGATCAGTGATTCCATGCAGCCTCCGCATCCGAGTTTCTCACCTATATCATGACAAAGCGTACGGATGTAGGTCCCTTTCGAACACGATACTTCCATACGGACTTTCCCGGAAGATCAATCTCAAGAATCTGAATATCCAGGATCTTAACGGACGTGCTTTTTCTCTATGACGCTTTCCTTCTCTGGCTTAGCTCATATAATTTCTTTCCATTTAGCAGCCGAAATACATTGGGGGAATCTGTTCTCTCCGATAAATCAGCTAATGGCTTCTCTGACTTTTTCTTCGGTCAGTGCCTCTGTTGACTTTTTTCTTCCAGAACTTCACCTGTAAATATCCTGTGTATCCGTTGTCTTGCCAAGCAACTCTGCTTACCATATGTCTTGTTCTTGTCAGTCAAAAGATCACAAAGCTTGTTTGCTTTTCAAAGACACACCGGAAGACACCTGTCGCATCGGATCAAGTGTCCTGTATGTCCGATCTTCTTTTTTGTCCGACGATCCCGCAGTTTCGCCACCACATCATGGGATGTAAATCCCTTTTCTTTATACATTAATGATTCCGTGTATCATAGTTTACTGCTCCTGTGTCTTTTCCAGTTTTTTCCATCTGTGCCTCAATCTGTTTGGACAAATTATTCAGCACATCAAACGGTGTTCCCGCCATTGTAAATCCGGATGCCTTCTTGACTTGACCGCCGCCCGCCAAAATACTGTGCGATCTTTGCTGACATCGATTTTCTCTTTTTGGAACGGAGGCTTACTTTGAATTCATTCTGTTTCAACTCATACATGAATACAGCAACCTCTACTCCTTCTGTCACGCGAAGCTGGCTTTACAATTCCTTCCAGATCTTTTGGTCCCACCCGTAAAAATCCATCACATCTTTCCGAATATAGGACGCGATACCTTTCCATTTAAAAACAGGATACTTTCCATCAGTGCACGGCCCATCACAAGATTCTGCGCATAAGATTTCGCATAGAATGTATCTTCTATGATCTTTGGTCCATCAATGCCTTTTTCAGAAGATTTGCGCCACCGGAATGTCTCCGGTCCGGCGCAGGAATACTGGAATACGCCTGTATCATGCACAATTCCAAGGTACAGTGCTTCCGCCACATTTTTGAAATCTTCTCTTCATCCAGAAGTCCGTATACCAGTTCTGATGTCGAACTTTTGCTTCCGGAACGATTATGATTTACATCTGCAAAGCCCGATGTTACTGATATGGTGATCCACACAGAACGTATGCTTTGCTTTATTAAATAACGTTTTTTAGAATACTCCAGTCTGTCTGTATCCCCGCAGTCCAGGGAAATGAAGAGATCATATACTTTCTCTTCATCATCCACAGACTCAGGATTGTCTCTGTCCCTTTTTAAAATGAAACGATTCCGGGATATCTTTCAGATAAATATCCACGGTTTTTTATCACTGTAGTTTTTCACGGATATACTGTCCGAGTCCCACACAGGACCCCACACAGTCGCCATCCGGACGCACATGTCCCGCCGATCGCGATCGTGGACACGTTCTCCAATACTTTTTATTCAGCATCTTCCTCAACACCTTCCGTTTTCAGATCTTTTGTTACTTCATCAATCTTCTTGGACATGTTAACACCGTATTCAATAGACTGGTCCAGTACAAACTTGATCTCACGGTGTATTACGCAGATTCAGTGTTCTGGCCAGTTCACGACGGATATAGCCTTCTGCACTCTGCAGCCCCTTTAATTGTCTGCTCCTGCTCATAAGCATCTCAGTACACTGATATATGCCTTACATGTCTTAAGATCCGGTGCAACTTCGCAGCCAACGACCGAAGTCCACGGTGCAACACGCGGGTCTTTGAATCCCCCGCGGATGATGTTGATAACTCATGCTGCATTCTGTACCACTACTCTTGTATTCTTAATGCTTTTTTTCTCATTTTATATCAACTCCTAGCGTGGAATCTCTACCATCTTAATGCCTCTACGAGGTCCAACTTCTTTGATATCATTGAAGTTTGCAAATACGAAACCCACACTCATAGCCTGCTTTTACTTCTTTTTACATCATCTTTGAAACGTTTTCAGAGATGCCAGAGGTCCCTTCAAATATTGCAATACCGTCACGTGTCAGGCGGACAGAGCAGTCTCTTTCAAATACACCATCCAGAACATAAGATCCTGCAATTGTTCCGACTCCGGAAGCCTTGAATGTCTGACGTACTTCTGCGTGTCCGATGTACCTTTTCTCCTCAAATACAGGATCCAGCATACCCTTCATAGCTGCTTCTACATCTTCGATTGCATTGTAGATGACACGGTACAGACGGATGTCTACACCCTTCACGGTCTGCAATGCGGTTTTTTGCAGTTGCATCCGGACGGACATTAAATCCGATGATGATCGCATTGGATGCGGAAGCAAGAATTAACATCAGATTCGTTGATTGCGCCGACACCACCATGGATCACCTTTACAACCACTTCTTCGTTGGAAAGTTTGGCAAGACTCTGTTTTTACTGCCTCGACAGATCCCTGTACGTCGGCCTTGACGATGATATCAAGTTCTTTTTGACATTTCCTGACTGGATCTGGGAGAACAGATCGTCTAAGGAACATCTTGGATTTTGTCTCTTCGATCAGGCGGTTCTTTTTGCCTTTGAAATAAAGGTTTCTGCAAAGTTTCTTGCCTCTTTTTCATTTCCGTGGATACGAATACTTCTCCTGCATTCGGTACATCACTAATCCTAAAATCTCTACCGGTGTAGATGGTCCTGCCTCTTTTTACATTGCGTCCCTTGTCATCGATCATGGCACGGACACGTCCGTAACTGCTTCCGCAGGCTATCGGCTGACCGACTTTTAAGGTTCCTTTCTGTACTAAGACAGTTGCTACCGCACCACGGCCTTTATCCAGTCTTGCCTCGATAACGATACCACGCGCCTGACGTTTTGGATTTGCCTTTAACTCACAGATCTCTGCTGTTAACAGGATCATCTCTAAGAGCTGGTCAATACCTTCCCCGTGTATGTGCAGATACCGGAACGAAGATCGTGCTTCCACCCCAGTCTTCCGGGATCAGTTCATATTCTGCAAGCTCCTGTTTTACTTTTTCAATATTGGCATTCGGTTTATCGATCTTATTAACCGCAACAATGATCTCGATGCCTGCTGCCTTTGCATGGTTGATCGCCTCTACCGTCTGTGGCATGACTCCATCGTCTGCTGCGACAACTAAGATCGCAATATCTGTGGAATTTGCTCCACGCATACGCATTGCCGTGAATGCCTCATGTCCCGGTGTATCTAAGAAAGTGATCTTTTCTCCGTTGATCTCTACCATATAAGCACCGATGTGCTGGGTGATACCACCTGCCTCACGGTCGGTTACGTTGGTCTTACGGATAGCGTCTAACAGGGAAGTCTTACCGTGGTCAACGTGACCCATAACGCAGACTACCGGTGGACGTTTTACCATGGTGCTTTCGTCTTCTTCTTCCTCTTTTAAGAGTTCTTCGATCACATCGACTTTTACTTCATGCTCTGCTAAACAGTTGAACTCTAAAGCAATTTCTTCTGCTGTATCGTAATCCACATCCTGATTTACGGTTACCATCGTTCCTTTTTTAAGAACAGTTTCTTTACGATTTCTGACGGCTGAACCTTCATCTTATCTGCTAGTTCACGGATTGTCAGTGAATCCGGCAGTGTGATGGTACGGATAGTCTCTTTCTTTCTTCTCCTGTGGCTGCTGTGGCTGTTTTTTCTTCTTGCCGCCATTCTTCTCTAAATTGATATAACGCTCCTGCTTCTTGTTGCCGAAGTTATCTTTGTTCTGACCCTTATTTTTTCTTATCGTTTCTACGGGTATCTCTGCGGTCTTTACCGTTATTTTCTTCTACCGGTGTCGCACTCTTGTTGAACTTGTTGATCTCCTGATCTAATCTCGGGCGAGATTCTTTCTGGCGATTCTGACCGACTCTGTTGTTACCTCTATTGTTTTGGTTATAATTGGCATTCGGTTTATGATTCGTACGGCCGTTCTGATTCTGGCGATTATTTTCCTCATTTCTAGGTCTCCTCTCACCTTGTCTGTCTGCCTGCTGTGCGCGGATCGGACGATCTCCCTGTGGACGTACCGGTCTTTCTCCCTGCGGGCGTTCCCCTGTGGACGCATCGGACGGTCTCCCTGCGGTCTTGCCGGTCTGGCTCCACCCTGTGGTCTTGCACCTCTGTTTCCGTTCTGATTGTTATGCTGTCCGTTATTTCTGCGGTTATTCGGCTGTTTACTGTTCTGTGGATTGTATACTGCCGTAATACTGATTTTTTTCTTCGGACGTTCCTGATGTGCGTCTTCTTCCTTTTCTGCTGCCTTTGGTGCAGCTTTTTTTCCTCTTTACCGGTTCGCTCTTTTTGCAAACTTTTTCTTAACAACCCGGATCACATCGTCCTCAATAGAACTCATGTGACTCTTCACCTCTATATTCTGCTCTGATCATAAAGTACTGTAATATTTCCTTTAGACTGTATATTTAATTCCTTTGCAAGTTCATGCACTTTGACTTTTTGCCATTCCATTTCCTCCATTATTCAATTTTCTCACCGCTTAGTATCTTACTCTCTAACGCTTTTTTGCAAATCCGCTATCGGTAACTGCAAGGGAAGCCCGATACTGTTTTCCGATACATCTTCCTAAATCCTCTTTTACCGCATATTCATAATATGGCACTTCGTAAAATGCACACATGTTGCGGAACAATTTTTTTTTCGTATTATCGGAAGCATCCTTTGCCACGATGACTAAGCCGGCTTTTCCTGCCTTGACCGCTTTTTCCGTTGAAAATTCCCCACTCTCTATCTTCCGTCCTCTCGCAGCTAACCCAAGCATCTGCAAGACTTTATCATTTTTCAATCGCTTCCATCTCCTCTTCGAGCTGTTCATAGATTTCTTTGAGAATCGCAGTCTTTAAAGAGCGCTCCAGTCCTTTGGACTTCTCTCTGCTTTTTTCAGACATTCACTGTCTGCACAAAGATATGCGCCTCTTCCATTCTTCTTTCCTGTCGCATCTAGGATGATCTCATTCTCGGATGTCTTGATGACGCGAATCATTTCCCGCTTATTTTTCATTTCACCGCATCCTACACATTGACGCATCGGGACTTTTTTTACTCGTCATAGTCGTTCACTTCATCCTCATCTGTTTCCTGATAGTTATCTAACTCTTCCTCTGTATCCGGTTCAATGTACTCGCCATTCTCATCGTAGTACTCTTCCCCATCTTCGTAATATTCATCCTCATAATCATTCTCGTAATCGATGAAGTCACCGGCTTCTCTTGCCTGCGTCTCACTCTTGATATCAATCTTGAACCCGGTCAGTCTTGCAGCAAGTCTTGCATTCTGTCCTTCTTTTTCCGATTGCTAAGGATAACTGATAATCCGGTACAACAACCTTTGCTGTCTTTTTTCTTCATCATCTGCAATAACAGAGATGACTTTTTGCCGGGCTTAATGCATTCTGGATTAAGATCGCGGAATTCTCACACCAGTTGATAATATCGATTTTCTCGCCGCGCAGCTCATTCACGATCGCATTGACACGCGCACCGTTCATTCCGACACATGCACCGACCGGATCGACATCCGGGTCATTGGAATATACGGCAATCTTTGTTCTGCTTCCTGCTTCTCTTGCAATGCTCTTGATCTCAACAATACCGTCCTTTACTTCGGTTACTTCTGATTCAAACAGACGCTTTACAAGTTCCGGATGTTGTACGGGATACCAGGATCTTAGGTCCTTTTGTTGTATTCTTTACTTCTACGATATATAATTTGATACGTTCTGTCGGTTTGAAGACCTCACCTTTTTACCTGCTCATTCTCTGTCAGCATAGCATCTGCTTTACCAAGGTTGATGCTTACATTCTTTTTTGCCAACATAACGCTGTACATACCTGTTACGATATCTTTTCTCTTTTTCAAAGATACTGATCATATACAACTTTACTCTCTTCTTCGCGGATCTTCTGTAAGATCAGGTTCTTTGCATTCTGTGTTGCAATACGTCCGAAATGATTTGGACTCGATCGGAATATGCACGATATCACCAAGTCGAACTTGCTGTCAATCTCTTTTGCATCTTCCAGACTAATCTGCTCCACGTTTGTCTTCTACTTCTTCACAACCGTTGTTCTTTCTCAGCGTATAACTGATACTCACATGTCTCCTTGTTCATGATCAGTTTGATGTTGTCTGTCTTACCGAAATGGTTCTTACAGGCATTCATCAGTGAATTTTCAATGGCGTCTAACAGTCGTCTCTTTACTGATATCTTTTCTTTCTCCAGTATATTTAACGCTTCTAAATAATTCTGTATTCATGGTCTGTTCCTCCTCTTATCCATGCCGTTTAAAAATCAAACGCTAATCGGATCAGTGCGATCTCGCCTTTCTTTTCAAATGTTTTCAGTCTCATCTTCCATCTCGATCGTAACCGTTATTGTCTCATCGTAATCCTTTAAGATCCCGGTGAATTCCTTCTTTTTTCTGTCGATCATACGGTAGGTTCTGATCTCAACTTCTTCTCCAAGGCTTCTCTTGAAGTCCTTTTCCTTCTTCAGTGGTCTGCCAAGTCCCGGTGAGCTGACTTCCAGAATATACGAATCTTCGATATAATCTTTCTCGTCCAGAATATCGGAAAGTCTGCGGCTTACAACCTCACAGTCATTCACTCCGATTCCACCCGGTTTATCAATATATGCACGAAGGTACCAGTTACTTCCTTCTTTTTACATATTCGACATCCACCAGTTCAAATCCATACTCTTCCACGATTGGAAGCAGGATCTCTTCTGTTTTCTGTTCATACATTTCTCTTTTTGACAATCTAAAAATCCTCCTTATGCAGACCTTACTTATCTATGTTTCTCATATCAGTCATTTATGCTTTTCACCTCTCTTATCTGCACATACTTTTGATATGCAACAAAGAAGAGTGAACAATATGTCCACTCTTCTGCCGGTTGATTTATGTAACTAAATTAACTATAGCACCGTTCTTTCTGCAAAATCAAGGGATTTTGCGTATTTTTTACATTTTTCCATGTTTGAATGCCATCATCATCTCATTTGTCAGGCTCAGATCTTCAGCCTCTACCGGCATCTGCTCCCTTTCAAACCACTCTGCCATGGCAAGTTCATCGGTATCCAGTGTGATACCGTCCTCCCGTCCAGTTCACAGAAGAATCCCATCAGCAGCGTATCGGTAAATGACCACGGCTGGCTCTTATAATACCGCAGGTTCTTCACCTTCAGTCCGACCTCTTCCATGACCTCACGCCTTACCGTCTCTTCAATGGATTCGCCTGTTTCATTAAATCCTGCAAGCAGTGCATACTTTTGTATTCTCTTCCCGCATACTTTGACATCAGAATCTTATCCCCATGTGTGACAGCTATGATCACCGCCGGACATATCTTCGAATTCCATCATACCGCAGTCCGGGCAGCGCATCATACGCTCTTTGTCGTCATGTACCATCGGCTGTCCCGCAGTGACCGCAGAACTTCCGCGACTGATACCAGCGGTAAAGCTGCCATCCGTCACTGCGGCAAATTGTCTGTACTTTGTCGGTCTGGCCTCGCGGAAATACTGATTATCCTTCAGTTCAAACCCCGGAAATTCTCCGGATCAATTCCTTCTGCCAGATAATATCCCTGTCCGTCAATTGAAAAAGAGATACGTATACTCTTCATATACATCCGGATTGTAAACTGCCGCCTCTTTAAATGTAAGGAACGAGATCTCCTGATCCTCAATCTTCACCAGGATCTTTTCTTCCTTCATAATATAAGATCACGCTGTCTTCCTTTGGCGGCTCCGGTACATATTCATTTCTATATACATGTGGTTCTATGTTCTGTATCATATCGTTTACCCTCTGTATTTGGTTCCTGTTCCGTCTCGTTTTGCAAGTTTCAGGCGGTTCAGGGGGTAACTTCTTTTTTCATGGTATGAAATCTTACACTCAGTTCCCTCTTCAAACAGGTATACATTCGTCAATGCATCGTCTTTTTTCAAGCGGATGATACCCGCACTCCGATCGCGCCTTTTCTTCTCCGTAACTTCTGCTGCCGGAAAACGCAGGAAAAATCCATCTGCCGTCTGCAGTACAATATGCTGGTTCTCCGTCACCACCCTGATATTCACGACTTCATCTTCCGGCTGAAGCTTAGTTGCTGTAATGGTACGCTTTGTTACCTGAATTCCGTTCCTTCAACCTTCTTGACCATGCCCTGCTTTGTGGCAAACAACAGATTCGCATACCGCATCTGTTCGAGTCGCAGATGTACACGATCTCTTCCTGCGTGCTGTCATAATTACTGATATTGTCGATCGGCTGTCCCTTGTCACGGAATTTTCCATATGGGATATCCATCACTTTCACCTGATGCATCTTTCCATCTTTTGTGAAAATGCAGATCTTGCCGGTATTCATGCAGTGCAGGATGTATTTATTCTCATTATCTGCCGCTTCTTTATTACGCTCATAAGTACTTACATCTACCGTCTTCGCATATCCGAAACGATCCATCAGGAATACGATTTCCTGCTCTTCCACTTTCTTCTCTTCAAACACAGCCTCTTCTGCATTCTCTACAACCGTACGTCTCTTTCTTGCGAATTCCTTCTTGATACGGTCCAGATCTTCCATGATGACCTGTGCCATCGAATCGTAATTATTCAGGATATCTTCATATTTTTCAATCTTAGCCAGCGTCTCTTCATGTTCTTTCTGAAGTGCTTCAATTTCCAGACCGATCAGTTTATACAAACGCATATCCAGAATGGCATTTGCCTGACGCTCTGTAAATCTTAACATTCCCGCCATCTTTTTGGAAATGGAGGACTTGAACTTAATGTTCTCTGTCTCCCCCGTTCAATCAGGCAGGCCTTTGCATCTTTTACATTTTTACTTCCACGCAGGATCTCGATGATCAGATCGATCACGTTGCAGGCTTTGATCAGGCCTTCCTGGATCTCTTTTTTTATCCTGCTCTTTCTTAAGTAATGTCTTATATTTTCTCGTCGCCATATCGAACTGGAAGTCTACATGTGCCTCGATGATACTGCTTCAGGCCCATGGTCTCCGGTCTTCCGTCCGCAACTGCCAGCATATTAACTCCCGAAAAGGTATCTTCCAGTCTGGTCTTCTTATAAAGCATATTGTCAGGTTTTCTACATCTGCACCTTTCTTTCAGGTCAATGACGATACGGATGCCTTCTTTGGACGACTGATTTGAAATATCCACGATATCCGAAGTCTTCTTTGGTCTCCACCAGATTGCAGACATCATTTAAGAATTTCCCGATTCCCGCACCGATCATGGTATAAGGAATCTCTGTGATGACCAGACGTTTCTTTCCGCCCTTCATATCTTCTACTTCAACTTTTCCACGGATCTTGATCTTTCCGGTTCCTGTCTCGTAGATCTCCGGCAGGTCGTCTTTGTTGACCACGATTCCACCTGTCGGGAAATCCGGCCCTTTGATATATTTCATCAATCTTTGTAGTACATCTCGTTGTTTTTCATATAGGCTTTTGACCGCATCTACAACTTCCTCCCAGATTGTGGTCGGGATACTGGTTGCCATACCGAACCGCGATACCTTCTGCGCCGTTTCACCAGCAGATTCGATCCGAACCGGCAAAACCAGGGTTCTTTTTCGTCTCGTCAAAGTTCGGCATGAAGTCTACAATATCCTTGTCCAGATCAGCCAGATACGCTTCCTGTGTGATCTTCGCAACCGTCTCGCCTCAGTATAACGCATTGCGGCTGCACCGTCTCCTTCGATCGAACCGAAGTTACCGTGTCCGTCTACAAGGATCATTCCTTTTTTAAATTCCTGCGCCATCACTACCAGAGCTTCATAGATGGAACTGTCGCCGTGGGGATGATATTTACCCATGGTATCACCCACGATACGGGCGCTTTTTCGGTAGGGGACGGTCTGTAACGGATCCCCAGTTCATGCATATCGTAGAGAGTTAAAATACTTCTCTGTACCGGCTTCAGGCCGTCTCTGACATCCGGCAGGGCTCTGGCAATGATAACGCTCATGGCATAGTCGATATAAGATTTTTCATCAATTCCGAATATTCGGTTCTGATAATCTGTGAATCCTGCATTGTATTTCTCCTATCTATATATCTCTATATATCAAGTTCCGCTTCTGTCGCATTTTCATAAATAAATGAACGTCTTGGCGGGACTTCTGTTCCCATCAGCATCTCTGTAACGCTGGATGCCATTCTCGCATCTTCGATCTCCACCAGCTTCAGAAGTCTGGTTTCCGGGTTGAGGGGTGTCTCCCACAGCTGTTCGGCATCCATCTCACCCAGACCTTTGTATCTCTGTAAGGTAAATGGACCGTCATGCGTGCTTTCTGTATTTTCCAGTGCTTTTATCATACAGATATTAGCAATACAACCGAACGAAGTAATACCGA
>VOFK01003951.1_pt1 | contig 38994 bp, 46 predicted proteins | sample 5384121 | NCBI WGS metagenome assembly VOFK01 (sample SAMN12384730, study PRJNA508395) | human gut metagenome | isolation source: healthy gut J | host: Homo sapiens | reverse complement strand
TGAAGTTGCTACATGTATTGCTTGAAAACCTTGGTGCAAATGGATCTGACAGCCGAGCAGAACGAAACCGTTTTTAAAGAAAAACCGATATGTGCTTTGTTCGCTCCGGTTTATCATTCTTCCATGCGTTACGCTGTCTCCGTCCGCAAAGAACTTGGCGTTCGTACCGTATTTAATATCTTAGGGTCCTCTGTCCAACCGGCGGCCGCCAAAATGCAGCTTCTCGGTGTTTACGACAAAAACTTGCAACTGGCTCTGGCTCAGGTTCTTCCAATCTTGGTGTTACTCCGCGGCGTGGCTGGGTTCGCGGCGATGACGGACTGGATGAGATTATCATTCCCTGACCGGTAAACTTACGTCAATGAAACCGAAATTGGGTGAAATCATTTCTTATACGATTACCCCGGAACAAGTTCGGTTTAAAGAGCTGCGAGCTTTCCGAACTGATCGGTGGCACACCAAAAGAAAACGCTGAAATTACCCGCCGTGGCCTTCTGACCGGTGAGGAAACTGGACAAAGCGTGACGTCATCCTGATGAATGCCGGCATGAGCCTCATCTTGGCATCGACGACATCACCCTTTGCAGAAGGTATTGAAAAGCAAAAAGAAATGATCGACAGCAAGGAAAGCTTACGCAAAGCTTCAGGAATTTGTCAAAGCTACACAGGAGGCTTAATTTATGATTTTGGAACAGATTGCGGCAGATAACCAGACTTCGCCTGATCGGAGGAAAAGAAGCTGGTTTCCCCTGAAGAAATGAAAGAAAAAAGCTCGCCCTTGCAGCAGATGAGACTTTTCCATTTGAAAAAATGTTGAAAGAACCTGGTATTTCATTATATTTGTGAAGTCAAAAAAGCTTCTCCATCCAAAGGTCTGATTGCAGAAGATTTTCCATATCTGCAGACGTGGGTAAAAGAACAGAAGCAGCCGGTGCAGATGCCATCTCCTGCCTGACAGAGCCTTGAAATATTTTCTCAGGAAAGAAAGATATTTAAAAGCGATCACAGATGAAATTTCCATCCCGGTTCTGCGAAAGATTTTACCGTAGACGAATATCAGATTTTACGAAGCGAAAACACTCGGTGCAGGCGTTGTTCTTCTGATCTGTGCACTGCTTGATACCGAAACATCCGCTCTTATATTGAAATCTGCGACCGACTCGGTTTTGTCCGCACTGGTCGAAGTTCACGATGAAAAAACGAAATGGATTCTGCGATCAAAGCCGGTGCCAGAGTGATCAAATGTAAACAACCGGAAACTTAAAAGATTTCACGGTAGATATCTCCAACAGCACCCGCCTGAGAAGTCTTGCTCCGGAAAATGCACTTTTCGTGGCAGAAAGCGGGATCAAAACAGCGAAAGATATTCAGGTATTAAAAAGATGCCGGTGTAAATGGTGTGCTGATCGGTGAAACACTGATGCGAAGTCCCGACAAAGCTGCCATGCTTTGCAGCCCTCAATGGAGGATCCTTATGACAAAGCATCAAAATCTGCGGTCTGAAACGCACCAGAAGATATTTTTATGTCAACAATGAACTGCTTCCCGATTTTGCTGATTTGAGCCAAGTAAAAAGCAGCCGATGTGGTCGACAAAGCAGCACTAAAAAACAGCTGCCAAAGTTATCTAAAGCAGTTTTGAAAGCTAAGCCAATGCCGAACCGGAATTTATCGCCAAATTATATCAAAACAAATCATTGATCTTGGGTATTAGCTGCAATGGCGATGAAACCCAGACATATCTATGATTAAAAAATTTATGCCCCTTCTCCTGCTGATCCTGAGGTAGAAAGCTTCCATGCGATTATCTGCTGCCTGGATACCTGGCAGAAGGATTCTTACGGTGGAGCGGCAAACATTTGACCGTTCCCTGATTCCACCGCTTGCGAAACCATGGTTTTTAGCTTGTATGGACTGAAATTATAGAAAAAAACATTGCAGCATGCCTGTGCGTCAATCAGGTCGATGTGTTAAAGAGACAAACAGGTATAAAAAGAGACAAAAGAAAGTACACCAAAACATTCATTGGATCATGTACGAAGATAAAACATTGTGCTATATAGTGATTCAATGAAGTGAGCAAAGGGAAGATTTCAAGAATATTTATGACAGTACATCCCGAAACACTGATGCCCAAGCTGTTCAGGAAGTTTGTTCATCACCTCTGGTCGAATTTTCGCGTAGCCCGTCAGGCTTTTTGAGGCACTTTCAATAAGGGGTATCTTCTTCTTTTTCATACGTTTTTCTGCACCTCTCTTTTTGATTGAACAATGTCTGCTTTAAAGGTTTAATCTCTTCCAAAGAACTTCTCTATTTTCTTCACGGCATGGTGATAGAGGCTTTCAGGGCTCGACCGAAGTCCAGATCTCTGACATATCTCGTACTTTCATTTCCTGATAATACTTCAGGTTGAACACCATCCACACTTTGTTTCTCACGGGCAAAGTCCAGCTTGATGCTTTCTGCAATAACATCTGCACCTGGTCGCTGATAGTACCAGACACTCCAGCTTCTGCACAACTACTGCCTCGGGGTCAAGTCAATAGCCACCATCGTTGTAGCACGCTGCCTGTTCAGAAAAAGTAAGACATTCATTCAGCGCGATACGGTAGAGCCACGTAGACAGCTTCGCCTCGGCACGGAAATAATCAATATTCGTCCATGCCTTAATGAAGGTATTTTGCAGAAGATCGTTCGCATCTTCCATGCGATAGTACCATCCGGGGCGGATTTGCCAGTATAACTGCTCGCTGTATTGCGCCACAATCAACTCAAATCCTTTCCGCTGCGTACTCTCCTCCCTGAAGGAGTTTCAGAACTTCACGTTCGTTATAAGGGTCATAATCTCGTATCTGTATGTTTATTTATGGTTTTTCTTTTACTTCTCATGTACCGCTCCTCCTTCGAGTTCAATACACATATTTTCTCTTGCTAAAATTGTTTGGGGAAAGATGGCCGCTGCTTCATTCAACAACACAGTTTCATCCTCATAGCGTGCGGAAAAATGTCCGATTACTAATTGTTTCACTTCGGCATTCAATGCCATCTGTGCAGCTTGCGCAGCCGTTGTATGGTGGGTTTCCTTCGCCCGTGCCTGCTCAGTCTGCGCAAAAGTTGCTTCGTGAAAAAGAAGGTCTACCCCCTTTATCTGATCCACAATCTCCGGTCGGTAAATTGTGTCGGAGCAATACGCATATTTTCGTGCGGGAGCAGACGGACGGGTCAAGCGGTGATTCGGAATGACTTCTCCTTCGGGAGTCACAAAATCAGCTCCGTTTTTAATTCGGTTCAGTTCGTAGACAGGTACCTTGTAGAAGTCTACCATATCTCTGATTATATGATTGGGACGTTGCTTTTCCTCAAAAAGAAAGCCGCAACAAGGAATGCGGTGCTTCAGAGGGATGGTAGTCACACTCACCGAACGGTCGTCATAAATCAGTGCCGGTTGCTTTGTCTCAAACTCATGAAAAAAGACTTTATAGGCCAGTGTTTTGCAAAAGGAAAAGAGAGTAATGGGGCAAACAGTTCTTCCAGTCCTTTAGGTGAATGAATATGTAAAATCTGCCGTTCGTCCCAACAGTCCGAAGGTAGAGATCAGTCCCGGCAAAACCAAAACAATGATCGCCATGAAGATGAGAAATAAAGATATGATTCAGACGGGAAAACTTCAGGCGAGAACGGCGCAACTGCATTCGCGAGCCCCTTCCCCACAGTCAATCATAAAAAGCTTTTCACGCAAGTTCACAACCTGCGATGTCGCAAAATGGCGAGTGGTGGGCAAAGCAGAACCGCATCCAAGTATATGTAGTTCAAATTTCTCCATAGCGGCACAAATGTACACAAGTTTTTTTTGATATTTGCGCTATCATGGGGCAACAAAAAAAAGCGCCCCGATCACCGGAGCGCTTTTCCATTATATAGAAATAAGAATTATTTCTTTCCTTCCAACTGTTCCTTCAAAAGCAGCCAAAGCGTCGATGTCGCCCAGCGTAGTTGAAGCAGCCCTGGTTCTGGATCATCGGAGCATCTTCTCTGTTAGAAGACTTTTTAGCACCAGAAGCAGCTTTTTCTTGCTCTTTCTTCAGCCTTAGCTACATCTTCGAAGATACGGCTGTGAGACAGGATGATTCTCTAGCGTCTTTGTTGAACTCGATTACTTTGAATTCAAGTTTTCATCCAACTGAGCTTGTGAACCGTCTTTTTTACAAGGTGTTTCGGAGTTGCGAAACCTTCTACACCGTAAGGAAGAGCTACAACAGCCCCCTTATCAACATTTCGATGATAGTACCTTCGTGTACAGAGCCTACAGTGAATACTGTTTTCGAATACATCCCAAGTGATTTTCTTCGAGTTGTTTGTGACCCAAGCTCAAACGACGGTTTTCTTTTTGTCGATTTCCAGTACCTGAACTTCGATGTCAGCACCGATCTGAGTAAATTCTGACGGGTGTTTCACTTTCTTAGTCCAAGAAAGGTCAGAGATGTGGGATCAAGCCGTCAACACCTTCTTCGATTTCTACGAATACACCGAAGTTAGTGAAGTTACGTACTTTTTGCAGTATGCTTGGAACCTACAGGATACTTCTCTTCAATCGTTTCCCATGGATCTTGTTTTCAGTTGTTTGATACCCAAAGACATCTTACGTTCTTCGCGGTCCAAAGTCAAGACTACAGCTTCTACTTCAGTCGCCCACCTTCATGAAGTCCTGAGCAGAACGCAGGTGCTGGCTCCAAGACATTTCTGATACGTGGATCAGACCTTCTACGCCTGGAGCAATTTTCGATGAATGCACCGTAGTCAGCCATCACAACAACCTTTTACCTTTCACCTTGTCACCTACCTTCAAGTCAGTGTCAAGTGCATCCCATGGGTGCGGAGTCAATTGCTTCAAGCCAAGAGCGATACGTTTTTTTCGTCATCGAAGTCAAGGATAACAACGTTGAGCTTCTGATCCAGTTCAACCACTTCTTTCGGATCGCTAACGCGGCCCCAAGAAAGGTCTGTGATGTGGATCAAACCGTCTACGCCACCCAAGTCGATGAACACACCGTAAGAGGTGATATTCTTAACAGTTCCTTCAAGAACCTGTCCTTTTTCGAGCTTGCCGATAATTTCTTTCTTCTGTTGTTCCAGTTCAGCTTCGATAAGAGCTTTGTGAGATACAACAACGTTTTTGAATTCCTGGTTGATCTTAACCACTTTGAATTCCATTGTTTTGCCAACGAATACATCATAGTCACGGGATCGGTTTAACGTCGATCTGAGAACCCGGCAAGAATGCTTTGATTCCGAATACGTCTACGATCATACCACCCCTTTGTGCGGCACTTGATGAATCCCTTGATAATTTTTCATTTTCCAGAGCAGCGTTAACGCGATCCCAAGAACGAGTAGCGCGGGCTTTTCTGTGTGACAGAACGAGTTGTCCTTTTTTGTCTTCCTGGTTTTCGATGTATACTTCTACAGTATCACCCACCTTCAGGTCCGATTGTAACGGAACTCATTCAAAGGAATGATACCGTCTGGATTTGTAAATCGATGTTCACAACTACTTCACGCTTGTTCATTGCGATTATGGTTCCGTCAACAACCTCACGGTCGTTCACCTTGTTAAGCGTACCGTCGTAAGCTTTTTCAAGTTCTTCGTGGCTTGCGCTTGTTACAGCTTCACCGTTTTTCATAAGCATCCCAGTTGAAGTCTTCAATAGAGCTACGTTCTTTAAGTTTTCCATTAATAAATAAATTGTTTAATACTTTAATTGAATAAGACATTATATTATCTATAAATCGGGCAAAGGTAGAAATATTTTTGACCGACAAAAAAAGAATAGCAAAAGAAAAAAAGAGGAACATATTCGTATTTTTTTGTAATATTGCAAATCTAACATTATATTACTACGGACATGAACGGAACATTGGACAAAATCAAGGTGCAGTTTGATTATCTGCCACTTATAAACTTCGCGATGCAGCAAAATAAAGTATCGGTCATCCACCGGCTTTCGATTGAAAACATGACGTCCGAGCCATTCAGAGACATTCAGGTGCTAATAACTGCCGAACCCGACTTCGGCAATATCACCCCTGTGGCTGTAGAAGCAATTCCTGCCAATGATTCCGTGTGCCTGCAGTCATTCAGCCTTGTCCTGTCCGCCAATTATTTCGCCCAACTGACCGAGCGTATGTCCGGAAGCCTGAAAATAGAAATCCGCTCCGAAGCGGAACTGATCTTTACCCAGACATATCCTATCGACATACTGGCATACGACCAATGGGGCGGAATCAATATATTCCCCCGAAATGCTGGCTGCATTCATCACGCCCAATCATGCCGTGCTTGCTCCTGTTATCAAAAGGGCCGCCGCCATTCTGGAACAATGGACCGGAACACCGTCGCTGGACGAATATCAAAGCCGTAACCCGGACTGTGTGAGAAAGCAAATGGCAGCTATCTACACCGCCCTCACCGAACAGCAGATTATCTACAGTACTGTTCCTGCCAGTTTCGAAGAACACGGGCAGCGTGTCCGCCTGACAGATTCCATACTGGCACAAAAAGCTCGGAACCTGTCTCGACATGGCATTGCTATACGCTTCCCTGTCTCGAATCCATAGGACTGAATGCTCTCATCGTCATCACCAAAGGACATGCTTTTGCTGGTGGCTGGCTGGTGTCGGAAACCCTTTTCCGGACGCTACCATCGATGATGTATCTTTACTGACTAAACGGACAGCCGAAGGAATCTATGACATCACTCTGGTAGAAACCACCTGCATGAGTATGGGGTACAATACCAGTTTCGACAATGCTGTGAAAAGTGCCGACGGCAAACTAAGCGATTCGGGAAATTTCATCCTTGCAATCGATGTCAGAAGAGCCAGACATTCGGGGAATCCGCCCTATCCCCCAGCGGGTGTTAAACGGACAAATCTGGGAAATAAAAGAAGAAAAAGGAAGAGGATCTTTATAGGAATACAACGCATGCTACCCCGCAAAGCGTGAATCCGTATGACTTGTCGGGCAGCGAAACCCAACCGGTTCTCACCAAGCAACTGCTTTGGGAAAGAAGTCTACTGGATCTAAGTTTGCGCAACAACTTGCTGAATATCCGGATTACCAAAAACACGCTTCAGCTGATTCCGGCAAACCTTGCCTGTGTCTGGAAGATGCGTTAGCGGAAGGGGATGAATTTCGTATCCTCCACCGTCCAGCCGAATGGGAAAACCCGGTAATGGAATTTGGCATCTACTCATCCATACCGGCATCTGATCCGATTACCGATTTTGTAAATTCCGGAGCTTTCACAGAAAAGGTTACGTTTTTATTTTTACCGGAGAATGATTTAGGTAAGGCACTGACCCACCTGTACCGTTCGTCCCGTACCTCTATCGAAGAGAACGGGGCCAACACGCTTTACCTGGCTCTCGGTCTTCTGAAATGGTACGAAACTCCTCCAGCGAACGTCCCCGCTATGCACCGATATTGCTGCTGCCGGTTGAAATCATTCGCAAGTCAGCCGCCAAAGGGGTATGTGATTCGTTCGCGGGAAGAGGAAACGATGATGAACATTACCTTATTGGAAATGCTTCGCCAAAACTTCGGTATCTCCGTGCCGGGACTCGATCCGCTTCCGGCTGACGAAAGTGGAGTCAACGTCAAGCTGATTTACTCCATCATCCGGCATTGCATCAAGAATCAGCGTAAAATGGGATGTGGAAGAACAGGCTATTCTGGGTATCTTCTCGTTCAACAAGTTCATCATGTGGAACGACATCCACAACAATGCTCCCAAACTGGTCCAAAAACAAAATCGTCTCCAGCCTCATCAACGGAAAGATCGAATGGGATGCAGTCACGGAGGAGATGGATGCCACCTACTTGACCGACAGTTATCTCCGGCAGATATCGTACTGCCCATCATTGCCGATTCGTCTCAGCTGGAAGCAATCTACGAGGCTGTACACGACAAGACTTTTATCCTGCACGGACCTCCGGGAACCGGAAAGTCCCAGACAATCACGAACATTATCGCCAATGCACTTTATAAAGGGAAGCGCGTATTGTTTGTTGCCGAAAAGATGGCAGCCCTCCGTCGTCCAAAACAGGCTGGCAGCCATAGGACTTGCCCCTGTTCTGTCTGGAAATTCACCCAACAAGACGAAGAAGTCCACCGTTATCTCGCAACTCAAAGCAACAAGTGAAATCATCCGGCAAACCGCTCCCGAAGAGTTCCGGAAAGAGGCCGAACGTCTGCTTCTGTTACGGACAGAACTCAATAAGTATATCGAAGCCTTACACAAGGAATATCCTTTTCGGACTTTCGCTGTATGATGCTATCATCCATTACCAGTCCATAGAGACCGAGCTCTTACTTCCGTATTCCATTATCTTATCTGAATACATTGGATAAAGATAAATTCTCACATTGGGAAGATGCTGTCGAGTCTTTGGTAAGAACTGCCAATGCCTGCGGACACCCGCATCTTCATCCGCTGACAGGAATCACTATTCACAAATATTCGTCCTGCCCTCAAAGAAGAAGCAGCACAAACGCTCACGACTTTCATCGGCTTGCTGACTGCCATACAATTGAAACTATCCGTCTTTTTCCGCTTTACTGAAAGACACGGATATTCATCCTACCCGCAAGGATTTCGAAATAATCGCCGCCATTATCCGAAAGATACTGATATTCCGGAACTCACGCCCGAACTGCTGACCACTCCTTTATTGAATGAAACACTGGAAGAGTACCGGAAAGTCGCGGAACACGGCAAGAAACGCGACGAAGTCAAAGCAGCAATAGAAAACAGATTCACCAAAGATATCCTAAAAATAAATGCCGGTCCTATGTTGGCCGAATGGAATCGTGTATCCGCCCAATGGTTCCTCCCTAGATATTTCGGACAAAGGAAGATTATCAAGGAGCTTCGTACGTATGCTCTGAGACCGGTAAAAGCGGGAAGCCGTCAACCCTCTGCTCCATCAGGTCATCCGTTATCGGGAAGAACTGAATTTACAGACAAATACGTCGCCAAGCTACCTTCTGTTCGGAAGATTCGGGAGAGACGAAGAATGGGAAACGATCAATCAGATTATCTGTGAAATGTCTTCCCTCCATTCCCTGTTGCTAAGTTATTCGAAAGATGTGGCAAAACATCCCGGATCAAACAGAACTTAGCGTTGCAACTGACGGAAGGTATCCGGACATTCAAAAAGATATTCATTCCCACTCCTCAATGAATTGTATCAGCTGTCCGGAAGCGCTTACAGCCACCGAGCAACAGCTCTCCGGCACTTTGGGTATAGCCGCAGAGTCACTTTTACGCAAACTCTGCCGACTGGACAAACATCGCTTTGCAGAAAGCCGGAACATGGAAAGAGAATCTGGATAAACTCAAAGACTGGTATCAATGGCAGCAAGCTTCAGGCAAACTGAACGAACTGGGCCTCGGATTCATCGCAGAAAAGTATAAGGAAAAAGAATATCCCTACAAACCTGCTCCTGAGTGGCTTCCGCAAAAAGTTTCTACCAAACCGCCACTGCTATATCATTGGCAAAGAACCGACACTGGAATTATTCAACGGCAAGATATTCAACGATATTATAGCCAAATACAAACAAGTATCCGCCAACTTTGAGAACATTACCAAGAAAGGAGTTGTTTGCCAAACTGGCGTCCAACATTCCATCCTTCATTACCCACGAAGCTATCCAGAGCTCAGAGGTCGGAATATTGCAAAAGAACATACGCAACAATGCGCGCGGCATATCCATCCGAAACTATTCGACCAGATTCCGACCTTATTGCCACGTATGTGTGTCCCTGCATGTTGATGAGTCCCATATCTGTTGCCCAATATATTGACACCGACGCGGAAAAAGTTCGGATCTGATCGTCTTCGACGAAGCTTCACAGATGCCGACTTCACGAAGCAGTAGGCGCCATCGCCCGGGGAAAGAATGGGTCATCGTAGGCGACCCCAAGCAGATGCCGCACACAGCTTTTCTCCGTCAATACCGTTGGACGAAGACAATATCGAGATGGAGGATCTGGAAAGTATTCTTTGACGACTGCCTCGCCCTGTCAATCCTCCAAATACCTGTGGCATTATCGGAGCAAACACGAAAGCCTGATTGCTTTCAGTAACTCCGAATACTACGACAATAAACTTATGACTTTCCCGTCTCCGGACAATATCGAGTCAAAAGTAAGAAGGATTGCTGTCGACGGTTATTATGACAAAGGAAAATCACGCCAGAACCAAGCGGAAGCGCAAGCCGTAGTAGACGAAATAGCAAGGAGGCTAAGAAGCGAAGAGTTAAGAAAGAAGAGTATAGGCGTAGTCACTTTCAGCGTAGTCCAGCAGGCATTGATTGAAGATTTATTATCCGATCTCTTCATCTTCCACCCCCGAACTGGAAACCTTTGCACTGGAATGTGAAGAGCCTCTGTTTATCAAAAACCTCGAAAATGTGCAGGGAGACGAACGGGATGTAATACTGTTCTCTGTCGGTTATGGTCCGGATGCCGAAGGGCGCGTCAGCATGAACTTCGGTCCGTTGAACCGGGGCGGGAGGTGAAAGACGACTGAACGTAGCCGTCTCCCCGTGCCCGATACGAAATGATCATCTTCTCCACACTGAGATCAGATATGATTGATTTAAACCGGACCTCCTCCATCGGAGTAGCCGGACTAAAAACGTTTTCTTGAATATGCGGAGAAAGGAATGAAACGCCCGCTGAATACCAATACCTCCAGCAATATCTATCTCCCCGGATGAAGAGACTTCCATCGAGAAGATTATTGCCGACAAGCTTGCGTTCTTTAGGATATACCGTGCATACGGATATAGGTTGCTCCGGATACAAGATCGATATAGGTATTGTCGATGCCCAAAATCCGTCCAGTTACCGGTTAGGTATCATTTGTGACGGAAAGAATTACAAACGTACCAAAAACAGCCCGCGACCGGGAAATTGTTCAAAACAATGTGCTGAAAGCACTTGGATGGGATATCTGCCGTATATGGACGATGGACTGGTGGGAAAAAACCGGATGAAGTAATTGCAACCCTACGGAGAAGAATCTCACAGCATGCGGACAGCAATCAGGGAGAACGAAGAAGAAACTGTTCGGACGGAAGAACAAAAAGACACGGCGAAACCGGAGATTCTCAAAGCGGCATATCCTGCCATCTCCAAAAACAACTCGCATTCAGTCTTGCCGCCGCCATCAAAGAAGACAGATACAAAAACGAAAAGTTGTGTATCAGGAAACTGCATTAACCGCAGGGCAATACCAAGCAACAGATTTCTTTTTTTTTTGAAAGAAGTATCCCTATACTCCTCTCTCAAATCAAAAGAATCATGGAAAACGAAGCCCCGATCAGCCAATCCCTGATCTGCCAAAAGATAAACGCTGCATGGGGAATATCACGCATGTCCCAAACCGGTTCTCACCTGGATGCCCTTATACGCAGGCTGAACTTTTACCGTAGCAGACATAACGGGATCGACTTCCCTCTGTGGCTGGACGAAGCACAGTACCGAACTTATTCACAAAGTTTCGTACCGATTCCAATCGTGCAGCTACAGACCTGCCCCCGGAAGAAATCGCAAATGCAGTGAAATACGTACTGACCGACTCCGTCAGCCTGCCCCTTCCGGACCTGGCCAAAGCCTGTGCCAAACTATTCGGATTCCCCGTATGGGATCAAACATCGAGGCATCCATGCAAAGAGGCATTCAGGGAGGCAGTGAAAAGAAAGTACGCTAAAGTGGAAAGCGGACGGATAACAATCATCGGTTAAGACAGCACAGCATGTGAAACACAACCGATCGTCGCCATCTGTCAATCCCCCTTTTGCAAGCGTTTCAAAGCAGCAATAGAATCGGATACATAAGTATTGTCCGGTTCTATGGAACGCCAATAGCAAAGCGTTCCTATCAACCGCTTCAGATAGGCAGGATCATGAGAGCCGATTCTTCGCTGATGTTCTGCCAGCCCTTTTGTCAGAATGAAATAGACATTCTTGCGAATCTCCCGTTTTCTGGCTTTAGGGATGGTCAGCTTCACACCCGAACTGACAGAGATACCTGTGATAATCTTCCTGTCATACTCATTCAGGAAACGGGTTTTCTCGTGATTCGGCTCAAACTTCTCTTCCCTGATGATTTCTTTGACCCGGACAAGCACCTGTTCTTTCGGAAAAACATCGCCCGAAAAGGTAAGGTCGTCGGCATAGCGAGTATAAGCCAGCCCGAATTCCTCTGCCATCGCCGCCAGTTTCCGATCCATCTCATAAGCAATGATATTACTCAATGCCGGACTGGTGGACGCTCCTTGCGGCAGATGCCGGCGCCTGCAGCACAACTCACCCAACACCTTCGATATATTCTTAGGATAACCTATATTTTCGAAGGTTTGCTTCACCCTCGGACTGCGTATAGAAAGAAAGAAATCGTGAATATCCGTCTTCAGGACACATCGTTTCCCCAGATGGGGGCGGACATTATCGACAATGGAATGCTGACGCCGGAATCCGGTAGCGACGGGATGCACATTGACGGGCAGCAATATACGGTGATAAATAGTATCCTGAATAGATTTCAGTTCTTTGTCCGGAGCAGAGATCATACGGTATCCCCTTTCCGCTTTCTTATCCAGAATTCCCCGATAATGGGAAGAGACATCTTGCAGTATTTCCTTCAATCTCACCGCCTCTACTCCCAGCAAACCGGCACACCACACCACCGCCTCTTCATCAAATACAGGATACGTTCTCGCTTTTAGGAGTGGTTACTCCCCAAAAGCATGCCTGAGCCATGCACCATGTTTCCATTTGTTTCCGGCAGTTTCTTCGTTTGCAGTATCACCGCTGCCTGTTGCTTTCCATCTCTTGTATCCTTCCTGTTTCCGACTCGAAGAAATCATTTTTATAAACCAGAAAACCGGTCACAATCAGTATCGTAATTAGAAGTCCGTCCATCTTGTTGCTGCATATATAAAAAGGAGAGGAAGAGGATGAGATTTTACTAAAATAAATAGAGGTATTTATACCAGAGATTTATTTTCCAGGAAAATACCTGTGCCTGCGAGGCGACTACACCTCTTTTCTGCTAAATTTTTCCTCATCCTCTTCCTTACAAAGATATGTATTTTTCTGCACACTATGCAATAGTTGAGAGGAAAAACTATCGGTTGAACAACTCGAAAGTAAATTTACATCCTATCCCGCTGAATTTCCAGTTTTCACTGCTGACGAAAACTCCCACATCAAAGATATGCGTACCGATACCATACCCCACTTCCAGATAGGGCTGGAGATGCGGCATAGACAGTGCACTGATATAAAGACGTTCGTTCTGCACATAGCGGGTATATTTCATCAGATGGCGGAGAATCAGAAAAGGGGCTTCATAAGTGAAGTGTCCGCGTACGTAACGGCGAGAGGAGTTATACCAACGTCCGTCGAGCACCTGAAACACACCGCCGATTTCATCATTCCACCCGACAGGAAGGTTGTGCCGGGCAAAATTGGCAAAGTCGACAAAATACAGTTCATCCTGATTGGTGAATGCTCCGAATCGAAACGGTAATAAATATTTCGCATCAATCCCAGCTGAATCTTATGTTGAAGGTCGAACTCCACCCGTTCATACTCTCCGGTACTCTTGAATACTCCCTCTATTCCCCCGTTCGTAATCTACCGAAAATGTCGGATAGTCAGAACGCAGATTGATTTTACGTTTTCCGTTCATATAGTAATAAAGCGCCGGAGTCCATTCTACACGGATGCGCGGGGGCGAAACTGATATAGGTATTTCTGAACCGTTCCATAAATTCCGGAGGAGGCATCGGATAGTCTCCCGTAATCACGAAGCGGGACTTCTCGACGGCTGTTCTCTTATGTGCCGAAAAAAACCGAGACTGATATCCAGTCCGTTGATTATTTCAAAACTATGACGGAAGTTGAAATACAAGTCTTTGAAATAGTCCAGATGAATGAGGTCGAAATTAAAAATACTATCCGGCATCGCTTTCAGTTCATCCAGCATCTTACTGCTATAGATGCGGTTACCATTACACTTACACTCAGCCGGAAGAAGCCCGCTTCTGCGGCCAGTATTCGAAGTCGGCATTCAACGACCAGTAGAATTCTTTCCGTGTAAAGTTATAACCCAGCTTGGGCACGATACGGGAGCCACTTGTCTCCTCTGAAAATCCGGTTGTAACGGAAGTCTTGCCGGTAAGATAATCCATTGCTTCCGCTATAACTGAACAACAGCGGATTGATAAACGGCGAGAAACGGACACTCCCGATATTGGACAGATTGAATTTTTATAATCTTCCACCATCAGGTCCCCCATTGTTCCCCAGAAAGCCTGACTCTTGGATTTCCGCTGTACCGACACGGTATCGCGTCTGTACGTATAGTCTTTATAAAGTTGCTTTTTCGCCCTCACTCAAAGGGATGGGACGCAACACTCCGAATGTAGACATCCGTCTTATAAGCATTTGTATCGCATTGCAGGGAAAACGACTCCGACAGATTATACTTCTTCTTTTTCTTTCTTCCGTACTTTTCTTTTTTCTTTCAGTTCGATAGATTTATAGTCCAGCGAAGCGGTATAGTTGCCGTCTACCTTGTTTCCCAGAAACTTAAAAAGGGCTTCGACATCATAACGCACCGGAAGAAACTCGTCTTTCTTTCCCACTTCCCCATCTTGATCCAACAAGTGAACGTGATCAGTTCCGACCGTCCCGAAAAAGCGTATTTCCCGCACGCTCCATACATTGCTGCTGACAATCATATAGCCGCCCACCAGCTGATCGCTCTTGGTACGGGGAATGAAGCGTATCCGGTAATCGAGATTATTATGGGTCACCCATCACGCTGTCAATCCGGTATTTATAATACTTCTTTTCCGTTTTTGGCAAGCGGTGACAGCAAGCGTTCATCGTTGAGGAGGGAGGACGAATAGATATTGACATTAAAATATTCGAGCAGTCCCGGCAAGCCCCTGTTCCCTCTCACGGTACCTTTGCGACGCCTTTACTTTCTGATCATAGATATTGGGGCTGTATAATGCAGGTCGCTGTTTTCAAGCAGATACTCGCGTACTCTTTCTGCAAGCGAAACATCGAAGGTACATACCGGAGAATGAAATTCTTCTTCTGAATATTCATCTTGCCCTTTATATATAGGTTCGCGCGATAGTCACTCACGATACTTTCATAAGAAGGGGCAAAAAGTCATGACACGTTCGATAATGGAATCAGCAGATATCTCCTGACTGGTATAAGGATTGAGAACAAGATTAGCTGCCCCCTTCGGAATAAGAGAGAACAAGCACAACATACATCCTATCAATATCTTATATTTCAATCGTCGTATCTCCTGTTTTATTGTAGGCAAATATAAAAAGAATATCGAAAAGCAAGGAATTAAGCTGCAAAAAGAGTTAGCGGAGAAAATATCAGATTTCTCTCCCAATCAATTTAACATGAGTTTTGCTCTCATGCTCTAACTATCGCTCTACATTCCTTTATTCATCGGTATTTCAGTTATGAGAGATCCGATGGTAGCAGAGTGAGAGCAAGCAGTTGCTCTCACTCTGCTACCATCACCCCCATAACATGTTTCTTACATTATCTATTGATTGACAGCATGTTAACGCTTGATGTGTCAACTATTAATGATTGACATGTCAGTTATTAACAATCGAAAAATCAGGTGTTAATAGCTGATGACTCATGTATTCTTGACTGAAAAATGATTTAGTACTTACTGAAAGAACAGGTTAAGCAAAATCAGTAGCTATGGTCAAGTTTAATCAGGTAGATAGGTGCTTCAGAAAACTTCGACAGGTGTTTCAAATAGTTTCAAACGCTTGAAACACTTTGTTTCACCGTACGAAACACTTTGTTTCATTCATTGCTTGAAACACTTTGTTTCCAAGGCATGAAACACTTTTGTTTCATCGGTTGAAACTAGTCTTGAACTACACTGTATTAAAGTTACTTTACTTGTCATTTTTTCACTTTATTCTGCCAAAAAAAAAAATATAGTACCTTTGTAATGCATTTCATACCAGAAGGCGGTAAACCTGCCAATTTCCGTGGCGGGCATTTTTATGTCCGTTTACTCATTCTATATGGCGGTTCCGTACCCCGTGTAGAATGTTAAGCATCTACTGCCTTCTGGTGAAATGCAACGGGAAAGGCGGAACCGCTCTATTATTTTTAGAAAATCTTCGCCTACCACATACTCATAATCATCATTATGGAAACAAAACAAGTTGCCGTTCAACCAACGGTGGGAAGCATCGCACAAAACTCCCCAAAATGCATTTTTGTTGTTCCTAACGGAGAATTAAAAGGACTTCTACCTCAAATTCGCCCTCCTTCTGAACCCGAATTCCTGCTCCGCAAACCGTACCGAATTCGAACTCTAAACATTCTTCTGAAAAGACTTGAAAAAAATTGTGGGAGCACTCACTCACCTCACCATGCATGCCTGGGATGATGGTATACCGGAAATCCTTGCTCTCATGCGGCTTACTCCCCTACAAGACGACTTAAACAAAAAAACACGTATGCAAATGAACGCCTCGATGGGAAAGCATTTACAATTCCTCACCCAAATGGCTATGGACAGTCCTGCAATGAAGCTACTATACAGAAACATGAACAAGCATTATATGCAGGTAGAAATTTTAGTCAAACAGATGGCTACAGAAATCGAACGACAGAAAAAGGAGAATGGCCAACAGGAAATAATGAAAACAATCCCTTAATGGGCCATAATCAAAAAAACCGTGATGAGCAAAAGGTGATTCAGAGATAAACCAACCCAACAAAGAGGGGGGGGTATCTTTCAGAAAACAGTCTATTTTTCTGAAAATACCCCCTTAAAAATAGGGGTACTTTCAGAAAAACATATAATTTTTTGCGCCATCAACCGATAAAAAGAGGACTATTTATGTCAAAAATGAGATTTTACGCTTTTACAAGAACTTTCCAACCGGAAGCCGTTGGAAGTCAGTGCCCCCTTCCAACAAACTCTCAGATTATTATGGTAGCCATGTATTCGACCGCAAGAAGATGCAAGAGTATCTTCCGAAAGAAGCCTATAAGGCAAAGGTTACCGATGCGATCGAAAAAGGTACACCGATCAGCCGTGAAATAGCCGACCTGATTGCCAACGGCATGAAGAGCTGGGCTAAGTCGCTCAACGTCACACACTACACCCACTGGTTCCAGCCTCTGACAGACGGAACAGCTGAAAAACATGATGGATTTATCGAGTTTGGCGAAGACGGCGGAGTGATCGAACGATTCTCCGGAAAACTGCTGATTCAGCAAGAACCGGATGCCTCTTCTTTCCCTAACGGCGGTATCCGTAATACCTTCGAAGCTCGCGGATACACTGCATGGGACGTTTTTTCTCCGGCATTCGTGGTAGATACCACACTTTGTATTCCCACGATTTTTATCTCTCTTATACGGGCGAAGCACTGGACTACAAAAACTCCGCTTCTGAAAGCACTTGCCGCTGTAGACAAAGCCGCTACGGAAGTCTGCCAGCTATTCGACAAGAACGTAACACGCGTATTTACCAACTTAGGATGGGAACAGGAATATTTTCTCGTAGACTCCTCCTTATATAACGCACGTCCCGACCTTTGCCTGACCGGACGTACTTTAATGGGACACTCTTCTGCCAAAGACCAACAGCTGGAAGACCACTATTTCGGCTCTATTCCTCCACGGGTCACGGCATTCATGAAGGAACTCGAAATCGAATGCCACAAACTGGGGTATTCCTGCCAAAACCCGTCACAACGAAGTAGCTCCCAACCAGTTCGAACTGGCCCCTATCTTCGAAAAACTGCAACCTGGCAAACGACCATAACCAGCTTGTCATGGATCTGATGAAGCGTATCGCACGCAAACATCATTTCAACGTACTACTGCACGAAAAGCCTTATAGCAGCGTAAACGGCTCAGGCAAACATAACAACTGGTTCGCTCTGCAGACACCGGCATCAACCTGTTTGCTCCCCGGAAAGAACCCGAAAGGAAACATGCTGTTCCTCACCTTCCTGGTGAATGTACTGATGATGGTATATAAAAACCAAGATTTACTTCGCGCCTCCATCATGAGCGCCAGCAACAGCTACCGCCTGGGAGCCAACGAAGCTCCTCCCGCCATCCTTTCCTGCTTCTTGGCTCACAACTCTCAGCAACCCTCGACGAAATCGTGCGTCAGGTAGGCAACGAGAAGATGACACCGGAAGAAAAGACAACGCTGAAACTGGGAATCGGACGTATCCCGGAAATTCTGCTCGATACCACCGACCGTAACCGTACTTCTCCTTTTGCCTTCACCGGAAACCGCTTTGAGTTCCGTGCCGCCGGCTCTTCCTCCAACTGTGCCGCAGCCATGATCGCCATCAACACTGCCATGGCAAAACCAGCTGAACGAATTCCGCGCATCAGTAGAGAAACTGATGGAAGAAGGGGTAGGAAAAAGACGAGGCTATCTTCCGCCTGCTGAAAGAAACGATCATCGCTTCCGAAGCCATCCGCTTTGAGGGCGACGGCTACCCGAAGAATGGAAACAGGAAGCCGCCCGTCGCGGACTGACCAACATCTGCCACGTGCCGGAAGCCTTGATGCACTACGTAGACAACCAATCGAAATCTGTACTGATCGGCGAACGTATCTTCAACGAAACCGAACTCAACAGCCGACTGGAAGTGGAACTGGAAAAAATACACCATGAAGGTACAAATCGAGGGACGTGTATTGGGCGACCTTGCCATCAACCACTATCGTACCGACTGCTGTCACCTACCAGAACCGGCTGCTCGAAAATCTGTGCAAAATGAAAGAAATCTTCTCTCCCGAAGAATTTGAAGTACTGAGCGCCGACCGCAAAGAACTGATCCGCGAAATCTCGCACCGTGTGACCTCTATCAAAGTACTGGTACGAGAAATGACCGAAGCCCGGAAAGTAGCCAACCACAAAGACAACTACAAAGAAAGGGCATTCGAATACGAAGAAAAGGTACGTCCTTACCTCGATAAAATCCGCGATCACATCGATCATCTGGAAATGGAAGTAGATGACGAAATATGGCCGTTGCCTAAGTACAGAGAACTATTGTTCACCAAATAAAAAAGTCCTCAAGATTGCACGAAAGAACCTGCTTTTGTGCAATCTTTTTATAGTTTCGTTCATTTTCTCATTTTTTCTTTTCTACTTTTGTGCTGTATAACACAGTTTTGTAGCACCCATGGTAAAAATGAACATGTCAGACATCGATATTTCGGAACCGTTATCCGATCTGTTAGCTCCTTTGAATAATGAACAAAGGGAGTTTCTGATGAACAATTATACGATACAGACCTACAAAAAAGAACGAAACCATCTATTGCGAAGGGGAAACTCCCTCTCATTTGATGTGCCTCATTACCGGCAAAGTCAAAATTTTCAAAGATGGTGTAGGAGGTAGAAGTCAGATTATCCGCATGATCAAACAGCGGGAGTACTTTGCGTACCGTGCATACCTTCGCAAAGGAAGACTTCGTCACTGCCGCCGCCGCTTTTGAACCCTCTGTTGTCTGTCTCATCCCTATGACTGCCATTACCACGCTAGTCGCTCAGAACAATGATTTAGCCATGTTTTTTATCCGCCAGCTTTCTATTGATCTGGGCATCTCCGACGAACGTACCGTCAGCCTGACACAGAAACATATCCGCGGACGTCTGGCAGAATCGCTGATTTTCCTCAAAGAAAGCTATGGCCTGGAAGAAGACGGATCGACACTGAGTATTTATCTTTCCCGTGAAGACCTTGCCAATCTGTCGAACATGACCACCTCAAACGCCATCCGTACCTTATCACAGTTCGCAACAGAACGCCTGATCACCATCGACGGAAGAAAAATCAAAATCATCGAAGAAGAAAAGCTCAAGAAAATAAGCAAAATAGGATAAAACAAACCTGATACGATCATAAAAGTTATCTGAAACTTTAACTGGAAGCCGGCGTTCATCACACCGGCTTTTTTATTTTATATATTATTGGAACTTATCAATTAAACAAGTACATTTGCCCTGTCAATATATTAATAACTTAACACAAATCTCAGACCATGAAGAAAAGCATTTCCCTTCTTCTTTTTATCCTTTACTCATGATTGCCCCCAGTTGTCAGAAGCCAAAAGAAACCACGAACGAGTACAACATCGTTCCTCAACCCAATCAGCTTGTCCCCAAGGAAGGCCGTTTTGAGCTGAACAAGCAAGTCCGGCTGGTCACACCGTCCGATGCCTCGGAAGTGAAAAGGTAGCGACGGTTTTTGCCGAACAGTTGAAACAGACTGCCGGAATCTCTCTGACGGAAGCGGAAAGTGCAGACGGAAAAGCCTGCCATCAGCCTTGTAGTACAGGAAGATATGCCCAAAGAAGCTTACAGGCTTTCGGTCACCCTACCCTCATTACGGTCACCGCTTCACAGCCAAATGGCTTTTTTCTATGGTGTGCAGACTATTTATCAGCTTTTCCTCCTGCCGTCTACGGAAAGAAACTGAACAAAAGGCCGACTGGTCTGTCCCTGCTGTAGAAATCGAAGACGCCCCGCGCTTTGTACACCGCGGACTGATGCTGGACGTCTGCCGTCATTACGCACCGATAGAATATATCTACAAGTTTATCGACCTGTTGGCTATGAACAAAATGAACGTCTTCCACTGGCATCTGACGGACGATCAGGGATGGAGAATCGAAATCAAGAAATATCCGAAACTGACAGAAATCGGCTCAAGCGGGAAAAGACGCTGGTAGACTATTATTATGTAAACTACCCGCAAGTATTTGACGGTATAGAGCATGGAGGGTATTATACACAGGAGCAGATTAAAGAGGTGTAGCTTATGCGGCCAGCAAATATATCAATGTAATTCCCGAAATAGAAATGCCGGGACATGCACTGGCAGCTCTCGCTGCTTATCCGGAATTGTCATGCGACTCTACACAGACCTACAAGGGTATGTCCTACATGGGGCGTGTTCGAACAGGTATTCTGTCCGAGCGAGACTACTTTCAAATTCTTCGAAGGAGTAATGGATGAGGTAGTCGAATTATTCCCGAGTGAGTACATTCATATCGGAGGGGACGAATGCCCCAAGACGGCTTGGAAGAACAGTGCTTTCTGCCAGCAGCTGATTCGCCAGTTGGGATTGAAAGATGATGTGACTCCCAGCAAAGTGGACGGAGTGAAACACAGCAAAGAAGATAAACTGCAAAGTTACTTCGTCACCCGGATGGAGAAATACCTGAACGGTAGAGGACGAAATATCATCGGCTGGGACGAAATCCTGGAAGGTGGTCTGGCACCGAACGCCACCGTTTTGTCATGGCGCGGTGTGGAAGGCGGAATGAATGCTGCCAAAGCAGGACACAATGCAATCATGGCCCCTATGCCTTATGCTTATCTGGACTTCTATCAGGAAGATCCGGGAAATCGCCCCGACTACTATCGGCGGATACACTACGCTGAAAAAGACTTATAGCTACAATCCGGTTCCGGATGATGCCGACGAACTGGTAAAGAAGCATATCATCGGTATGCAAGGTAACCTCTGGAGAGAATACATGAAGACCTCGGACCGTGTAGATTACCAGGCATTCCCACGTGCAATGGCTATCGCAGACAGGATGGACACTGGATGCCAACAAAAACTGGAAAGAGCTTCTGCGGTATGGTCACGGAGTTTGAACGTCTGGAAGTAATGGATACCAAGCCTTGTCTCAACTTTTCGATGTAAACGTAAATACACATGCGGATAAAAACGGTCCTCTGATGGTATTGCTGGAAACATTCTATCCGAATGCGGAAATCAGATATACTACAGACGGCAGCGAACCGACAAACGGCTCTGCACTGTATGAACAGCCTTTCGTGCTTGAAGGAAACATTGACTTGAAAGCCGCTGCCTTCAAAGACGGCAAGATGTTGGGCAAAGTAACCCACAAACCATTGTATGGCAATCTGCTGGCTGGAAACCATTTACCGTTAATTGCATGCAATGGGATGGACGGGAGATATATTCGGCGAAAACGATGTATTAGGAGCCGACCCGACCACTTTCGGTCTCGACGAATGGAAAAAAGAGGGAACAATGCCTCTTATACTCCTTGGTCCAGCTTTGCTTTATCGTCGAAGGAAAAAGACCTTTGAATTTATCGTCAATCTGGACAAGCCGACAGAGGTAAGCAAAGTCATCTTCGGTTTCTTTGTTCAATCCTGCCATGAGAATGCTCCCTGCCGGAGGAATCGCTGTAGAAGTATCTGCCGACGGCCAGCAATATACACAAATAGCAGAAAAAGACCTTTGAAACATGATTGTCCGGAAACAGGAAGAATCGCATTCACCGACTCTATTGAATTTGAACCGGCACAAGCCACTTTCCTGAAAGTAAAGATCAAGAATGGCGGTACGTTACGCAATGGCGTCAATTTCGAAAAAACAACGGTCCGGAAGTTATCCCTGCCGAATTGTGGATAGATGAAATCGAAGCATATTAATGCTTGTGATATAAAATGATATAAAAAAAACGGTGGACATTCAGCTTATTGCTAATGTCCACCGTTTTTTATTTATTCGAGTTTATTTATACAGTGCAACGCATTCCGCGTTCCGCCTGTGATATCTTTAGATGATTCCTTTTGCAGAAAGATAACGTTCCGCTTCAATAGCAGCCTTACAGCCACTTCCTGCCGCTGTAATAGCCTGACGATAATGCGGATCAGCCACATCTCCCGCAGCAAATACTCCGGGAACTTTTGTACGGGGGCTGTCGCCGTCCGTAATAATGTAACCTACCTCATCGGTATCAATGTATTCTTTGAATATATCTGAATTCGGTTTGTGCCCAATAGCCAGGAAGAATCCGTCGATAGGCAAACTGTAACGTTCTTCGTCCGCTTCACCCCCAGCGCTTCACAACATTCATACCTTTCCACTCCATTGTCACCAAACAGGCCGACTACATTATGTTCGAAAAGTACTTCAATCTTTTTCGTGCTTCTGCACACGTTCCTGCATAATCTTCGATGCGCGCAAAATAAGGTTTTGCGGACCACCAGATAAACTTTGGATGCCAGACCGGCCAGATAAATAGCTTCCTCACAAGCTGTATCGCCACCGCCAACGACTGCAACGACTTTCTTACGATAGAAAAATCCGTCACAAGTAGCACAAGCACTGACTCCCATGCCGGCATATTTCTTTTCATCTTCCAGCCCCAGATATTTAGCCGTAGCGCCGGTGGAGATGATCAATGCTTCTGTCTCAATCACCTTGTCACCATCAATCGTTATTTTATAAGGAGCTTTGCTTAAATCTGCCGCCGTCGCAATACCAAAACGAACATCTGTTCCGAAACGGCTGGCTTTGTGCACGCAAATCTTCCATCAACTGCGGACCACTGATTCCTTCCGGATAACCGGGGAAGTTCCCTCCACGTCCGTAGTAGTTGTCAACTGACCGCCGGGCTGCAATCCTTCATAAAGCACCGGACAAGGTTAGCACGTCGTCCTGCATAGATCGCTGCCGTATAGCCGGCAGGTCCCGAGCCTATAATCAGGCATTTTACTTTTTCTATTTCTGCCATTTTATTGTTATATTATCGTTTTATTATTCCAGATATCTTATCTCCTGTTCAAAAAACATATTATCTCAAGTCTATCACTTCCGCAGTCGGATACGCTTTTCTGTCGAAAGTGAAAACATCGTCTGCATAATCCAGTCCGGTCTGATAAGCCGTCACGGTAATCTCATTACGTGTCTTTTGGCCACGTTGCTGAAGTTGGATGCAAACAGGTTCATACGCATTCTTCGTCACATAAAAAGAGTAATACTTTCCAACTCTTGCTTCTTATCATTAGCAGTCAGAACCACTTCCCAGACAGCTTTTCCCTGAAACGTCTTCACTGTTCCCAGCTTATAAGAGAATCCTTTTCTGATACATATAAAGAAATGTATACGGATTGATCTGCTGCAACTCTTCCTGAGTAGGGGTACTGACATTCACTTCATCATTCCTTACCATATAACTCCACTGCGTTTTTTCCATCAAACCAAGTGGTCGTTTCGAAGTCTTCAACATGAATTTCTCGCCTTTCAACTGGATAACACCGTTCTCCCCGTCCTTCCAGACGACCATCATTGAGTGCCTTCAATGTAAAATCAGCTCTAACACCACCGGCTTTCTTAAATGCTTCGGCTGTCCTCTCAAGAACAGCTTTTAGCCTGCGACTGACTGCTGTTGTTGAGCAATCACAGGCAGTGACAGTAAAGCTATTAAAACACTAAAAATGTATTTTCTCATTTGATTAATAAACGATCTGTTATTGTAAATTGTTCAAACGCATTTCGAGGTCATTCTCGTCGATACACAGTACATCACGCGCCTTGCTCCCCAGGCCCGACAATTCCGGCTTTTTCAAGCTGATCCATGATTACGTCCGGCGCGATTGTAGCCGATAGCAAATTTACGTTGAATTAACGAAGTGGAACCTTGCTGATGGATGACCACCAGACGAGCCGCATCTTCAAACAACGGGTCGAGACGTCCCATATCAATATCCCCACTTCACTGCCACTGTCTTCGGTCACATATTCTGGGCAGGAAGAACGGGAGTAGGATAGCTTTTGCTGACGGGCAATAAACTTCGTGATCTCCTCCACTTCCGGTGTATCGATAAAGGCACACTGCACACGCACCGGATCGGCACCTTGCAGGAAGAGCATATCGCCCTTACCAATCAGGCGGTTCGCACCCGGACGGTCAAGAATCGTACGGGAGTCCATCATGGCAGATACACGGAACGCAATACGTGCCGGGAAGTTCGCCTTGATCGTACCCGTAATGATATTCGTCGTCGGACGCTGCGTAGCGATGATCATGTGAATGCCGACAGCACGTGCTAACTGAGCGATACGTGCAATCGGAAGTTCCACTTCCTTACCGGCAGTCATAATCAAATCTCCGAACTCGTCAATAACCACTACGATATACGGCATAAACTTATGCCCCTTTTCCTGGATTCAGACGACGGTTGATAAATTTCTCGTTATATTCCTTGATATTGCGCACATGTGCCATCTTCAAAAGATCATAACGGGTATCCATCTCCACACAAACAGAGTTCAGGGTTTGCACTACTTTCGTTACGTCCGTAATAATCGGTTCGCCTCCATCAGGAAGTTTGGCAAGGAAGTGATTTTCAATCACCGAATAGATACTGAATTCCACTTTCTTCGGATCGACCAGCACAAACTTCAATTCTGCCGGATGCTTCTTATATAATAAGGAAGTGATAATGGCATTCAAACCGACTGATTTACCCTGACCGGTTGCACCCGCCACCAATACGTGCGGCATCTTGCAAAGGTCGAACATAAAGACTTCATTCGTGATGGTCTTACCCAATACAATAGGCAGATCATATTTGGATTCCTGGAATTTCTTACTTCCGATCACACTTTGCCCGGAAACGATCTTCGGATTCTTGTTCGGCACTTCAATACCGATTGTTCCTTTACCCGGTATCGGAGCGATGATACGGATACCGTCAGCAGAAAGGCTTAATGCGATATCATCTTCCAAACCACGGATTTTAGAAATACGTACTCCTTGTTCCGGAGTGATTTCGTATAGAGTTACCGTAGGTCCCACGGTTGCTTTAATCGTACTGATTTCGATTCCGAAGCTGCGCAATGTATTGATGATGCGGTCTTTGTTTGCATTTTGTTCGTCCATGTCAATCGTCGGATCATCATTTTCAAAAATGCTTCATCAAATCGATAGTCGGGAAGCGGTAGTTTTCCAAATCCTTAGTAGGATTATAAGGTTCGAGTTCCGGTCCCTCATATTCTTCTTCAGAAGCAGCAGGTTCTACTTCAAACCCGGGTTCCGCCTCTTCCAAAGGTCGTCCTGCACAGCGGGAACAGGGTTGGAAACAGTCGGTTCAAATACCATAGTCACTCCTTCACTTTCGTCAGATACGGAAGTATCTTCCTTTTCCGGTTTATTAATAGGAAAGTCGTCTTCAGGTTCTTCAGCCTGTATATCCATCACTGGTGCCGGAGGAGGTGTCTGTTTATACGTCCGTTTCAAATTGAACTCCACTTCTTGCGGTTGGGAAGTCGTAAATTCCGGATCTCCTTCCGGAACATTCTCCTTTTCTTCTTTCTTTTTCGCGTTTCAAGAAACTCAATGCGAAGAGTTTACGCAACCAGATGACGGTACGTGCACTTATATATATGAAGAAACAGATAGCCGTTATCAACAGGATCATCCACACACCGGGTACTCCAACTTGCGAAATCAGCCAACGACTGACATTATATCCGTGCATACCTCCCAAATAAATGAAGGAATCCTGATAATGATCCATAAAGGCAAATCCGAAGAATACGGAGAACCAGACCAGCAAGAGTGTGCAGCCGATAAAACCACTTCCACAGACGTACAACACGTACACGCATCAACTTCAATCCTGCCACTGCCAGGAAAACAAGTATAAGAAAGAGGAAACGCCGAAACAGTCGTTTATCAGATAGCTTGCCAACTGCGCTCCACGTGAACCTGCATAATTCTTCACCTGATTATTAACAGCTGCCAAATCTGCCGAACTACCGCTATCGATAATACTTTGATCGGCAGCCCCCGTAAAGAAGAAGGAAGAAAAAGCCAACAACAGGTAAACGGAAAAGATGACCAGCATCAATCCAATCACAAAATGAACAGTTTCATTCTTACATACAGCCACAATTTTACTGGGGGAAGAGGGAGTACGTTCCGCCTCCTTATCTAATTTCTTCTTTGCCATGAGTCTTTAATTCTTTTTTATAAAACTGGAATGAGATTCTAAGCTGCAAAAATAATAAAAAAATAACGAGCACTACGCTCATTCAATCCTTTTTCTTACCTTTGCGTTTCAAATCAATATAGATCATGGAAAAAGAAAGCCAAACGATATTTGATAAAAACGTAATTGAGTTCGTAACGGTAGCTGCCGAATTTTGTGCATTTCTCGAACGTGCCGAACGCATGAAGCGTAGCACTTTCGTTGATACATCATTAAAAAATACTCCCCCTGCTCTATCTCAAAGCATCTATGCTACCCAAATGTGAGACGATTGGGGACGAGGCACCCGAAACGTATGTCACAGAAGAGATTTACGAAATTCTGCGTATCAACCTTTCCGGATTGATGGCTGACAAGGATGATTATCTGGACGTATTCGTGCAAGATATGGTGTATAGCGACCAACCTATCAAGAAGTCTATATCGGAAGACCTGGCCGACATTTATCAGGATATTAAAGATTTCATATTTGTCTTCCAACTGGGACTGAACGAAACAATGAATGATTCATTGGCTATCTGCCAGGAAAACTTCGGTACACTGTGGGGACAGAAACTGGTAAACACGCTACGCGCCCTTCATGACGTGAAATACAACCAGCTGAAGAGGAGGAAGAGAATGGTAATGAAGAAGGATTTTACGAACCAAGCGACGACAACGATTGTTGTGAAGAAGAAGGCTGTCATTGCCACGACGATGATTGCCACTGTCACGAAGACGGTTGCCATTGCCACGATGATGAATAAAAATAGAAATGATTGTAAGAAGAAGTATAAATAAAGACGAACTAAAGGAACTCCCGAAAACTGTTTTTCCGGGACGGATCCACGTTATCCAGTCGGAAGCTGAAACGGAAAAAGCAGTAGCTTACCTCCAATCCAGATCTGTGATAGGCATTGACAGCGAAACTCGCCCTTCCTTTACCAAAGGACAATCGCACAAAGTAGCACTCCTCCAGATTTCTTCTGAAGAATGCTGGTTTCCTTATTCCGGCTCAATATGACGGGATTGACTCAGCCATTGGTTGACTTATTAGAAAAATCCGGCTGTCATTAAAGTAGGATTGTCACTCAAAGATGATTTTATGATGCTGCACAAACGTGCGCCTTTCACCCAACAGAGCTGCATCGAACTGCAGGACTATGTCCGCCAGTTCGGCATACAGGACAAAAAGTCTGCAAAAAGATTTACGCCATCTTATTCAAAGAAAAAATATCCAAATCACAACGCTTGTCCAACTGGGAAGCTGACGTACTAAGTGACGGACAGAAACAATACGCTGCTACCGATGCATGGGCATGCCTCAATATCTACAATCTGTTGCAAGAACTGAAACAGACGGGAGATTGGGAGGTTTCTCCGCTGACAGCTACTGTCTCTCCCGCGGAAGAAGTGATAAATAATAAAATAAGTAATTAATAACCAATAATAAAACGATCTGAAGCCCTCCCCTTGGGAGAGGGTTGAGGAAAAAAAGACTACACTATGCATAAAGTATATCTAAAACCCTGGGTAGAAGATTCTCTTAAGAGATTCCACCCCTGGATTTTTTCCGGTGCTATCGCCCGTTTTGACGGAGAGCCCGATGAAGGTGAAGTTGTAGAAGTATACACCTCCAAAAAAGAATTTATTGCCGAAGGACATTTCCAGATCGGAAGTATTGCTGTGCGCGTACTGTCTTTCCATCAGGAACCTATCGATCACGATTTTTGGAAACGCAAACTGGAAATAGCATACGATATGCGTCGCAGTATCGGCATCGCCACCAATCCGACCAACAACACTTACCGGCTCGTTCATGGTGAAGGAGACAATCTCCCCGGACTGGTTATTGACGTTTATGCCAAAACTGCTGTTATGCAGGCACACTCTGCAGGAATGCACGTAGACCGCATGACAATTGCCGAAGCTTTATCCGAAGTAATGGGTGACAAAATCGAAAATATCTATTATAAATCAGAAACAACTCTTCCTTTTTAAGGCAGACCTTTTCCCCGAAAACGGTTTTCTGAAAGGAGGAAGCAGTGACAATATCGCACAAGAATATGGCTTGAAGTTCCATGTGGACTGGCTGAAAGGTCAGAAGACCGGATTCTTTGTAGATCAGCGTGAAAACCGTTCTTTGCTGGAACGTTACGCCAAAAGACCGTTCGGTACTGAATATGTTCTGCTACACCGGCGGATTCTCATTCTATGCCATGCGCGGAGGTGCGAAACTCGTGCACTCTGTCGACAGCTCTGCCAAAGCAATTGATCTGACTAATAAAAATGTAGAACTGAACTTCCCCGGTGATTCCCGCCACGAGGCTTTTGCCGAGGATGCTTTCAAATATCTCGACCGCATGGGCGACCAGTATGATTTAATCATCCTTGATCCGCCCGCATTCGCCAAACATAAAGATGCACTGCGGAATGCTTTGCAAGGTTACCGTAAACTGAACGCCAAAGCATTCGAGAAAATCAAACCGGGCGGCATCCTGTTTACTTTCTCTTGTTCGCAAGTAGTAAGCAAGGACAATTTCCGTACTGCCGTATTTACCGCAGCAGCCATGTCAGGACGTAGTGTACGCATCCTGCACCAACTGACTCAACCGGCCGACCATCCGGTAAACATCTATCATCCCGAAGGAGAATATCTGAAAGGATTGGTACTCTACGTAGAATAACCGGCAAGGTGCCGGAGCCAAGTTTCCATTCGGATATCAGGCATTTCTCCGGAAGTATGGCTGATTAGAGAGGGCAGTAACAGAAAAACGGAAGATTCAAAGTTAATTAGAGTTAACAAATAGAAGATTTTCGAGAAAACATTATGTTGTATAACATAAACCCTATATCTTTGCACTGTGTTTTTCATGGTATTAGATTTAAGGTTAACAAAGATTGGCTGTCTGGGATAGATAGCCTTCTTTTTTTTATACCCCCTTCATTTGTTTTTTCACACCCAAATCTCATCTTTTCTTCGCATTTATGCCATTTTTATCCCCTTTTTATCAAATTACTAGTCTACCTATTCAATGAAAATATTATATTTGCAAGGTTTATGAACGTGAAGAGAAACACAAATTAAAAAAGTCATGAGTATAAAAAAGTTCGTTTGATTATTATGAACTTCCTGCAATTCTTTGTATGGGGGTCATGGTTAATATCATTAGGTGGCTATATGGGAAGAGAACTTCATTTCGAAGGAGGACAGATCGGAGCCATTTTCGCTACCATGGGGATTGCCTCTTTGGTAATGCCGGGTATTATCGGTATTATTGCCGATAAATGGTTTAATGCAGAACGTTTATACGGACTTTGCCATATTGCAGGAGCAGGATGTCTCTTCTACGCTTCCACCGCAACGGGATACGACCAGATGTATTGGGCCATGCTGCTCAACTTATTGGTATATATGCCCACTTTATCCCTCGCCAACACGGTATCGTACAATGCACTGGAACAATATAAATGTGACCTGATCAAGGACTTCCCTCCTATCCGCGTATGGGGAACCATCGGTTTCATCTGCGCCATGTGGGCAGTAGACCTTACCGGATTCAAGAACTCAAGTGCACAACTTTATGTAGGAGGTGCTTCCGCATTGCTACTCGGACTTTATTCATTTACGCTCCCGGCCTGTCGACCGGCTAAATCAGAAAACAAATCATGGCTCTCCGCTTTCGGTCTGGATGCGCTGGTGTTATTCAAGAAAAAAGAAAATGGCTATTTTCTTCCTGTTCTCCATGCTTCTAGGAGCAGCATTGCAGATTACAAATACTTATGGTGATCTTTTCCTAAGGCAGTTTTGCCAGCATCCCTGAATATGCAGATTCGTTCGGAGTAAAACACTCTGTCATCCTGCTATCCATTTCACAGATGTCGGAAACATTGTTTATTCTTGCCATACCTTTCTTCCTGCGTCATTTCGGAATCAAACAAGTCATGCTAATCAGTATGTTCGCTTGGGTGTTCCGGTTCGGCCTGTTCGGTTTTGGAGATCCGGGATCAGGGACTATGGATGCTGATCCTTTCCATGATTGTTTATGGTATGGCCTTTGATTTCTTCAACATTTCCCGGTTCGTTGTTTGTTGAACAAGAAGCCAAATCTTCTATCCGCGCCAGCGCACAAGGGTTGTTCTTTATGATGACCAACGGACTGGGAGCCATCATTGGCGGATATGCCAGCGGTGCGGTAGTAGATGCATTCTCTGTGTATGCTGACGGCAGACTGGTGAGTCGCGAATGGATGGACATCTGGCTGATATTCGCAGCATACGCGCTGGTGATCGGCATCCTGTTTGCCTTGGTATTCAAGTACAAACACCAGCAGGAGAGTAAAACAAATTAAGTAAAAGAGAACGATGGACAAAAAGGTAGAATTACAAGTTATAAATATCACGAACAGCCAGGCGCAAGTAGGCGCGTTTGCTATGCTATTGGGCGAAGTGGACGGTGAAAGGCAACTGCCTATCATCATCGGTCCAGCGGAAGCCCAGGCTACCGCTTTATATCTGAAGGGAGTAAAAACACCCCGTCCATTGACACACGATCTGTTTACAACAAGCCTCACCATACTGGGAGCCAGTCTGATACGTGTATTAATTTACAAGGCAAAGGATGGTATTTTCTACTCCTATATTTACCTCAAAAAAGACGAAGAAATTATACGTATCGACGCACGGACTTCAGACGCCATTGCCCTGGCAGTGCGTGCCGACTGTCCAATTCTTATTTATGAATCTATTCTTGAACAGGAATGCCTTCACATGTCGTCGGAAAAAAGAACCCGTTCTGAAGAAACGGACAACGACGAAGAGACTGAAGAAGAACATGATTTGCCGGGTGCTACTTCCAGAACGCTTGAGGAAGCACTGGAGCAGGCTATCAAAGATGAGAATTACGAGTTAGCCGCCCGGATACGTGACCAAATCAATTCAAGAAATAAAAACCAGTAAGTAACATTATGCACGTATTTTATACTCCCGATATACAGATAAGCAACGAGCTTCCGGAAGAGGAAGCACAACACTGTACCCGTGTACTGCGGTTGGGTATCGGAGACGAAATCACTCTCACTGACGGTAAGGGTAACTTCTACAAAGCTGAAATTACTGTTGCAACCAACAAACGTTGTTTCGTAAACATCAAAGAAACAATATTTCAGGAACCGCTTTGGCCATGCCATCTGCACATTGCTATGGCGCCTACCAAAAATATGGATCGCACAGAGTGGTTTGCCGAGAAAGCGACGGAAATTGGGTTTGATGAACTGACATTCCTGAACTGCCGTTTCTCGGAACGGAAAGTCATCAAGACCGAACGAATTGAAAAGATTCTTGTATCAGCAATCAAACAATCTCTCAAGGCACGGCTGCCAAAATTGAACGAAATGATCGAGTTCGATCCGTTCATCAGACAAGAGTTCAAAGGACAGAAGTTTATCGCCCACTGTTATGAAGGCGAGAAACCTCTATTGAAGAATGTTCTGAAACCAGGAGAAGACGCCCTTGTCCTGATAGGTCCCGAGGGAGATTTCAGTGAAGAAGAAGTGAAGAAGCCATCGAACGGGGATTCGTTCCGATTAGTCTCGGCAAATCACGGCTCCGTACAGAAACAGCGGCATTGGTGGCCTGCCACACGCTGAATCTGCAAAATCAATAACAGCAGTAAATGTCTGAATCAATGATTATACAACTTTTAAATAACATAAGTATGGCAAAGAAAACGATTTCACGACTCTCGGTACTGGCAGTACTGATGGTTTTTCTGGCAGCATGTTCCAAAAACATCGGAATATACAAATGTGATACCGGCTGACGCTTCGGTAGTTGCCTCTATCAACCTCAAATCCCTTGCAAGTAAAGCGGGATTGGATGATAAAGAGAATGAAGCTGCGAAACAAAAAGTACTGGAAGCACTGAAGAGCGGAATGAATGCCGCTACTTTCCAACAACTGGAAAAGGTTATGAAGAATCCGGGCGAATCGGGAATCGATGTTGAATCTCCATTCTATGTGTTCTCTTCATCTTCTTTCCCTTATCCTACTGTTGTAGGTAAAGTGAACAATGAAGATAAGTTGCATGCTTCACTCGACGTGATGGCAAAAGAACAGATCTGCCAGCCGATAAGCGAAGCTGACGGCTACAGTTTTACAACGATGAACAGCGGTTTGCTTGTTTTCAATAGTTCTACTATATTGGTAGTCAATGTCAGCGGAACAACTCAAACTGATAAAGCCAAAGAAGCCATTACTAATTTGTTGAAACAGACAGCAAGCAATAGTATCGTGAAATCAGGAGCTTTCCAGAAAATGGAAAAACAGAAAAGTGATATTAACTTTTTCGCCTCCATGACAGCTATTCCTTCAACCTACCGCGATCAGATAACCATGGGATTACCTACTGAAGTGAAAGCGGAAGACATCACTCTGATAGGAGGACTGAACTTTGAAAAAAGGAAAGATTGCCCTCAAAAACAGAAAACTATACTGAAAACGAAGCAGTGAAAGCTCTCCTAAAAAAAAAATGGAATCTGTTGGAAAAGCGAATAATACTTTCGTTAAATACTCTTCCCGGCTTCTACCCTGATGTTCTTCAACGTAGGTGTAAAAGGAGAGGCGAACTGTATAACCTGTTGAGCGAAAACAAGGAATTCCGCAACACAGTATCTATCGCTAAGGCAGACGAAGTAAAAAGAGTTGTTCAGCTCGTTCAATGGTGATATTTCTGCAGGATTAATCAACGTAACGATGAACAGTGCTCCTACTTTCATGATGTATGCGGATGTTAAGAATGGTAATGCCCTCGAAACAATTTATAAGAACAAGCAATCATTGGGACTGAAAAGAGGGAAGATATCATGCAACTTAGCAAAGATGAATATGTCTATAAAACAAGAGGAATGAATATATTCTTCGGCATCAAAGACAAACAAATGTATGCTACCAATGATGAGTTACTCTACAAAAACGTAGGTAAAGCTGCCGACAAATCAGTCAAAGATGCTCCTTATGCATCGGATATGAAGGGAAAGAGCCTATTTATAGCAATCAATGCCGAAGCAATCCTCGATCTGCCTATTGTTAAAATGGTAGCAGGTTTCGGAGGACAGGAAGCTAAGACATATATCGAACTGGCCAATAAGGTTTCTTATCTGTCAATGAGTTCAGAAGGGGAATCAGCGAGATTGACCTCTGCCTGAAAGACAAAGATGTAAATGCCCTCAAACAAATCGTAGACTTTGCCAAGCAATTTGCCGGCATGTAATAAATGTATAAACCAACGGTATGAATAGTATTCACTTACAGCAAACACTTCCCCAAGTGTTTGCTGACCGTAATTCGGTGACTTCGGATGTATGGCACCAGGATCTGATCTTCCGGAAAGGAGAAATGTATCTGATTGAAGCAGCTTCCGGCACCGGCAAATCTTCGTTGTGCAGCTATATCTATGGCTACCGCAACGACTATCAGGGGATTATTAATTTCGATGAAACCAATATCAAAGCATACTCCGTGAAGCAATGGGTCGACCTGCGAAAGCATTCACTAAGTATGCTTTTTCAAAGATTTACGCATCTTCACCGAACTTAGCGCTCTTGAAAATGTGCAATTGAAGAATAACCTTACCGGATGCAAAAAGAAAAAAGAAATCTTATCATTCTTCGAACAACTGGGGATCGCAGATAAAATAAATGTGAAAGCCGGCAAGCTATCTTTCGGACAGCAGCAGCGTGTTGCCTTTATCCGGGCGCTCTGCCAGCCGTTCGACTTTTTATTTCTGGATGAACCGATCAGCCACCTGGACGATGATAACAGCCGCATCATGGGTGAACTTATCATCGCTGAAGCAAAGGCACAAGGAGCCGGAGTGATCGCCACTTCCATCGGTAAACATATCGAGTTGCCTTACAACCATACACTTCAACTGTAGTAAGCTGGTTAATAATAGGTAGCAGGTAATAAACAATCTCTTTTTCACAGCATCATTTCAAATCGTAAATCGTAAAATTATAAATAAAATGCCAACCCTTGTCTGGAAGCTCCTCCGCCAACATATCAGTATCGGTCAACTGGCCGGTTTCTTTTTAGCCAATCTATTCGGCATGATGATTGTATTGCTTAGCGTACAGTTTTATAAAGATGTCATTCCGGTATTCACCGAAGGAGACAGCTTTATGAAAAAGGATTTCATCATAGCTACAAAGAAAATCAGTGCTCTCGGTTCTTTTGCAGGAAAGAGTAATACGTTCTCTGCCGAAGATATTGCGGATTTGAAGAAGCAACCGTTTACCAAAACAATAGGGGCTTTCACTCCTTCTCAATTCAAAGTTTCAGCAGGATTGGGAATGAAGGAAGCCGGTATTCATCTTTCCACAGATATGTTTTTTTGAGTCTGTTCCCGATGAGTTTGTCGACATCAAACTCGATAAATGGCATTTCGATGAAAACACACATACCATACCCATTATCATTCCGCGCAACTATCTGAACCTTTATAACTTCGGTTTTGCGCAAAGCCGCAGCCTCCCCAAACTATCGGAAGGGTTAATGAGTCTGATTCAAATGGATATTATGATGCGTGGTAACGGACGGGTGGAACAGTACAAAGGAAACATTGTCGGCTTTTCCAATCGTCTGAATACGATTCTTGTTCCCCAGTCCTTTATGAAATGGGCTAATGAGAATTTCGCACCGAATGCAGAAGCACAACCGGCACGATTGATTATCGAGGTTAGCAATCCGGCGGATTCCGCTATCGCCAGCTATTTTCAAAAGAAAGGATATGAAACGGAAGACGGCAAACTGGATGCCGGAAAAACGACTTATTTCCTCCGTCTTATCGTAGGCATTGTTGTATTGGGGGTAGGTTTATTTATTAGTATTCTTTCATTCTATATCCTGATGTTGAGCATTTTCCTTGCTATTGACAGAAAAATACGACTAAGCTGGAAAGTCTGTTATTAATCGGGTACAGTCCCAACAAGGTAGCATTGCCTTATCAGTTACTCACGGTAGGGCTAAACGTTATCGTACTTGTATTATCCATCGGATTAGTCTCCTGAGCTACGCAGTTATTACATAGATAGCATCCGCATCCTATTTCTCACAGCTGGAAACCGGATCATTATGGGCAGCAATCAGCATGGGCGTTGTATTATTCATTGTCGTATCGGTGATTAACATACTGGCAGTAAAAAAGAAAGTGCTTTCGATCTGGATGCACAAATCATAGATGTAGAATCAAACACATAACGTATGAAAAACAAAACTACATTTTCTATCCATAGAGGCTTAATAGCTTTCTTTTTCGGAATACTGTTCTGTTTTGCCCCATTGTCAGGGCAAAACGTACAAGATACAATTATTGCGTATTTTAATCTACTGGAAAAAATCCCACAGGAGAAACTCTACTTACATCTGGACAAGCCCTTTTTATGGGGCAGGAGAAAAAAATATGGTTCAAGGGATATCTGGTAAACTCTGTTACACATCAAGATAATACACAAAAGCAACTTCATCATTACAGAGCTTGTCAACCGTTCCGACTCTATTGTAGAAACGGAAAAAGATCCGCAGAGATTCATTGGGTTTTCATAATGCTTTCACCCTCCCTCCCACTCTCCCTGCAGGTGATTATTATTTGCGGGGATATAGCAACTGGATGCTTAATCAGGAACCGGAATTCTTTTTTATTCACGCAATCTGAAAATTGGTAATTCGATTGATAATACGATTGTTTCAAACATTGAGTATCAACAAGAAGACGAATCACATTATACAGCCAAGGTCAGATTTACCAGCAACACACAAGAGGCTTTCGGAAATACAACCATCCGCTATCGCACCATCGAAAACGGAAAGATAAAAGATAAAGGTAAAAGAAAGACAGACGAAAGTGGTTTGATTTCTATTTCTCTGCCGGATCTGAAGCCTATTGCCACACGCCAGATTGAAGTAGAATTTGACGATCCTCAATATATTTATAAGAGAGACGTTCTATCTGCCTTCGTTTACAAAAGACTTTGACGTTAAGTTCTTCCCGGAAGGAGGTGCTCTCCTGACCGTTGCTCATCAAAACATAGCTTTCAAAGCTCAAGGATCGGATGGTTTTTCCACAGAAATAGAAGGATTCCTGTTCGATGCAAAAGGAGACACATTAACTGCTTTTCGCTCGGAGCATGATGGTATGGGAGTTTTCACACTGAATCCGACTGTGGGAAACTCTTACTATGTGATTGCCAAATCCGGTGACGGTATCAGTAAACGATTCGACCTCCCAGCTGTAGAAGAAAAAGGAATCACACTTTCCATGACACATTATAAAAAGGAAATCCGTTACGAAATCCAGAAAACAGAAGCTACCCAATGGCCTCAAAAGTTATTCTTGATTGCACACACTCGTGGAAAGCTGGCAATCTTGCAACCAGTCAGTGCCGACAGGACTTTTTGGAAGAATGAATGACAGTTTATTCAACGCAGGCATCACCCATTTCATGTTAATCGACCAACAGGGAAACGCACTTAGCGAACGTTTAGTTTTCGTACCCGACCGGAATCCATCCGCATCAATGGCAAATCCTTGCGGATAAGCCTACATACGGAAAAAGAGAAAAGGTTTCCTTGCAAATTTCAGCAAAGATGATAACGGAACTCCGGTAGAAGGTAGTTTCTCCGTCAGCATTACAGACAGAAAGAGTATCCGCCCGGATTCGCTTTGCTGACAATATCGTATCGAATTTTCTATTGACCTCCGACTTAAAAGGATATGTAGAAAATCCGGGGTATTATTTTTTGCAGCAAGACCTCCGGACTCTCCGCACGGTAGACTTCCTGATGATGACGCACGGATGGCGCAGACACCATATCCAAAATGTACTGACTGCACCTTCATTGAACCTCACCAACTATATGGAAAAAGGACAAACGATCAGCGGACGTATCAAGGGTTTCTTCGGCGGCAACGTCAAAAAAGGACCTATTTGTATTCTGGCCCCCAAACAGAACATCGTTGCCACTACCACCACAGACGAAAAAGGAGAGTTTATCGTGAACACATCTTTCAGAGACAGCACGACTTTCCTGGTTCAGGCACGTACCAAAAGAGGATTTGCCGGAGTGGACATCGTGATTGACACTCCTCAATACCCGGCAACTTCGCACAAGTCTCCTTTCCATGATGGAACAGCAACGTTTATGGAAGATTATTTGCTCAACACCCGCGACCAATATTACATGGAAGGGGGAATGCGAGTGTACAATCTGAAAGAAGTGGTAGTCACTGGAAGTCGTAAAAGGCCAGTTCAGAAAGTATTTACACAGGAGGTATCAACACCTACACGATCGAAGGGGGACAGACTGGAAGGATTCGGTGCACAAACAGCTTTTTGATGCAGTCACCAGACTTCCGGGCATTAGCGTGACAAATGGAAATGAAATACATATCCGCAACAATCCCGAGCAACCTGTCATTGTCGTTGACGACGTGGTATATGAAGACGATAACGACATCCTGACCATGATACAAACCAGTGATATGTCGAGCTTGAGCCTTCTTTCGCGGTGCCGATGCAGCGATCTTAGGTTCCCGCGGTTCGGCAGGTGCTATCGTTATTACGCTGAAAGACGGCAAAGATATCCCGGCAAGACCGGCACAGGGCATTATCACATGTACTCCACTGGGGTACAGCGACTCGGTCGAGGTCTATCATCCTACTTATGATACGCCTGAAAAGAAGAATGACCAACGCTCGGATTTACGAAGCACGATCTATTGGAATCCCTACCCTTCAACTGGATGCCAATGGAAAAGCAACTATCGAATACTATACTCCGGACAGCACTGCACCGGAAGATATAACCATAGAAGGTGTGGATAAAACGGAAAGGTATGCCGGATAGTACAAACGATCAACAACAGATAAATGTGGAAATGATTTTGAATGTCAGGTTTATAGACTTACGCAAGTAAGCACAACTCTATTAAGGCACCTTTATCTTTATTCTATCTAGCAGGTATACATCTGTTAAGCTACCGATATCATTCATTCACCACG
>VOFK01001445.1_pt1 | contig 39050 bp, 52 predicted proteins | sample 5384121 | NCBI WGS metagenome assembly VOFK01 (sample SAMN12384730, study PRJNA508395) | human gut metagenome | isolation source: healthy gut J | host: Homo sapiens | reverse complement strand
GCTGCTACGTATTGCCCCTTACACTCCAGCAGCTGGCCGCCAGCTTCATGCTGGCCTCCACGGCCGTCTCGGCCAAGACGCTCGAAGTCACCGTATCGGACATTCGCAACGACAAAGGGCAACATCTCCTGTCATGGCCAAGGTCGCCGGGCAGGAACAGCCCGTCTGGCATGGCGGCCGCAAAGGCCGGCAAAAGTTGTCGTGACGCTCGAAGGCATCGAAGCCGATGCGGCCGAGCTTTCGCTTTTCCACGACGAAGACGGCGATTACAAAATGAAGATGGGCGAGCGCGGCCCCCGCCGAAGGCTACACGCCACCCGAAAATGCAAGCTTCCCGCCGAGCACAACACGGCCACGCTGAAGCTCTACTATCCTGCCACCGAAAACGAATAGGCGCATGTACCACCCGCAGCTCACCGCACTGCTGCTCGCCGCGACGATCCCGGCCGCAGCTCAACATACCCTCCGGGGGCGCGTCCTGGAGGGCGAGAGCCCGGTCGGCTACGCCACGACAGTCCTGCTGCGCGACGGACGCCAGGCAGCGGGCACGACGACCGACGACGCAGGGGCTTCGTGCTCACGGCGGCATACGGGCCGTTACACGCTCGTACTGCGGCACGTCGCCTACCGGCCCTTCGAACAGGAGGTATGCGTCGCCGCAGCGGATACCGACCTCGGGGATTTGCCCCTTGCACCTCTCGGAATCAGCGAGGTGACGGTGACCGCCGAGACGGTGACACGGCAGGCCGACAGGTTCGTGGTCAGCATCGGGAATACGCCCGCACTGCGGGCCAGGACGGCACCGAACTGCTGGCGCGGGCGCCGGGCGTATGGCTGGGGACAACGGCATCTCGATCAACGGCGCCGGCGGTACGAAAGTCTACGTGGACGGCCGCGAGCTGAAAGGTTCGGCGGAGGAGACCACCACCTACCTGCGCAGCCTGACCGCAGCCGACATCGCCCGCATCGAGGTCATCGCGCGCTGGCCGGCGCCGAGTTCGCAGCCGCGGCGGCGGGCGATCCTCATCACGCTCCGGCGGCGCCGCGACGGCGGCATGGACGGCAACCTGCAATTCTCCACGGTGCAAAAAGCAATCGGATAGCGAGGCTATACCCCTTCGGGGCGTATCGGCATCCGCATAGGGCGCTGGACACTCACCGCATCGGGGTCGGGAAGCTTCACCCGGTTGCCGAAAGCCGCTTCACGGAGACCCGCGAACAAGCCGGGCAGCCGCTGCCCTTCGCCGGCAGGGAGCGATTCGAAGAGCCGCACAAACTACGGGCGCGGGCATTTCTCCGCGGTCTTCGACCCGACGCCGAAACACACCGCAGGTTTCGACATCGAATACACGGAACGCAGCACCCACATGCCGACCCTGTCGCGCACCACACTCCGGACAAACCCAGAGCGACAGCCGCTACCGCCAGCACATGGGCGGGAATACCCTGACCGCAACCGCCAATTACATCTGGAAGATCGACACGCTGGGATCGCAGTTCAAACTGATCGCCGACTACACGCGTTACACCTCCCACGGCGACAACAGCTACCATACGACGACCTGCGCACCCGGAACCCTGCGCGACTCGCTCTACGAATCCGCCACGGGTTCCGTGTACGACATCCTGACGGCCGACGCCGGGCTTACGCGCAAACTGCCGCACGGCCTGACACTGCGCGCGGGACTGCGCTACACCCGCAACGGCATGGCGGACGACAGCCGCTACGCAGCACAGACGCAGGGCACATGGCTGGCACTGCCCGAATACAGCTACGACCAGCACTACACCGAGCAGATCGGCGCGGCCTACGCCTGCGCTGGAATACAGCGCCGGACGGTGGGAGCTTTCGGCCGGGCTGCGCGGCGAATACACCTCCGTCGCATCGCAGACGCTCGACCGCTCCTATTTCGGGTTGTTCCCAAACGTTTCGGTCAGCCGCGCGCTCAACGCCCTGCGCACATGGGCTGCTCGTGGCGCAGTGGAGCCGCAACATCGAACGCCCGGCATTCCCGGCGCTGAACCCCGCACGGATCCGCATATCCGGATTACAGCTGGCAGTCGGGCAACCCCTCGCTGCGGCCGACCTACATACACCGTTTTTCGCTCACGGCCGTATGGAAATACCGTTACACGCTCACCGTGGGCGGCAACCTGCACCACGACCTGATTCGCGAAATCGCACACAGGGAGGCAACCGACCCGGACGCCGTGTATATCCGTCCCGAAAACCATTACACGGAGAACCACTGGTTCGTGGCGGCGAGCGTCCCGGCGAAAATCACCCGCTGGTGGAACCTCTCGGTCAATGCCGTCGGGGTGATGCAGCGCATCCGGCTCAACAGCACCGACAGCCCTGCGACGCACTACCTGATGTTCGCCGACGCCACCTGCTCGTTCACGCTGCCGGCCGGGTTCTTCGCCGAAGCCGTCTACCGTGCCCAAAGCCGCCTCTACTCGGGCAACAGCGAGGTCGGCCGCGCCACACGCTCTCGGCGACCGTCAAAAAACAGCTCTTCGGCAAACGCCTGACGCTTTTCTGCACCCTGTCGAACATCACCGGCTGCGACTGGGAGTTCGCCTCCCTGACCGACGGCATGCGGCGCACGACGACACGGCAAGCCTGGTCGGGGGCGCTTGTGGAAAGTCGGCGCGGCCTGGAATTTCCGCACCGGCAACAAATTCCGCGCCCGCACCGTCGAAAGCGCGGCGGAAACCCAGCGCAAGCGCCTCGTGAAAAGCACGGAACAATAAAAAATAATTCGTAACTTTATCCCCAGTAACCCACCATCCGCCATGGAAGAAAAAAACCTCGACGCAGACCAGAGCATCGAACTCATCCAGCAGATGATCCGCGGCACCCGCCAACGGCTCTCATTCGGCAGCAGCAACCTGTTCCTCCTGTGGGGATACCTGCTGGCCGCGACCGCCATCGTGATCTTCGTCCTGCTGAAAACCACCGACTGCCGCACCTGGCTATGGTTGTGGCTGCCAGCCGCGACAACAGGGGGCGTCGTGACCTGGTGGCATAACAGGTTCCGCGCCCCGCAGGTCAAAAGCTACACCGACCGGCTGCTGGAACAGATATGGAGCTGCATAGCCCTCACTGGTCGTCCTGTCGGCGATCCTGATTTGCGGGTACGACCCGTGGGCGGTCGACCCGCTCTTTCCCGCGTTGCTGCTGATCGGCGCCGGGCTCTTCATCTCGGGGCAGGTGATCCGCAACAGATACATGTACTACGCGTCATGCATCGTCGTACCGATCGGCTTCGGCATTACCCGCGACTCGTGGCTCAATGCCGACCCCGACTACAACCTGCTGCAATTCGCCGCAGCGATCCTCATCGGGCTCACGGGTGCCGGCTATGCACTCAGGCGGCAGGTAAGGCGCGATGCGGACAAAGTGGCGAAATCAAACGACGCGCATGACTGAAGATAAGAAACTGAACGCCGCCGAGAGTCTGGTACTCATCGGCCGCATGATCGAAAAATACACGCAACCGCATGGCCCGGCAGCGCCGGGCTCCACCTGCTGACATGGGGTTATGTTACGGTCGCCACGACACTCTCGCCGTCTGGGGGCTGGCAAAGCTATTTCGACAACACACACTGGAACTACCTTTGGGTTTCATGCTGCCGGTAGCCGGCTACCTCATAACCCGCCTGCTCGGATCCGAAACGACCGGATCCCCTGTTCCCGCACTCGTCGACCAGGTGATAGACATAATCTGGAAGGTCATCGGGTTCGCCGCCCTGCTGGTCGGCTCGCTGGCGGTGCTGCTCATCATCCGGATTCCGGTAACGTTCACCATCCTGCTGATGATCGGCATGGGAATCGCCATCACCAGCCTGATTCTGCGGTTCACGCCCGGCATCGCCGGAGGTACGGCGGGGATCGTATTGGGATCGGTTTCACTCGCGATTACCGACCACTGGCACCTCGTATTATTCACGGCAGGATTCGTCCTGATGCTGATCATCCCGGGGCACCTGCTCCACTACCGTTATAAACATTCCGGGCAGTACCGTGCCGACAAGGGCGGCGGCGAAACACCCGACGCCCACTGAAACGACATGAAACGGACGCAAAAACACATCGCTATGGAAGACAAGCAACTGAATGCCGCCGAGAGCATCGCGCTCATCAGCCGCATGATCGACAACACCCGCAACCGTATGCTGCGCAACTCGGGACGGCCGTTCCTGGTCTGGGGGTTACGTGACCGTCTTCACGACGCTCTTGGTCATGGGTGCGGTGTATTATTTCCAGAATCCGAAATGGAACATCCTGTGGATGCTGCTCCCCGTACTGGGCGCATTGCTGATGTGGCTGACACGCGACAAGCATACCGAAGGCAAAGTCAGCACGTTCGTCGACCGCGTCATCAACAACGTATGGCTGGTAATGGGCCTCACGGCGTGGTTCGTCAGCCTGCTCTCGCTATTCAGCCAGATACGGCTGCCGATCCTGTTCATCATCCTGCTGACGATGGGCATGGGAACCACGATCACGGGGCTGATCATCCGGTTCCGCCCGGCCACCGCCGGCGGTACGGCGGCTATCGTCCTCGCTCCCGTTTCGCTCATCGTGAGCGGTTACTGGATGCCGGCCCTCTTCGCCGCCGGATTCGTCGTGATGATGATTATCCCGGGGCATATCCTCAACTACAAGTCGAACCATACAAATAAATAACGCAATGGACAGGCAGAAAATATCCGAAACGGAAGCGCTGGACATCATCGCTCGCGTCTTCGACCGCAATATGCGCCGCATGAATTACGTACGGGGGCGAATTGTTCATCTGCTGGGGAGCGCTGCTCAGCCTCACGGCACTGGCCGAATACGGGCTTTACCGCTGGACAGGCGACGTGCGCGTGCTGTGAGCGGGCTGGTTCCGCTGGTCTGCCGGGCTATTTGGACGGGTCACAATTCGCGGCGGAAGGCCCTCGTCCGCACGGGGGTTCGACGACCTGCTGATCCTGATATGGGGCATGCCGGCGATGATCTCGGCCGCCGCGATCGTCTATGCCGTAACCATCCCCGGGAATACGATAAACCCCGTAGGCGTCATGCAGCTGCTGCTCGGCACGGCACTGGCCATCACCGCCGAATTCTACCGGGGCAAAGGTTCCCAGCAATCGGGATCGTTCGCAGCGTTGCTCATGCTCTCGGTCTTCGAGCTCATCATGGCGTTCAACTATACGTTCCGCATGCCGTTCGACGCCCAGGGCGGAACATGGATGCTCGAACTCTCCGCCCATGGCATACTGCTCGTACTGCTACCCGGTTTTATCCTCCGCCACATAACCCGCAAGCAATGTTCAAAGAACTGAATCCCCCTGTTGCATTCGGAACTGAGACTGGCCGTGATGTCGATCCTCATCGGGGTCGAGCGCCGACTTCGTCTTTATCCGGCAGCAGACAGGGGCCACGGCGGGCAACCTTTCGGTACAACTGGACAAGCTGGCGAAGGCGGATTATATCGAAATCGAAAAGACCTTCCGCGGGAAGATGCCCTGCACGGTCTGTCGCATCACGGACACCGGGCGCGATGCCTTCGCCGAATACGTCGCGGCGTTGCAGACCTACATAAAAAGATAGCCCCCGAAACACCCCGCAGCGGAACGCCGCGTTTGTTGCCTCTGCTACGGCACCCCGGAAAGGCACCGTATCCGAATTTAAATCGCAAAATTTACATCGTACAGAAGAACGTCACCAGGAACGGGACGCTGAAATCGAGCGCACAGCCGTGAAAGATCGAAACCACGGCATAGGGTTTTTCCTGCGGACTGCGTGATGATCGGCAGGGTGGTATCGAAAGTCGTGGCGCCGCCGATCGAGACGGCGGCCAGCGGCCCGAACCACCGGGCGACGAGGGGCGCGGCCAACAGCGTGAACAGCTCGCGCATGACATTGCAGAGCAATGCCACGGTTCCCAGCTCCGCACCCCGGAAATCGGCGATGAAGATGCTCGAAAGCGAATAGTAGCCGAATCCCGCGCCCACGGCCATCGTGTCCCCGGCCGTAAGCGGCGGCAGGAGCAGTGTCGACAAAGCGGCGCCGGCCAGCGTACCGACGGCCGCGTCATCACGGGCAGCAGCGCCAGCCGCGGATCGAGCCGCCGGACACGTCCCGCGAGGGTCGTATCGTTGCCGAGGGTGATCCCCACGCAAAACATCAGGGCATAGAGCACATAGGGCGCTGAGGCGCGACCCCGCCACGTCGAACGGCAAGGCGGGAGGAGAGCCCCGCCAGACATCCTGCGACGAAAAAGGCGACGATTACCAGACTCCCCGCAAGGCGCCCCACTATCGAAAGCGCCGCGTCCGCCCCACTTACGACGTGCTCCCGCAATACGCCCGGCGTTTGTCCGGGACACTCACTGCAACGGCCGGCCCGGGGCATTCCCGCCGGCAGAGGTCGTAACGCGCGGTTGCGGCGCCTCGATCCCCGCAGCGACAGCCCCGGCCTGTTCCGGCATCCCTTCTGCGGGAGGCCGGGATGCGGTTCCCCGCCGGACGCAGCGCCACAACAGCCACGACATGCAGATACTGCCCGCGACCGAGCATGCGAAGATGACGAAGGCCGTGCGTCCGAAGGTCGCCATACCACCCACGACGGCAGGGTCGGAACCGACTTCCAGTCCCAGCAGGAACAGCAGGAGCCAGATAATCACGGTAATCATACGGGAGACGAATACGAGGCGCCAGCTCGACAGCAGGCGCCCCGCAATGATTCCTCCGATGATGACGGCAAAAATGACAAGCATCGTTTATTCCTGCTTCGCCGTGAGTTTTTCGATCTGTTTATCGGCCTCGACCGCAAGTTTGTCGGCCTGTTTGCGGGCTTCCTCGACCAGTTTGTCCCCGGCCTTCTCGGCAGCCAGCTTGGCTAGCGCACCTTTCTCCTTCGCACCGTCGATAAGAACTTCGTCCGTTTCGCGCGCCTGGGCGGCCTCGACGAGTTTCTCACCCGCCTTCCTGGCCTCGGCGCGGAGGTTTTCAGCCTGTTTGCGGATCTCCTCCGAGAGCGACTCGCTGCCGGTGAGCTTCTGAATCTGCTCATCGACGATATTCTTCACGGCCTCTTCGGCGGCCTCCTTCACGCCGAGCGTGATCTTGGGCGAGGAGAACGTGCCGCCGATACCGACGTTGACCGATTGCAGGATACCGCCCGTCGAACCGGCCGGGAGGGCTACCCTGGCCGTATAGTCGATGGTCTGGTCGAGCCCCGTCGAACCCGACATGTTGATCCTGATGTCGCCCATCTTCAGGTCGAAAGGCTCCGTAGCGATACGTCCGTCGCGGATGGCGAAGCGGATAGCCACGTCCTTGGCCTCGATTTTACGCAGGTCGTCGTTGCCCAGCGCCTTGGCCAGGGCATCGAACGCCTCGATATTCTGCACGTGGATATTGGCCGACTTGATCTCGCCCGCAGCGTTGAGCGACTGCAGGTCGGGAGACATCTGCGCATCGAGCGTCGCGGACATATCGAGCGAGAGCGAATAGTCGCCGCCCGTCTTGGCAAAGACCGGGACGAGTTTCTGCACCATCTCCAACTCGTCGAAGGTCTTGGAGAACGATGCCCCGAAAGCCAGCGAGAGAGTTTCAGCGCCGGGCGCTGCGGATCGGAGGCCGTCGAGTAGCTGCCCGATGCGGTAGCCGTACCTCCGAAGAGCTGCATACGCAGGCGGCTGAGCGACAAAGTTCCGTCCGCCATGCGCATTTCGCCGGTGATGCCGCCGATGGTCATCTTCTGGAACAACACCTTCTGCAACTCGGTATTGAGCGAAAGGTCGAGGTTGCGCGGGACTTCGAGCGCCTGCGCGGGAGCAGGAGACTCGGCGGGCGTTTGGGCAGCAGCTTCCCCGCCGGCGGTTTCTTCGTCGGCCGGCATGGCGTCCATGATCTCGTTCAGGTCGAGCAGCTCGGATTTCACGTAGAGGCGCCCCGAAAGCATGTCGCCCCGCAGCAGGTAGCCGATGTAACCCGGTCAGCTGGCCGTTGGCCGCAAGGTCGCTCTTACCCACGGTCACGCCGAACTCGCCCAGCGTCATCGACGCCGGGGTGATCGTAGCCGCGGCACGGCGGATATGCACCGCGGGCAGGCCGGGCATGGAGAGGCCGAGTTTCTCGACGACGAACGTCCCCGAGGCGCCGATCTGCCCGTAACGGGCCTTCTCGACATCGGACATGCGCCCCGAAACCTTCACGTCGGCGCTAATCAGTCCGCTCAGGGGCTACATCCTCACCGAGCGGGTAAACCTCTTTCACCGCCCCCAGGTCTACCCGTCCGTCGGCCGCGGCGCGGGAATACCGGATCGCTGACCAGGTTCGTCGCATAGAGCGATGCCGAAAGCGTGTTTCCCGCCATGCGGAGCGTGAATTCCGAAAGGTCTACCTCGGTCTTGTCCATGACGCCGCCGGGGTTGGCTATCCGTACGGCGATATTGATTCCGTCGACCGCCTTGGGCAAAGACGAATACTGGAAAATGCCGTTGCGCACCTCAGTCTTGAGTTCGAAGGCCGGGAGCGCCGCCCCGCGCATCTCGCCACGGGCCCACAGCGCCATCGAAAGTTCGCCGGAGGCGGACAGGTTGCGGAAATCGCGGGTATAGAATGCCGGGACAAGCGAAAGCACGTCCTTGAACTGCACCTTGTCGCATCCGGCCGTAATATCCATAGCCACGGCATCGTCCTTCATTTCGGCCCAGCCGTCGAGCGTAAGCTCGATCGCATTGAGGCGCAGACGGTTCCGGGAGAAGGTAAAACGGTTGTTCTTCAGGTCGGCCGCGATCACGGCGTCGAGCTCCGCCTCGGCGTCGCTCAACAGCGGAATTCCGCCCGAAACCAGCCGCATGGCGCCGGCCGTAAGCCGCAGGTCGAGGTCGGTCTGGTCGGCCGACATGTCGCCCCGCAGGCGAAGGGAGAGGGGTGCCGTCGAAAAACGCATGCCCGTCGAATCGTCTTCATAGCGGATCGTCGCGTCGCTGATCCTGAAATCGCGAATCGAGAGGCTGAACGACGAAGAACCCTCCTCCGAAGCCCCTTCCCCGGCAGCGGGTTCCTCCCCCGAAGCCTTCACGATGTCCCAGTTGACCTTGCCGTCGGCGAGTTTATGCGCGTGCAGCGCAGGCTCGGCGAGGATGACCTTCGTCACTTCGAACCCGTCGTCGCCGAACAGCGACATCAGGTTGACGACCACCGATATGCGGTTCGCGGCAACGATCGTATCGCCTTTCGAACGGCCCCCGCGCCCACGACGGTCAGCCCTTTCAGGTCGAGCGACGCGGGGAAATGGCGCAGCAGGCTGATGTCGAGTTTTTCGAAATCGACCCGTGCGTCGAGCATCTCATTGGCTTCGCGCTTCACGATCTGGGCGATCTTCCCCCCTCAGCAACATCAGGGGCGACAAAAGCCGCCACCAGAACAACGGCCACGACAATGGCCACAATCTTCACGATTTTTTTCATTTCCTATCTGTTTTAAAGACGAAAACCGTAGTCCCCGCCTCTTCGAATCCGATTTTACGGTAAAGGGCCCGGGCAGCTTCGCGCGCAGGGTTCGAGGTGAGCATCACCTTCGCAGCACCGATGCGGGCGGCATGCTCCGTGGCAGCCTTCACCAGCGCCTCACCGGCACCGCAGCCGCGGGCTGCGGCATCGACCACCACATCCTCGACCCATGCCTTCCGGCCCGAAGGTACGTCGTACCACACCAGCGTCCACACCCGGCGATCCGGCCATCCAGCCGGGCGGCGAACAGCGCCGCGCCATCGCTGCACACAACACGTTCCATGGCCTGGCGGGAGAGTGCCCCCAGCCGGGGCGAAAGCTGAGGCATGAGCCTTTGCGAACGCCTCGGCGAGTTCATCGGATACCTCTGTCACACACTCTATTTCGACCGCCATACTTCCCGGATATTTTTCACAAAGTTAATCTTTTTTTCGAAACCCCGGCTTTTTGCCCGTATCCCGGCTGCCATATGCCGAAAAAAGGTATTTTTGTATCCCGTTCGGGACAGGCAGGCAAACCGACACCCCGACACGGCCCCGTGCCACCCCCTGCGGCGGATCGTACGCCGGGCGACCGGTGCAGTGACGGACAGCCCCCCTCCGGCGCGGAGAAAACGCCCGGGGAGGGGGGCAGGGAGCTCATGCGCCGACAAGCCCGGGAATCCCGGGCCGAATCCCGGCCGAAACCGTAAAAACATTATGGAAAACATGAAAAAATATGCATTCCCGCTCGCGGCGCTTTTTTTCGCCGCCTGCAATTCCGGCGAAGAGACCACTACCACGCAGATCCAGGAGCCCGTCGCCACGATCCTCGAATACACCCCGGCACCGGGCCAGTTCATCAACGGCACGATGGCCGGGTTCGACCATGTGGCATCGGAGGCAGACGCCCTGCGCTATGCCGCCGACCGCCTCGCCTCGAACAACTGGGTTTCGCTCGGCGGCTGGGGAGGCCGCATCGTGGCGGCCTTCGCGGAACCCGTGCCCAACACGGGCGGATACGACCTCTACGTCAAAGGCAACCAGTTCGACACGTCGTCCGAACCGGGCATCGTGTGGGTGTCGCAGGACGCCAACGGGGACGGAGCGCCCAACGATACGTGGTACGAGCTGCGGGGCAGCGAATACGACAACGCCGAGACGATCCGCGGCTACAAGATCACCTATACCCGCCCCGCGGAGGCGGACGCCCCGGTAGCCTGGAGTGACAACACGGGCGGCAGCGGCACGATCGACCGTGTGAAAGAACACACGCAGGCCTACCCCCGAATGGCTCGGGGAGCAATTCACATTCGAAGGGACACGGCTGCCGGACAATATCGGAAAAGCCGGGGAAAAATGGACGATGGAGCCTTTTGCATGGGGTTACGCCGACAACTATTCGGCCTCCGACCGCACCGGCATGACCAACCGCCTGCGGATCAGCGACGCCGTAACGGCCGATGGCGCCCCCCGGCCAACCTCGCACAGGTCGACTTCATCATGGTGCAGACAGGGGTGAATGCCAAAGCGCCCCTGATCGGCGAGGTATCGACCGAGGTGAGCGGCATCGGCTGCTACCGCACCGTCACGAAAAAAACAATAACCGCACACGGCGACCCGCCCTGCCCGTGGCGGCATAGCCCCGAATCCCGGAAACGATGACCCTCCGCGACCAACTGCTCGAACTCCAGGAGCCGAAATACATGAAATTCACCGCGGCACTGATGCCGGGCGTGGAAAACGTATTGGGCATACGCCTGCCGGTACTGCGCAAGATAGCCCGCCAGATCGCCGCAGGCGACTGGCGCACATACCTGGCCGAAGCCGAGGATTTCTATTTCGAGGAGCGGATGTTGCAGGGGCTGGTGATCGGCTGCGCCCGCTGCACGCCGGCCGAGAAGCTGGAGCATGTGGGCGCGCTTCGTGCCCAAAATCAACAACTGGGCGGTCTGCGACTGTTTCTGCTGGCGCCTGAAGGCGGCCGAACGGCAGCCGATGTGGGAATTCATACAGCCCTATTTCCGATCCGAAGCCAAATACGACGTGCGTTTCGCCGTGGTGACGGGGCTGGGGAATTTCGTCGACGGGGGAGCACCTCGAGGCACTGCTGCAACTGCTCGACGGCGTCCGCCACGAAGCCTACTACGCCCGGATGGCCGTGGCATGGGCGGTGTCGGTCTGCTTACAAAATTCCGCAGCGGACACACGAGTGGCTCGGCAGCTGCTCGCTCGACGACTGGACATTCAACAAATCGCTGCAAAAAATCGTCGAATCGTTGCGCGCGAGCGACACGGACAAACAGGCGATCCGCGCCATGAAACGGCGCAAACAGGCAACTTCACGGGCCGCCGTGAACCCGCGCCCCGGCACCGAAACGGCCGGGCAGGCGGAAAAACGGCCTGGACAGGCCCCAAAACAACCGACAGACGGTAAAACGGCAGCCCGGCGACGGCGCCCGGCAGAAAAACAGGGCGCACGGCACAGATTTGCAAAATAATGTTACCTTTGTGTAAGAAATTCCAAAACGAGCCCCTATGCGCAAACTGGTAATTATCCCGACATACAACGAAAAAGAGAACATTTCGGCGATGATCGACAAGGTCTTCTCGCTGCCCGAGCCTTTCGAGATGCTCGTCATCGACGACGGTTCGCCCGACGGCACGGCCGCGATCGTCAAAGAGCGCCAGCAGGAATTCCCCGCGACGCTGCACCTGCTGGAACGCAGCGGCAAGCAGGGGCTGGGCACGGCCTATCTGACGGGGTTCCGCTGGGGGACTGGACAACGGGTTCGACTACATCTGCGAAATGGACTGCGACTTCTCGCACAATCCCGACGATCTGCTCCGGCTGTACCAGGCTGCGGCCGAAGGGAACGACGTAGTGGTAGGTTCGCGTTACGTGCAGGGCGTGAACGTCGAACTGGCCGATGTCGCGCCTGCTGATGTCCTACTTCGCCTCGATGTACGTGCGTATCGTCACGCGCATGCCGCTGCGCGACGCCACCGCGGGATTCGTCTGCTACTCGCGCCGGGCGCTGGAGACGATCGACCTCGACGCCGTGAAGATGAAGGGATACGGGTTCCAGATCGAGATGAAATACACGGCCTGGCGGCTCGGAATTAAGCTCAAAGAGGTGTCGATCATCTTCGTCGAACGCCGCGAGGGCACCTCGAAAATGAGCGGCGGCATCTTCCGCGAAGCCTTCTTCGGCGTGCTGGGACTTCCGTTTCGTTCGATCAGGAGCACGAAAAACCAGTGACGGCCATCCGGCAGGAATACGGACGCCAGCCTCCCGTGAAGGCTGGCATTTATGCATACGTACTTTATGCAGCGGAATCCGGAAAGCACCCCGGAAATCAGAACGTAAAGAAATAATTCATAAAGAAATTCCAGAACGTGACCACGCCGATGGCAAAGAGTTTCGCCAGGTAGAAATTCAGTTTCCAGCGTTCGTGCAGCAGATAGATCGTGAGGTTGTTGATCACGAGCCCGACGGCTGCGATACCGAGGAAACGGAGGTATTGCCCGGCAATGTCGGGGTTTTCATTATGGAACGTCCAGATGCGGTTCAGGACATAGTTCGAGGTCGACGCACAGAGGAACCCCCAGCGAATTGGCCAGGTACTTGTTCAGGCGCAGCCACCCTTGCAAAGGTAAGTGATCCCGAAATCGACGAAGACCCCCGAACCGCCGACGACACAGAATTTGATGAACTGCTGGATCATGGTGCGACGACTTCCGTGCGGAGAGGTTTCCCGTTAAACCAATTCGTATACCCATCGCGGCGCAGGGCGAAACCGGCATCGAAACCGGCGCCGGAGAGTTGCTCCGGGACGACGAACCGCACCTCGCGCGTGATGGTATCCCCGGCCGGGATATTGAAATGCTCCCCCCGTATCGAATTCCTCGACACGGAAGCGGCCGTGCTTCCAGAGCATCACGAGCGACCGATCCCCGCAGACCCCGATCGCATAGGGATAGGGGTTCGAGATGCGCAGCGTCAAACGCAGCGGATCGCCCGCAACGACCTGTTCGGGCAGCCCAAAGGCAAATCCACCAGGCGCGTCGGATGAAAATGCGGGTCGACGAAACCACGAAAACGTTTGCCGTTGGGCAACACGACGCCCGGACGCGGCCGTGGTATCCGCCCCGTCGTAAAGGCGTTCGACCAGCACCTCGTGTCCCGCGAAGCGCGTATCGTCATCGCGGAACTGCCACTGGTGCGTACGGTAGCGGATATTGGGCTGGCAGTAGGCCTCGCCCCCGGTATAGAAGGCGTATTTGGCCGCGACGGCATAGCCATGGCGGAAAACGACGGGGCGGCCGTCGGCGATCCCGGCGATCCGGCCGTAGCTCGCAGGATTGTCGAAGACCTCGAAACGCAGGCCCAGCGGATTGAAGATCATTTCGAGACGTACCAGACCGACCAGCAAAACGGTCGCCAGCCCGGCGCACATCAGGTAACGCCGCGTGCAGGAATGCCGGCGGGCATAGGTGAAAAGCGTATAGATCAGGCCGAAAACGGCGACGATCACCCATTGGGGTTGCACGTAACCGCGGAATGTCGAGAGCAGGAAAAAGACGATGAACGCCACGGGGATAAACTTCAGCGCACGTTCGACGGCGTTCTGCGGCTTCACGGCGATCCAGGCCTTCACGTACAACGGCACGAAGAAGGGATTGAAGACCACCAGCAGGTTGAGCAGGTATTCGGCGACATAATTGGGCCGGAACACCGAATTACGCCCCGCCAGATGATAGGCCAGCGAGGCCCAGTCGTGCCTCGTACTGCCACACGAAATGCGGCACGAGCAGCAAACAGCGCCCGCGCCGCTGAGAGATATAGGGTCGGACGCAGGAACACACGGGGGGGGCGCCGCAAGCGCGAAGAGTACGACCAGCGCGCCGTGGTATTTGCTGTCAAGCCATCAGCGCCATGGCAAATCCCCCATCCAGAGCCATGCACAACGCCGGTTCTCGGAGAACCACTTGAATGTCAGCAGGAACAGCGCGGTGGTCATCATCAGCGGGCCGTCGGGCACGGCGATGAAGCCGTAGAGCTGCAACATCAGCGTCGCGGCCGAGAGACGACAAAAAGCGCCGCGTCGCGCCGGTCGGCATCCGCGGGGCGGATTATCCGCCATAGTATATAAAGGTAGAGCGGTTGCAGCACCGTAAAGAAAAACCGCACGCCCAGTTCGCCCCCGATCGAAAGGTTCGCCGAGCCAGACCAGCAAGGCGGTCATCGGCGGATGGTCGAAATATCCCCATGCGAGGTTTTCAGCGAACATATGGTAATTCACGCTTCGTCGTTGGCCGTTCGGAAAACCCGGCCTGCAGGAGGTTGCACACCCACCACACGCCGAGCCACAAAGCTACCAGGCCGTCGGCGTCGAGCGAAGCATAAGTCTTTTGAGCGATGCCTTCATACAAGCGACAAAGGTAGCAAAATTTATCGTTTTTTGCGCCATTCCCGTCCGAAAGAGGGGAGGGGCGAAACAGCTTTCGCGCAAATCAGTCCGCGGGGGACACACTTTGCCGGTGTAAAAAACGTTTCCGTAATATCGGATCGTTACGCGGCCGGCCCCATCGGCGGAAAATCCCGGACAATACCGTGTCCCACAGCCAGATGCCTGCAATGGAAGCGGAAGAGGGAAACACCTGTGGCATGTTACCATATTTGGAAGTCCATAAAAAAATGTTTCAGACAATGACACAACGGATTACAGATGCCTGATTCACAAATCCGGCATTATGTCCCAGAAAAGAAGCCTCCGGAATATCCCCGGCTCCCGAAGCGCAGCAATCGCCAAAGACACCCTAAAAAATACGAATATCAGACAATAAATACATAAAAAGAAAACAATATTTATCCTATAAATAGCCTTAACTTCGTAGCATAAAATATCATTTTTTTACGGCAGCCCGCAACCTGCCGTTTTTGCTACGGAAGGCTGCATACGAAGAGGCCATGAAACTACGAAATTCCATACGTCCGATAAGGTTACCCTGCTGCTCTCCGGCTTGCTGGCATTAGCGTCGTGCCGGCAGGACGAGACGCAATCCTCTCGAATATCTGGACTACGTAATCGAGAAACAAACATATTTTCGAAGCCGAAAAGGAAGAGAGGATCAGCAGGCTAAGGAACCTGCTGGGCGTAAGCAACCTGACCCCGGAACAGGAGTACGAGATCAATACGAAGCTGTACGAAGAATTCAGGAAATACAAGCTGGATTCGGCCATCCGCTACGTCGAACGGAACCTCGAAATCGCCAGGCAGCTGGACAACAAAAGGCTGACCTACCTGTCGAACATGTACCTCGCCCAGCTCTACTCTTTTTCGGGCATGTGCGTCGAGGCGAACCAGATACTCCGCTCCATCCGATCGTCCGAACTCCCGCGCGACCTGCTTCCCGCTCTACTACGAGGCCAACAACCGTTATTTCCAGCACTATGCCACGCTGAGCAGCCAGCGCAGCCACCTGCACGAAATGAATATCTACCGGGACTCGCTGATGATGGTTTCCGACCCGGGATCGTTCCGGTACAGGATACACCTGAGCTACAAACTCATGGGAAACGGCAAGATGGACGAAGCCAGGGCGATCCTCGACGAGTTGCTGGAAGAGGTCGGCAAGGACACGCCGCTCTACGCGGGACGGCCTATGCCTACGGCTGTTTCTACCGGCTGAACAAAGACCCGGAGGCGGAAAAGAAATATTTCATGCTCTCGGCGATCGCCGATGCGAAAGAGCGCGGTGAAGGAAAACGCCTCGTTCCACACGCTGGCTCTGATGTACTACGACCAGGGCGATCTTTCGCGGGCTTTCAAGTACACGCAGGCGGCCATCGAAGATGCGGTCTTCAGCAACGTGCAGTTCCGCACGACCCAGATGTCGAAGTTCTATTCGATCATCAACTCGATCTACCAGGCCAAGGAGGCCAAGTCCAAATCAAGTTGCAGCACTACCTGATCCTGATCAGCGTCCTGTCGCTGTTCCTCGTGCTGCTGTTCATCTACGTTTATCAGCAGATACACAAGCTGTACCGCATCAAGGAGGAGCTGTCGCGGACGAACGGGCGCCTGATGCAGCTCAACGACGAACTGCATGAGAAAAACACGCAGCTCACCGATTCGAACATCATCAAGGAACAGTACATAGCGAGGTTCTTCGACCTCTGTTCGATGTATATCGACAAACTGGAGGACTACCGCAAATCGCTGAACAAACTGGCGCAGAACCGGCAGATCGACGAGTTATACAAACAGCTGAAATCCACGACGATGATGGAGAACGAGCTGGATGAACTGTATAAGAATTTCGACGCCATATTCCTAAACCTCTACCCGTCGTTCGTCGCGGATTTCAACGCCCTGCTGGTCGAGGACGAACGGATCGTGCTCAAATCGGAAGACCTGCTGAACAAGGAACTCCGGATTTACGCCCTGCTGCGGCTGGGCATCACCGACAGCGTCAAGATCGCCTCGTTCCTGCGATGCTCGCTGAGCACCGTATATAACTACCGCACCAAAGCCCGGAACAAGGCCGCAATATCGCGTGAGGACTTCGAAAAAAAATGGTCATCGCGAATCGGTGTGCCGCCCGAAAACAGCCCGTGACCGATTCCACGGCAACTACATTTTTTTTGTATATTTTTTTGATAAAATATTTATTTACAAACATATAATACTTTACAGGTTCTACAATTTCCGCCCCAACCTATAAATATGGTATATAATAGGATTAATTTTGTAAACACAGCGTCCAGCCCCCTCTCCCGCAGCGGGCAGCCGGATTGCATCGGATTGTAAACACCTACTTAAACCTATTTTTATACGAAATGAATCCAATTAAAGTCGGTCTGATCGGTTTTGGCAGAATGGGAGGTTTTTACCTCGAAGAGATGCAAAAAAAAGCGGTAACTGGGATATCGTTTACATCTGTGACGTATCTCCCGCATCACGGGAACTGGCCCAGCGGCTCTCCCCCCGGTCGAAAGTAATATCCGACGAACAAATCATATTCAACGACCCCCGAGATTCAGGCGGTCGGGCTGTTCGCCCTGGCGGATTCCCGCCCGGAGCAGATTCAGAAAGCCATTGCGAGCGGGAAGCACGTCATCGCCGAGAAACCGATCGCCGACACGGTGGAAAAGGAGTGGCAGACGGTCGCGCTGGCCGAGAAGGCCAAAATCTTCTCGACGGTGAACCTTTACCTGCGCAATTCGTGGTACCACAACACCATCAAGGATTTTTATCGCACAGGGCGAGATCGGCGAACTGGCGATCATCCGCGTATGCCACATGACACCGGGGCTGGCACCGGGCGAGGGGGCACGAATTCGAGGGCCCGTCGTTCCATGACTGCGGCATGCATTACGTGGACATCGCGCGCTGGTATGCCGAATCGGAATTCAAGACCTGGAACGCACAGGCCATCCGCATGTGGGATTACAAGGATCCGTGGTGGCTCCAGTGCCACGGCACGTTCGAGAACGGCATCGTATTCGACATTACCCAGGGACATGTATACGGACAACTGGCCGAAAAACAGACCCATAATTCATACATCGACATCATCGGCACGAAAGGCATCGCGCGCATGACGCACGATTTCAAGACGGCGATCGTCGAACTGCACGGAGTGACACAGACGCACCGGCTCATACAGCCCTACGGGAGGCAAAAACATCGACGTGCTGTGCAAACTGTTCGCCGAGTCGATCGAAAGCGGGAAACGCAATCCGTCGCTCCCCCTCGTTCCGCGACGCCGCCACGGCATCGGAATACGCATGGCGGTTTCTCCAGGATTCGCGGCAGCACGACCTGCCGGCAATCGGAAATCTGGAAAACGCTGCAGGAGATCCGCGAACGCCGCCGCACGATGTCAAATGGCTACGGATTGCTGAGGAAGCGCGCATAAGCCGCAATCTGATACTAAAACAAACTTTATAAACCTTAAAAACAATCGGTATGAACCACTTACTGTTTATCGGCAACCTGGGTGCAGGCGAAATCATCGTCATAGCCCTGATCGTACTGCTGCTCTTCGGCGGCAAAAAAATCCCGGAACTGATGAAAGGGTCTTGGCAAGGGTGTGCGCAGCTTCAAGGAAGGCATGAACAACATCGAGAACGACATCGAAAAACTCGGGTACGGAAAAATCCAACAACGAAAATAAATAGTCCCTCAAAAACAACTAACTTAATTCAAGAAACCATGTCAAGCGAAATGTCAAGGAGAAAGTTCCTGAAAAAAGGAGCAGCTGCCGCGATCGGCTTAGCGGTCGTTCCGGGTACAGTTTTAGGTAAGAAGTTCGGGCACACAGCGCCGAGCGACAAACTCAACATCTTGGGTGTCGGTATCGGCGGCCGCGGCTCGTCGGTGCTCCGCGGCCTCGAAAGCCAGAACATCATCGGCCTGTGCGACGTCGACTGGAAATACGCCGACCACATTTTCAAACGTTATCCTGCTGCCAAGAAGTACAACGACTACCGCAAGATGTTCGACGAAATGCTCAAGTCGGCAGACGCCGTGATGGTGGCTACGGCGGACCACACGCACGCGATCATCGCAGCCGATGCGATGACGGCCGGCAAAAGCACGTCTACGTCGAGAAGCCCCTGACGCATACCGTATACGAATCGCGTCTGCTGACCAAGCTCGCCGACAAATATAAAAAGTAGCCACCCAGATGGGTAACCAGGGTGCGTCGGACGAGGGTGTGCGCAAGGTCTGCGAATGGATCTGGAACGGAGAGATCGGCGAAGTCCGCAAGGTGGAGACCTTCACCGACCGTCCTATCTGGCCGCAGGGGCTCGCACGTCCCGAGGACGACCAGCGCATCCCAAGACGTTGAACTGGGACTCTTTCATCGGCCCGGCTCCCGACCGTCCCTACCGCGATCTACACCCCGTGGAACTTCCGCGGCTGGTGGGATTTCGGTACCGGCGCACTGGGCGATATGGCCTGCCACATCCTTCACCCGGTATTCAAGGGCCTGAAGCTCGGCTATCCGACCAAGGTTCAGGGTAGCTCGACGCTGCTGCTCAACGAATCCGCACCGATGGCGCAGACGGTGAAAGTTCGTCTTCCCCGGCACGCGACAACATGCCGAAGGTAGCCATGCCCGAGGTAGAGCTATACTGGTACGACGGCGGCCTGAAACCGGCGCGCCCCGAAGGGCTGCCCCCGCAGGCAAAGACCTGAACATGGCCGGCGGCGGCGTTATTTTCTACGGTACGAAGGATACGCTGATCTGCGGCTGCTACGGCGTGAACCCCTACCTGGTTTCGGGTCGCGTGCCCAACGCACCGAAGGTACTGCGCGAGATCAAGGAGTCGCACCAGATGGACTGGGTACGTGCCTGCAAGGAGGATGCCGACGACCGTGTGCCGAGCGCATCGGACTTCAGCGAAGCCGGCCCGTTCAATGAAATGGTGGTTATGGGTGTGCTGGCAGTCCGCCTGCAGAACCTGAACCGCGAGTTGCTCTGGGACGGCCCGAACATGCGTTTCACGAACATCCCCGATGACGCCATGATCAGTGCCGTCATCAAGCGACGGGTTCCACACATCAAGGACGGGTCACCCGACCTTCGACAAGACCTGGACGGATCCGGTCAACGCACAGCAATTCGCACAGGAGCTCATCAAGCACACCTACCGCGACGGTTGGAAACTGCCCGACATGCCGCGTTAATCTACGGACAAATTATCAATTCAAATTAAAAACAACGGAAAGAATATGAAAAAAAAAGGTCATTTTATTCTCGACATGCATCGCAGCAGCCGCAACGATGGCGGCATGCGGCGGCCCGGGTGCCAAGGCAAAGCGGCAGCCGACACGGCAGCGGCAAACTGAAACCAAAGCCGTACCCGAATACACGGTCATCAACAATGCGACGGTAGACCTCGCAGGCTTCCCGCAGGACAAGGACGGCTACTACGTGATCTTCGACGGCAAGACGTTCAACGGCTGGCGCGGCTACGGCAAAGACCACGTGCCCTCGAAATGGACGATCGACAACGGTGCGATCAAATTCAACGGTCCTCGGGCGGCGGTGAAGCCCAGGACGGCGACGGCGGCGACCTGATCTTCACGCACAAGTTCAAGAACTTCGAGCTCGAGGTGGAGTGGAAAGTTGCCAAAGGCAGCAACTCGGGTATCTTCTACCTCGGCCAGGAGGTAGCCACGACCAACGGCAAGCAGCGGATGGAGCCATCTACATCTCCTGCCCCGAGTACCAGGTACTCGACAACGAGAACCATCCCGATGCCAAACTGGGCGTCGACGGCAACCGCAAGTCGGCTTCGCTTTACGACATGATCCCGGCCGTTCCCCAGAACGCCAAGCCCTATGGCGAGTGGAACAAGGCGAAGATCATGGTTTACAAAGGCACCGTGGTACACGGCCAGAACGACCAGAACGTGCTCGAGTACCACCTCTGACTCCCCAGTGGACGGAGATGCTCGAAAAGAGCAAGTTCAGCCCCGAGAAGTGGCCCCTGGCATTCGAACTGCTGAACAACTGCGGCGGTGCACAGCGCGAAGGTTACATCGGCTTCCAGGATCACGGCGACGATGTATGGTTCCGCAACATCCGCATCAAGGTGCTCGACTAATTCCGTTAACAACGGTAACGTATGAAACGTAAACTGTTTACAGCGGTTTGCATCCTGCTCGCTTCGGCAATTGCTCCCTACGGGGCATTTGCCAAAGCGAAGAAGGACGCGAAGAAGGACATCGGTATCCAGCTCTACTCGGTCAGGGGATCTGATCGGGAGTTTCGAAGAAAAACCAGCACGACTACAAACCCGTCCTGAAGGCACTCGCCGACATGGGTTACACCAGCATCGAGGCCGCCAGTTACAACGACGGTAAATTCTACGGCAACACCCCCGAGGAGTTCAGGCGCGACGTGGAGGCCGTAGGCATGAAGGTGCTCTCTTCGCACTGCGGCAAAGGCCTCTCCGACGAGGAACTGGCTTCGGGTGACTTCTCCGAGTCGATGAAATGGTGGGATCAGTGCATCGCAGCCCACAAGGCCGCAGGCATGGAGTATCATCGTGACCCCGTACCTTCCCGTCCCCAAGACGCTGAAGGAGATGCAGACCTACTGCGATTACCTCAACGCGATCGGGAAGAAGTGCCGGGAAGCCGGAATCAAATACGGCTACCACAACCACGCCCACGAATTCCAGAAGATCGAGGACAAGGCTGTCATGCTGGACTACATGATCGAAAACACCGACCCTGAAAACCTGTTCATCGAACTGGACGTATACTGGGCCGTGATGGGCAAGGCAAGCCCGTCGACTATTTCCACAAATACCCCGGCCGCTTCAAGATGCTCCATATCAAGGATCGCCGCGAAATCGGCCAGAGCGGTATGGTCGGGTTCGATGCCATCTTCGAGAATGCCAAGACCGCCGGTGTGGAAAACATCATCGTCGAGGTCGAGCAATACAGCTACGATGTGGAGAAGAGTGTCAAACTGAGCCTGGATTACCTGCTCGAGGCACCTTTCGTTCAGGCTTCGTACAGCAAATAATCCCTCCGGAAGCATGAAGACGATATCCGGGCTGTCTGACGGATGGCCGGATATTTCTTCGCTGAAAGATACCTTTCGGAAAACAAGCAATAAACCCTACTATCCCATGGAAGAAAAGGAAATGACGTTCTGGGCGCACCTCGAAGACCTGCGCTGGTCGCTGGTACGCGTGGTCGCCGTCTTACTCGTGTTCGTTGTCGTCTGTTTCTGCCTCATGCCCTATCTGTTCGACAATTTCGTACTGGCTCCCCACCACGTCCGATTTCCCGCTTTACAGATGGCTGTCGAAACTGGGAGGCGGCAACCCGCTGCTCCCCGATTTCAGCAACGACCACTTCTCGGTAGAACTCATCAACATCAACGTAGCCTCGCAGTTCCTGACGCATATCAGCACTTCGTTCTGGTTTGCGCTTGTACTGATATTCCCCTACCTGACGTTCGAAAAATATGGCGGTTCGTACAACCTGCCCTGTTCGACAACGAAAAAGAAGAGCGTCGGGTTGGCATTCGCATTCGGGACATTCATGTTCTTCCTCGGATGTGCGGTCGGTTACTTCCTGGTCTTCCCCTTCACGTTCCGGTTTCTGACCGAGTATCAGTTGAGCCCGCTTATCACGAACCAGATCTCGCTGACTTCCTACATGGGTAATTTCCTGATGCTCATTTCGTAATGGGCATCGTCTTCGAGTTGCCGCTGCTGGCATGGCTGCTTTCGAAACTGGCCTCGTGACAAAGACATTTTTCCGGAAATACCGGAAACATGCCGTAGTCGTCCTGCTGGTGCTCTCTGCGGTCATCACCCCGACGGGCGACCCGTTCACGCTGATGATCGTCTTCCTGCCGCTTTACCTGCTCTATGAGCTGAGTATAAAGATCGTCCGGGCATAGCGGGCAACGACACACGATTTGCCGGCTTTCGCCGGCATACGAATTACGGCCGGGAATTACCGGCCGTAATCGTTGAGACGGGGACACCCTGCCGGATCAGCCGCCCTGCCCCTCCGCCTGAGGTGCATTCCGCATCGAAGCCCGGTACTGCGTCGGTGAAACGCCGTAACGCTGCTTTTGAATGCCCGGTTGAAATAGGGAATATCCGTAAAACCCACTGCATAGCAGATTTCGGAAATGTTTTTGGAAGAGCGGGTCAACATCGTGCAGGCCATCTGCAACCGAAAGACATTCAGGTAGGCGACAAACGACTCGCCGGTCGCCTTCTTGAAAAACAGGCAGAAGGCCGTCTTGTTCATCGAGGCATAGGACGCGATCTCCTCGAGGGTTATCTTACGGTGGTAATTCTCGACGATATACTTGTAAACATCCTGCAGGCGCTGCTTGTTCTTATGGATTTTTGCCCCGCGGAATTTCCCGCCCGATGGGGCGGCAATGCCCGTCCTGCGCGATCAGGAAAAGCAACTGCAATAACGTCACGAACCGTTCGGGGTCTGAGCTGCGCTCAAGACCCGCCAGTAATTTACGCACCCTGACCGCCGTTTCGCCAGTGAGCCCGACCGCCTGGCGCAACTCCTTATAAAACCGTACGACGGGCTGGAACTCGGGCGAGAGCTGCGACAACTGCACCAGAAACTCCTCGCCGAATTGCAGCGAACCGTTTTCGATCATCCCGTCCGGGGCGCACAATGCCTTGTCATAGACCCAGCCATGCGGAAAATAGGGCGGCAACACGACGACTTCCCCCTCGCGGAAGGGTTCCGTGAAGTCGTTGGTCACCCGCTGGCCGTTCCCGCTGAAAACCACCGTAATCTCGTATTCCGGGATGCTGGTGGTACGGGGAATTCGTCCCGGTACCACAGCCTTTCGTGGCGGTAAGTGAAAGAGCGGGAGGCACCCTTGAATATTTGCCCGCATGCAACAGTTCCCATCGGTCTTATGCAATCATTTTTTGCGAATATAAGACAATGTTCCGGAAAATCGGAAAAACAGGGGAAAATTTCGCAGGCACACCTGTTTCAGCCCCGATCAGCTCTGCAACCGATATTCCCTGGGGGTGTAGCCGACATGGCGTTTAAAAAGAAGCGTACGAAATGCTGCGGATACTGGAATCCCAGTTCATAGGCCACCTGCCCGATGGTTTTGTTCGGGTCGAGAAGCCCCTCCTGGCCGCGTCGATCATCTTCAACTGGATATACTCCTGGGCCGATTTCCCGGTCTCCTTTTCACCAGATCGCCGAAATAATTGGGCGACAGGCATATTTTGCTTGCAAAATAGCGTACCGAAGGCAATCCTTCCCTCGCAGCGGCGCCACCCGTAAGGTAATCGTCGAGCAACCGCTCGAAACGTGCCAGACATCGAGATTCATGTCCCCGCGCGTGACGAACTGGCGCTCGTAAAAACGCATACAATAGTCGAGCAGCAGTTCTATATTGGTCGCAATAAGCCCTTTGGTATGCTTGTCGATGGCGTGGAGCAGTTCCATGCGGATTTTTTCCAGGCAGTCGAGGACAATCATACGTTCTTCCTCCGACAGGTGCAAGGCTTCGTTGGACTCATAGGAAAAAAACGTATATTTCTTAATCTTCTGCCCCAGCGACGTACCGCGGATAAAATCGGGATGAAACAGCAGCCCGACCGATTTCTTGGGAACACCCTCCACGTCGGTATACCCCCACCGTCTGCCCCGGAGCGATGCAGATGACCGTCTGGTCGTCAAAATCATAACTCGTCTTGCCGTAGTTGATCCGGCATCCCGCCGTCTCCTTGAGGAATACCGAATAGAACCCCATCGTCATCCGGTAGTTTCCCTGGCTCTCGGCCGTATCGAACGAAACGACGCCGACCTGCGGGTGACGGGTCTCGAACCCGAAGAGTTTGTTATACTGGTCGACAGTGTCGATTTTTCAGGATTTCTTCCATGTTTTTTTCTTTACCTTTTTGCAAAGATAGTGTTTTTGCAGATTCGGCCCACATGCCGGGCCGCCGAAACAGTAATTGGGGTAATTTTATCCGTAATAGGGGTATATTACTGTACATCAGCATATTTCACAGTCGACCAAACCAGTAATCAGGGTAAATATATCCGTAATACGTATACAAAACGAATGCCCCGCGGGATGTAGTTTTGCAGTGTGGAAAAAACATCAAACACAATAGAGCCATGAAAACAAAACTGAATTTCAACATGTGGATCCCGACCCGCATCCTTTTCGGGGCGGACGAACTGAAAAAAAACCTGCACAGGCAGCAGATGCCCGGAAAAAGGCGCTGCTGGCAATTTCGAACGGCAAGTCGACCCGAGCAAACGGCTATCTGGCCGCCACGGAGGAACAGCTCCGGCTGGCAGGGATCGAAAGCGTGGTATTCGACCGGATCGAAGCGAACCCCTTGAAATCCACCGTCATGGCCGGAGCGGCAGCGGCACGGGAGCACGGGTGCGACATGATCGTCGCATTGGGAGGCGGCAGCGTCATGGACGCCGCGAAGGCCATAGCCCTGATGGCATCCAACGACGGCGACCTGTGGGACTACGTTTTCGGCGGGACGGGCAAAGAACAGCAGGCCGAACACGCACCGCTGCCGGTCATCGCAATAACCACGACGGCAGGAACCGGGTCGGAAGTCGATCCGTGGGGCGTCGTAACCAACGAACAAACCCATGAAAAGATCGGCGTCGAAGCCGGATTTCCCGTACTGGCCGTAGTCGATCCGAAGCTGATGCTCACCGTGCCGCCGAAATTCACGGCATACCAGGGGTTCGACGCATTGTTCCACAGCGTGGAGAGCTACATTTCGAAATTCGCCAACCTCGCAAGCGACATGTACGCACTGACCGCCATCGAGCACATCGCCGCAACCTGCCGCGCGCCGTGGCCAATGGCGACGATCTCGAAGCCCGTACCCGCGTGGCCTTCGGCAACACCCTCTCCGGCATGGTGATGTGTCTGAGCGCGACGACCAGCCAGCACTCGATGGAACACGCCATGTCGGCCTACCATCAGGATCTGCCTCACGGCGCCGGGTTGATCATGCTCAGCAGGGCTTACTTCTCGTTCTTCGATCAGGCACGTCTGCGACGAGCGTTTCGTACGGATGGCTCGTGCAATGGGATGGAGCAGGCCGCACAACCCGGGGATTTCATCACGGCGCTCACCCGCTTGCAACAGGCATGCGGCGTCGCCGACCTGAGGATGTCCGACTACGGCATCACCCCCGGAGAGTTACAGCAAATGACGTTCAACGCATTCGACACAATGCCCGGACTGTTTGAATCAGACCGGCACAGGCTGAGCATCGACGAATGCACGGCCATCTACCGGGCCGCCTATAAATAACCCGAAAAAACGACACGATCATGAAACGACCATTAATTCTGGACAACAGCCATACTTATGATACTCGGCACGAACACATCCGTCGCACAGGGCGACGCCGACAATTTCTACAAAAAGCAATTCGGTAAACACCGAGAAAGTATCCTTTTCCAACCAATACAAAATGAAAGTAGGCGCCCGGCTCTTCCTGCCCAAGGAGCTGGAGGAAGGGCGAAAATACCCCCCGCCGTCATCGTCGGGCACCCGATGGGCGCAGTCAAGGAACAGAGCGCCGGTCTGTACGCCACGAAACTGGCCGAATGCGGGTTCGTCACGCTGGCACTCGACCTCTCCTTCTGGGGTGAAAGCGACGGAGAACCGCGCAATGCCGTCCTGCCGGATGTCTATTCGGAGGACTTCAGCGCGGCGGTGGATTTCCTCGGCACCCGCCCCTTTGTCGACCGGGAACGTATCGGCGTTGTCGGGATCTGCGGCAGCGGCAGCTTCGCCATCAGCGCTGCAAAGATCGACCCCCGCCTGAAAGCCATCGCAACGGTCAGCATGTACGACATGGGGGCAGCCAGCCGCAACGGGCTGAAACACGCCCTGTCGCCCGGAGAGCGCAAACGGATCATCGCCCAGGCTGCCGAACAGCGTTATGCCGAATTCCTGGGCGGGGAACCCCTTTACACCGGCGGCACAGTACACGAACTGACGGCCGAATCCACGCCGATCGAGCGCGAATTCTACGAATTTTACCGTACGCCGCGCGGGGAGTTCACCCCAGACGGGGCCACGCCGCGCACGACTACGCACCCACACTGACCAGCAACGTGAAATTCATGAACTTCTACCCCTTCGCCGACATCGAGACCATCTCGCCGCGGCCGCTGCTCTTCATCGCAGGTGAGAATGCCCATTCGCGGGAGTTCAGCGAGGACGCCTACCGCTTGGCTGCCGAACCGAAAGAGCTTTACCTCGTGCCGGATGCAGGGCATGTCGACCTCTACGACCGAACAGGCCTGATCCCGTTCGGGAAACTGGAAACATTCTTCAGGGATGCGCTGAAATAATCCCGCTGCGCGGGCAACAGTGCCAAAAGCACACCGGGATGCCGCACCTGTCCGGCGCCCGCGTACCCGGATCGACCGACCTGTAAAACCAATAAAGAACGACTATGAAAAAATTATGGTTACTGCCCCTCATGCTGCTCTCGCTGGTACTGCCGGCGGCATGGGGGAATCGGGCGACGACCCCTGCCCCTTCCGGAGGGCACCCCGGTCAACCGGAGACGCCCGGCGGAAACGAGGGCGGCGACCCGGGCGAAACATCGCTGAAAATCGGCATCACGGTCGGCAGCCGCACGATTACCGCCACGATGGAGGACAATGCCGCCGCACGGATTTCTTTCGCGCCTGCCGCTGGAGGTGACGTTGTCGGATTACAGCAACGCCGAGAAAATATTTTATCCCTCACCGGCGCTGACGACCTCCAAGGACGCACGCAGCTGCACCCCCTGCACCGGGCGACATCACGATCTATGTCCCGTGGGGCAATGTGGCCATATTCTACAAAAAGCGGGTCGCGGAGCAACGACCTGATCCGGATCGGGCGCATCGACGGCAACGGAATCGACGCCCTCGGCATCCCCGGCTCGCTTAGCGTCCGGTTCGAAAGGCAACGACGGAAACACCGGAAAACAATAGCGAACAAAAATCCGGCATGATGGAGCGGAAGAGGTCGCAGCAGCCGTTGTAATGGCATTACAGCCCCGAGCGAACTATATTACAGGACAGGCAATAGCCGTCGACGGCGGATATACAGCCCTGTAAATTCAAACTAAAAACAACAATGATGCAGATAAAAAACACCACCTACGGAGGCGAACGCCCGCTGTTCGCCTCGCACGGCCTGCGCATGGAGCACGTAACCGTCCAGGCCGGCGAATCGGCACTCAAGGAGTGCTCGGACATCGAAGCCGTCGATTGCCGTTTCGAAGGCAAATACCCTTTCTGGCACGTCGACGGGTTCGTCGTCCGGAACTGCCTCTTCACCGAAGGTGCACGCGCGGCGCTGTGGTATTCGCGCAACCTTACGATGAGCGACACGCTGGTCGAAGCCCCCAAGATGTTCCGCGAGATGGACGGCATCCGGCTGGAGAACGTACGGTTGCCTTTTGCGCAGGAAACGCTCTGGCACTGCCGCAACGTGCGGCTGCGCAACGTGCGGGTCGACAAGGGCGATTACATTTTCATGCACGGCGAAAACATCCGCATAGAGGATTACGCACAAAGAGGCAACTATTCGTTCCAATACTGCCGCAACGTGGTGATCCGCAACGCCGTCATCAACTCGAAGGACGCTTTCTGGAACACCGAGGACGTGACGGTCTACGACTCCGAGATCAACGGCGAGTACCTGGGCTGGCACTCGAAGCGGCTGCGGCTGGTCAACTGCAAAATATCGGGCACCCAGCCTCTGTGTTACGCCACGGATCTCGTACTGGAAAACTGTACGATGGCCGACGACTGCGACCTGGCGTTCGAATACTCGACATTGCAGGCCGCCATAGACGGCCCCGTCCGCAGCGTGAAGAACCCCCGCAGCGGTTCGGTCACGGCCGAAAGCTACGGGGAGGTCATCCTCGACGGGAATGTCAAGGCACCGGGCGACTGCCGTATCGCAACGTGGGACAAACAAAGCAACTGCGCATAGCTGGAATGCGATTTCGATGCCGGGAAACGGAGCATCGGGCATTTTTTTTGTAAATTCGGAACAAAACAATAACGCCATGAAAAAGATATGGGCCTATATTCTCCCGACAGCGCTGTGTTTCGTTCTCGGGGGGACTTGCCGGATGGTTGCAGCAAGACGCGATCGAGGAATGGTATCCGCTGCTCGACAAACCGACGCTGACACCGCCCAATGCGGTTTTTCCGATCGCATGGAGCATCATCTATCTCTGCATGGGTATCTCGGGCGGGCTGGTACTGACCTCCGAAGCCCCCGCCCGTAAAAGTGCGGTGAGGCTATGGTTCCTCCAGTTAGGGTGCAATTTCCTGTGGAGCATACTCTTCTTCGTCTGCCGCAGCCCCCTGCTGGGCATGGCGGACATCGTGGTGCTCGACGTCCTGGTGATTCTCTATCTCGTCCGCAGTGCAAACGTACGCGCCGCTGCCGCATGGCTCTTCGTCCCTTACCTCTGCTGGATCCTTTTCGCCACCTACCTCAACGCCTATATTCTCGTTGGCGAACGGGACGGGGCTGTAAACCGGGGAAAGGCGCGATGTGCAGCAGGACGAAGATTTGAAAAAAAATCCCCGGGAAGGAAACTCCCGGGGATTCGACGGCGTATCACATAAGGCGGCTATTCCAGCAACGGCAACCTGCCCAGCATATCCCTGAGCCGGATCGCCGTACGGGGCATCGGCTCGGCGACCGTAAGGCCCACCAGCTCCTTTTCAGCCGCAATATCGTTTATCACGCGGATGACCGCCTCTATTTTCATCCCGTCGGGATCGGTGCCGACCGCCGCAACGATCTCCGCCGGGTCGAGCACGTCCATATCGAAATGAACCACCACCTTCGACGCCCCGCACGATTTCAGCCAGGCCCGGAGCGCATCGCTGTCCGCAGCCACCTCTTCGGGGGTGAGATGCTTTATCCCGTACTGATGCTGGCGGGCCTTGATCTCGCCCCGCTCCCAGTTGCGCAACCCTACGAACAGGATTTTCGACGGGTCGAATGCGGCGGGCAGTTCCGCCACGATCTTCGCATCGCCGTGCCCCATGCAGGCCGTCACGGCCATGGCATGGTAGCCGGGATAGGGATCGCCCGGAAGCGTGATGTCGGGATGGGCGTCGATCCATACCATCGCCACGTCGCCGCCGTATTTCGCGGCAAGGTAGGTGAACGGCACCACGCTCACGGAGCAATCCCCGCCCAGGGTCACGATCCTGCCGGGATCGCTCGCCCGCAGCATCTCCAGCGCGGCTTTCGTCTGCCGGAGAATGACGTTGCGGTCGAGTACACCGTCCGTCACCCTGCGTTCCCCCGATCTGGGTGGAGACGGGAACGGTGAGCGTTTCCTGCCCGCCGCAGGGAGCCAGGAAGTCGAGCAGCTGCGCCCCGAGGTAATATCCCCGTGCGGCATCGTCGGGATCCTTTACCTCGGGCACCATCGCCGCGACATTGCCACCCTGCCATTGCGGGTAGATCAGGCGGATCGTAGATGTATTTGTTTTCATAACTTCGCTGTTTGTCGATACTTTTTTGCTGCACTCCGCCAGAAACCACTCCGCCGGCCAGCACGCCGGGCAACAAAAATCCTTTCATAGCGGGTTCGTCCCTTTTGCAGGACATGCAAAAAATACGAAATGCCTCCGGGAGATGCAAAGTACGTGCAAATTATTCGTATATCGATAAATTTACGGGATAGACAAATTGCGGAAATACGGCTGGCAGTTATTCGGGAAGCGTTATTTTTGCACAAAACCGATCTCTGCTGGAAGCCGCGCACAGGAGTAACGCATTTTACCCGGGCAGATCCCTACCGATACGGAAATTCTACGCCCTCCCGATTGCGAGGCCGGGCGATTTTTTTGTGATTTGTATAACAATCAAAAAAATAATTACCTTTACGCCGTTATGGTTCCTGCCCGGTATGCCGGACAGGATGAAAAGGAATCCGGTGAAAATCCGAACAGTACTCGCTGCTGTAAGTCCCCTCCTTCGGGAGAAGTTGTTTTATCGTACTCTTTGCCACTGGTTTAGACTGGGAAGGCGCGATAAACGGGACGAGTCAGAAAGACCTGCCTTAACGATTGATTTGCACCCGCGGGTTTCGGGTTGGAATCGAATGGTACGGTCGTCGTTATCGCAACGCACTCCCTCCCCGATTTGATTTTCAGCAGTTTCCTGTCGTGCAATCACCCGCGTGATTCGAATGACAATGGGAATAATTCATAACAGACAGGGTTATACAACGGGAGAGGCTAATCCGCGCCCCGTCCGGATCTCCTGTTCATCCTCTACGCTTGCCGCGGGCCGTCGCCTGTCGGCGAGGCGTTTTTATCCCCCGAAATCAAACCGATTAATAATTAAAAATCTGAAAAAGCATGAAACAACTATTTACCCTTTGGCAATAACCCTGTTCGGTGCTGCGACATGGAGCTGCTCGTACGACGACGACGATCTGTGGAAGGAGATCGACGGGATCAAAGACCCAACTCGCGGAACTCAACAAAGGAGGTTTCGGCGCTGCAAACGCTTGTCCCGGATGCCCTGCGCCAAAGCAAGACGATCTCCGATGTGACTCAGACGGACACCGGATACACCATCACGTTCAACGACAACACCTCCGTTTCGATTGCCGACGGCAAGAGACGGTACGAATGCCCCGGAGGTCGGTATCGACCTGTTCGAGGGGCTACTACTGGACGATCGGCGGCAAGGGCAACTGGCTGACCGATGCGGACGGCCACAAAATCCCGGTAGCTGGCAAAGATGGTTCGAAACCCGAAATGGCCGTCGATGCCGACGGTTACTGGATTGTGGACGGAGCGCGCATCAAAGATGCGGCCGGCAACGACGTAAAAGCGACGGGAAGCAACGGAAAAGACGGGGATTCGTTCTTCAAATCGGTCAGCGACGGCGACGATGCCGTAACGTTCACTCTGACCGACGGCACGGAAATCGTCATTCCAAAAACTTCGGTGTCCTCATTCTGTTTTTGTACAGCCCGACGACGGCCGTTCGTACTTCGTATTCGACTTCGGCAAGAAAAAAAGACGCTGACGCTGAATACGACGGATGTGGAAACCGCCGACTTCATGAATATTCCCGAAGGGTGGAAGGCGTCGCTGAACCTTGCGAAAAATAGCGTAACCGTGCAGGCTCCGGCGGCTTCGGATGCAGCTTACTCAGGCGGCATCATCACGCTGATCGGGATCGATAAAAAAGGGGATACGGTCTTTGCCTCGGCCGACGTGTGCGCTTCGGTGGACTACACGGACAAGGACGGTACGTTCGTGGTCTGCGAAGGCAATATGACTTCAGTAAACGGTATGCTGGTCTACTACGACAAGGCCGGCAAGGAGTATCGGGAGGTATTCGAGCAGGCCAACGGCGGATTGGAGATCGGCAACGTCGTACAGGATATGTTCATGGCCAACGGAAAAATCTACCTGTTAACCCAGAACGGCGACCGCATGGGCGGCGCAGGCCGTTTCGTTGTGTGCGATGCCCGGACGATGCGCATGGAATTCGCCGACCCGCTGGTATTTAAAACCCCCGAAGACAAAGACACATGGCCTCAGCATCTGGTCGTTGTAAGTGCAACGAAAGCCTATATTCAATATTCCGATTCAAGTATGGAAAGCACTTCGGGCATAGTCGCCCTGACCCTCGGTGAAAATTCGGTGCAAATCGGCGCGACCCTCGAAGGCACGTTCGGAGCCTTTACTTCGGTGGGCGCGATCAAAACCCGCATGGTCTATTCACGGGGTAAGATTTATGCGGGATGCGGACACAGCGTCGTTATCATCAATGCCGAAAGCGGAACGGTGGAAAAGCGGCTGACCTATGAGGGCCGGCAAGTAAAGGCATCGTCAAAGGTGTCGACGGCAATATCTATTTCGCCCCTTGCCGGAACCTATTCCGGCACGAGCCCCGAATATGGGAACCCTGACCTCCGATCCGATGATCGTTGGCATCGATCACTCTGGCACGGTCGTTTCGGAAAAAGAACTTTTCCGGAGGTGTTCGATTCCCGATCGCAACATGGTCTCCGGCTATCGGCATGTGCGCCAGTTTCACCGATCCTTATCTCTATTTTGTGGATACCGATGCTTTCAACGCCACGAGCGCAACGCGGTACAATTACCAGACGCAGACCGTCGATTACAAATATCTATCTGGAAATGAAACGATTTACGGCATTATGGGGCAGCATCCGACAACCAATGTGTTGTGGGTCGGCAAGTCGAGCTACGTCGATTCGAATATCTACACCTATGACGTGAGCGGAACTTCTGCCTCGGAAATCAACCATTTTTACTATCCCACGCAGAAAGGTGCCAGCCCGGCCGGGATCGATTTCGTCTACCGTTTCTCCGAAGCGTATATTAACAAATAAAGCATAAAGAGATGAAAAAACTGTTATCCTGTTTATTTGCTGCGTTGTTCGTGTTGTCGTCCTGCAACAAAGACGATGTGATCGAGGGTCGATTCGCAGACGGCCCCCCGTATCACGCTCGACAGCGAGAATGCGGTTTACACCATCAAATCAGGCCGGGGAACTGACGATCAGCCCCACTTATGAAAACGCGGACAAGGCACTCTATGTGTGGAAAATCGACGGAAAGTCGTCGGCACGCAACCCGCCCTTACGGTGTGCGAACAAAACCGTAGGCGAGTTGTTCGTGCTCCTCCAAGTGTCGAATCGCTACGGCACGGCCTCCGAGGAGCTGCGTGTGGATGTGGTAGAACTGGAAATCCCGACAATCAGCCTGCCGGTTCCCGAAAAAGGGTATACGATTCTGGTCGGCAGTCCTCTGACGCTGAAACCCTCCGTAATCGACACCTCGATCCCCACGACCTGCACATGGGCGTGAACGGCAAAGAAGTTTCCTCCGAAAAGGAATTTACATTCGACACGTCCGAAGCCGGAGATTATACGCTCGAATTCGCCACCCGCAATGAGGACGGCGAGGACAGCAAGGAATTCGGGGTAAAAGTCTGCACGATCGACGAAATGCCGTTCGGCTGGACATTCGATCAGACGGTCTTCAACCTATCCGCCGGCCGCCGCATCCGTCTGATGCCTTTCGACATTACCAATGCGTTCGATGCCAGTTATACCTGGTCGGTAAACGGCAAACAGGTGCAACAGTCCTCCGATCCGGTATATATTTTTCTCCGAATCGGCCGAAGGAACGTACACGGTCAAAGTCGAAATGAAAAACTCATATCTGACGGTTCCTCAGGAATTGACCGTCAATGTCTGCCCCGCAGAAGGCCGATACTACCGTGCCGGATCTCCGGCAAGCAGCAAGGATTGGAACAAGGTCTACGAGTTCCTTGCCGCTCCCGGACAATTCGTCAACGAACGTTATGACGTGACGACGATGGACGCAGCGTGCGCCTATGCCGAGTCCCAGATGAAACTCAACACCTATGTGTCGCTGGGAGCTTTCGGCGGCTATCTGGTAGTCGGCTTCGACCACAGCATTGAAAATGACGGCGGCGGCTACAACATCGGCGTTTCCGGGCAACGCTCGTTCGACGGTTCATCCGAACCGGGCATCGTATGGGTCATGCAGGACGAAAACGGCGACGGACTGCCGAACGACACATGGTACGAACTGAAAGGCTCCGAATACGGTAAGCCTGAAACGACACAGGATTATGCCGTGACCTATTACCGTCCACGCGCTGCCGGCATGGAGGTGCAGTGGACGGACAACAAGGGTGCGAGCGGTTCCGTCGATTACCTTTCGCAATTCCATACGCAGGACTACTATTATCCGGCATGGGTCGAGGCTGACAGCTACACGCTGCGCGGCACTTGCCTCAAGGCCAACAATTACGACCAGTCGGGCAACGGTTCCTACTGGGTCAATCCGGCTTACGACTGGGGCTACGCGGACAACTTCAGCCCGATCGACCGTCTGACCGACGATCCGAACTCCGGAGCGGGCGTCAACGCCAACCATTTCCGGATTTCCGACGCCGTCACTTTCGACGGCAAGCCCGCCGGCCTCAAATACATCGACTTTGTCAAGGTACAGACCGGCATTCAGGCAAAAAGCGGCTGGCTGGGCGAAATTTCGACCGAAGTGTTCGGCGTATTCGATTACAACATGACCAAAAAAGAAATAATACGATGAGAAAAATACTGATTCTGGCCGCAGCGGTTTTCGCGTTCTGCGGCTGCAACGACAAAAGAGGAGAACCAGCCCTTTGCCGGCATCGACAACCACATCACTTCGTTCGTCGGCCCCAATCCATTGCGAGTTAGAACCGCATCGCCACCAGCTTTGAGCATGGATCGATTCGTGTGTTGAGCTGCACCGTTGTTAAACCCATATGCTCCTCCTCATTTGCTAGCAGTATAGCAAACATAAAAAGTTACGCAAAGTGACCCCGCCTGCACACGGACGAGGCCCTATCGGATTTTTGGGGATGGAAAATGACACACGTCACGTTATCCAGAGTCCAAAATCAAATTAAAGTTTGGGGGCACATGTGATTCCATATGCCCCAAATCAGCTTTTGATAGTTTACATTGTAAGGAAAACCGAGGAATCCTTTTTACGCACAAATGGCGGGTGCATCACTGCTTTGCCGCTTCTCCAGCATCGGACGCGGCTGTCGGCGAGCATTTGCACGACCTCGATACAGCACGTGTCAATCGCGTGGATGCTCTCGAGCGTAAGCCGACATCCTGCCCTCCTCAGCCAGCCAGCGCACGCTGGGCGATGATGGGGCGGGTGTCGCTGATCTCGTTGGCAAAGTGCACGGTCACGTTGGTCACCTTGACGCCGCGAAACGCATCGTCGATCGCATGGGCGCCAGTAAAGCCTCGGCAGCAGCGCCGGATGCTGACCACGCGATTGGAAACGTTGGGGCAGCGGCGTGTGCACCATGCCGGCCATCACCACGTACTGCAATCATGTTCGAGCAGCTCATGCGCGATAATCTCGTCAGCCGACGATGGGGTCAGCATAACATCCTTTTGGACAGTGTGAGCGTGCTGATGCCTCGCACGCGGCACGTGCTGCAGCCCTTTTGGCCGAAGCGGGACGCTGACACCAAAAGCTTCAATCGAGGGCGTTGAGCCTGGCGGCGATCAGGTCGATCAGCGCTCGCAGGTTGGCCCGAACCGCTGATGAGCACGCTGGATCTTTGAGAGCGCTTCGGCCGTATCGGTACCGGTCGGACGGTAGCCGCTTCCGTGCCCCTCGGCGGCAGCGCCATCTCCTGCTCGAAAGGCGCCTTTCATCGGTGCACACGACCTGGCCGGAACTCCTCGACGCACTTCACCATACGGAACGGCTGCCCAGTGCGCATCAGAGCTCGGTCACGGCAGCCTCGTTCCCGGGGCGACGATCAGGCGCCAGGCCGACGCGTTGGGTCTTTGCACGCCTTTACGCGAGTTTCGGCCTCGACGCGACACGGTGATGACGACGGGCGGAAATTTCCAGCCCATTCGGCTTATTGTGGATGACCACGGTATCGACGCCGTCGGCGAGCGCGCGGTTGAGGTTCTCGGTAATAAGGGCAATGGCATGAACGTTGGCCACCGTGAGCAGCCCAGAATCGGCGGAGGATGCCCAGAATCGGCTTGAAGCACCGCCGAGCTCGAGCGGACGGCTTAGCCTCGGCCTTGCGGCGGCGGCCTCGGCGTGCCCGGCTTGATGCCGTCGACACCGATAACCTTTGCGCACGAGCGAGCGTCGTTGGAGTGCCGGTGGAGGGCAGGCCTGTGATCACATCGCCGGGCGAACGTTCGCGGTCGAGCATCTTGGACGATCGACAACACCCACGGTAAAGCCGGCGAGGTCGTAATCGGCGGGAGCCGACGCCCGGGTGCTCGGCCATTCGCCGCCCACGAGCGCGCAGCCCGCGAGCTTGCAGCCGTCGGCCACGCCCTGATGCCATGTGCTCGGCCTCAATGTGACCGATGGCAACGTAATCCAGAAGAATAGCGGCTCGGCGCCTGAAGCCAAAATGTCAATTGACGCACATGGCGACCAGGTTCTCGCCCACCGTCTCTTCGTGACGGTCCGCGATCTGGGCGAGCACGAGCTTGGTGCTCACGCCGTCGGTGCCGCCGATCAGATCGATCTTCCATATCCGAAGCGCGCGGCGGCGAGAACAAAGCCACCAAAGTTACCGATGCCGCTGGATAACCTCGGGGCGGTTGGTGTCCTGACCATCTGCTTAATAGTCGACGGCGCGGCTACCTCGCGGTATCGATGCCGGCGTCTCGTACGTCACATGCTTAAGCGTCGCTCAATATCTGAGCTCTCGCGGGCGCCTGGAACGGTGCTTTAGTTAAACTATTTCGGCGCGCACGCCATAACAGCACGCGCCGTCATGGTCAACAAAACAGCAGGTAAACTCTCAAAATAAACCTGTCCCCACATGGCAGGTTTTAGGCTCGCCGTGTCTCCTCTTTCCAGCGCTGCGGTCATCGGCTGACCACGCGTCGTCACGTCAAATGCAGCTTATTCAAAGTTGCGGGGCTTAAAAGCCCTCCACATGAACTTTGTTCGCGGGCCAAAGCTCTCGAATGCCACGGGTAGCGCGTCCGGTAAAGCACGCATCGCAGTAGCCGTGCCCCCCATGACTCAAGCAGGCCTCGACCGAAAGTGAAGGCCAGCGAATCGGCGCCGATGTACCGCAGACTTCCTCGACCGTCTTGTTGGCGCGCGATGAGCTGCGACCGCACTGCCGGTATACCGTAGAAGCAACGGCCAGATGACCTCGGGCGAGTTGATGTGATGTGAATCTCCTTGGCACCGGCGTTGCAGCATCTTGACGACGAGTTGCACCATGGTGGTGCTGCGCACGATGGAGTCGTCGATGACGACCCTCCCGTGCGCTTGCCTCGATGTTGCGCGCGCGGGTTGAATGCACCCCATGGCGCGCAACTCCTGCGTGTAGGCTCGATAAACGTACGGCCCACGTAACGGTTCTCCTGATGAGTGCCCCTCGCCAGCGGGAATGCCGCTCGTGCGAATAGCTCCGCGGGCGGGAATCGGGCACGCCGATGACCGTCGGCCTCGACGGCTCCTCATGTGCAGCTGACGGCCCATGTCGTAACGGCAGGCATAGACGCTCTTGCCGTTCCATGATGGAGTCAAGAAGGGAAGTAGACCCGCTCAAAGATGCAGTTAGCAGGTTTTCGGCGGCAGCACGCCCTGCTTCCGGACACAGGCCTCGGCGCTGACGCTGCGCAAATTGCCGGGACGGGACGTCGCTCACTATATCGAGTGCACAGGTCTCAGAAGCGACGACCCACGCCGGCGCGGGTGACATGGGTGGCAGCGTCGACCGTCGTCTTGCGACGCAGTTGCGAAACGGAAGCGGCACGGCTCGTCTCGCCCTCGTCCGCGGCTTACCAGCACCAGCGGGTGAATGCCATGCGGATCGCGGAATGCGCCTGCCTCGTTGATGAGCTGTCATGGCGTAGCCGCCGCGCACGAGCTCATGGTCTTGCCGCCCTCGCGCAGGTGGCCCGCTGGGTGCAGCCGATGAGTTTGGTCGCGACCTCGATCCGGAGTTGGAGAGGAACGGCACGCCAGCTCGATCAGCCAGCGGCGCAGCCTGCCTGGTGCCCGTCGAGGGAAAGTTGCCAGTGCGAGCGCGATAATGACGGCTGATGAGAGGTGCGGTTGAGGCTTCCTCAGTTTTTGGCGCCGGCGGAAGCGCACACATGACCCACGGCCAGCTGACCGGAGAGAGCGCACGTCGGCATTGAGAACACGCGGTCGAGCAGGCCCAGACCTTGCGACCATAAACCGTACTGCTGTCACCAACAGCGCGATTCCGCCGATTCTGGCCACGGTGCACGCAGGCCAAAGTACGTCGTCGAGCCACGTCGCGATCGGGCGCCCAGACACCGTAAAAAACGCCGCATTCATGCAGCTGGTCAGAGTCCGATCATACGCCGACATGGCGTTCTTCACCTGTCCAGCGGTCACGTAACCGGAACTTGAAGCATTGA
>VOFK01001001.1_pt1 | contig 39056 bp, 50 predicted proteins | sample 5384121 | NCBI WGS metagenome assembly VOFK01 (sample SAMN12384730, study PRJNA508395) | human gut metagenome | isolation source: healthy gut J | host: Homo sapiens | reverse complement strand
TAACCAAACCACAAAAATGCTTGTTCAATATAATCACTTTCTTCAAGTTTAACAGGTACAGCTATACCTAATTGAAATAATTTTTCTTTTTGCTCTGGTGTTAATAGTGTACTACCTCTACGTTGTAATTTTCTGTATAAACTTGTTTCTTCTGGATTGGATTTTTTTGGTTGATGACCTAATGCCATTAATTCATTAAAGAATTCTTCCGATTCTCTATTTTCATCCTTTGTTTTTTTGGTAATGATATTCCTAATTTAGATAATTCTTTTTAATTGTTCTTCTGTAAGCCACTCTTTACCATGTCTTTGTAATCTTCCATATAGATTTGCTTCTGTTTTATCTATACTTGTTCTAACTGGTTGATGCCCAAATTGAACTAATTCATTAAACAATTGATTACATCTTTCATCTTGTGTCATTGCCTTTGGAATATAAATGCCATAGTTTGATAATTCTTTTAATTGTTCTTGGGTTAAGTATTTAGCACCTCTTTGTACTAATCTACTATACAAATTACTTTCCTCAGGGATTGTTTGACTTGGTTGATGGCCTAATGCTACCAAATCATCATATAATTTTTTTGCTTTTGAATTTTCATATGTTTCTTTTGTTAAAGATTTATCTATAATATCAAATAAATCTATCATTGAAGACATTTCATCAATTACTTTAAAACTTCCAATATCAATGTCTTTGTATCCAGATATTGCTGGATTATTTGTTCCAATTTGAATTTGTCGTTTAACTTGTTCATAAAATTTATCTATATCTTTTATTCCTAAACTATTATTTACTATATCAAAAATTAATGGATGTTCATTATGTCCAACAGAGAGTGCTCTACCTAATTGTTGTAAATAAATAATTGGAGAAATAGTTGGTCTAAGCATTATAACACCATCTATATCATTTACGTGTAATCCTTCATTAAGCATATTTACACAAAATAATAGTTTTAAGTGATCATTATTTGAGGTTTCAAAACTTTCTATAGAATTACGATTATCAGAATCTTTGTTTGTTGAAATAACACTATACATGTCTATATTGCTATTTACATCACTAAACCAACTTTTTGATTCTTCAACCATTCTATTCATATGTTCTACATCTCTGCAAAAAACAATGAATCTTCCGTTTGATTTAGTTATGTTTTTTGAGAATACTTTTTGCAAACCTTCACTTTTTTCTAATAATCTTTTTGCTGAATCAAATTTTTCTTGAAATAATTTTCTATCACTTTCAGATGCTAATCTATTTATTTTTGTTTGAATTTTTTGTATATCTTCATCAAATGAATATAATGCGTTTATATATGTAGGTAATGGTAAAATACCTTTTGCAACAGCTTCTACTAAAGTTATTTGGGATGCAATATTATTATCAAATAATTCCTCAGCTATATTTCTACAGTCATCCAAATATCTTATTGGTGTTGCGGAAAATCCTAAAACTTTAGCATTAGAGTTATTATTTAATAAAACATCTAATCCTTTCCCCCATTCTGGTGCACCGCATCTATGAAATTCATCTAAAACTATGCAGTCAGTTGAATATGATTCTGCAACTGGTTCTGTTATATTTTGGTATAAATCAAATTTTAGATTTGGAAAATCATTTAGTGTTAAACTGCAGCTTTCAATATGTCTTATAATTTGATCTATGATAGGTTTTTGAGATGTAAGAAATAAACATTTTTTGTTTCTATTTTCATATAACCATTTAATTGCAATAAATGATTTACCACTACCAGTAGGATGAATAACACATGTTCTATTACTTGTTTTTAATTTTTCTTCTATTTGTTCATAAGCGTATGCATTATGTCTATATAATTCAACAGCCATTATATCAACTCCATTTATTTTCCCAAATTTTTCTAACTAATTTTAAAGATAAAGTAGATAAAGTAAAACCTATTACTGGTACTAATGAACTTAAAAATATATTATCAAATTCCTTTATGACATAAGAATATATAATAACAACAATATAAGTTAAAATCATAATACATATTCTTCTAGTCCAACTTGTTTCCCATGCTTTATCTAATTCAACTCTTTTATTTCGTTCTTGTATCTTTTTTATTTCTTTTTCTAAATCCATAAATACACTCTCCTAATAAATAGATTATACCATATTTTGGCTACTTTTAACATACTTACTCTTTTATCTTTCAAAATCATCTTTTGCTTTATTTAAATCTAAATCTTCAATATCATCATCATCTAATACATCATCTTCATACATATCATTAACAACACCAATATATTTATCATCTTTATCATACCAACTATGAAGTTTATCGTGTAAGAAAGATATTAATTTACTAAATTTATCTTTCCAATAATCAAGTGTATCTTTTAAATTATTAACTTTAGACTTTAAAAATGATATTTCATTATCTTTTTCTTTTATAGTATTATTTAAGGTTTTAACTCTTAAATTAAGTGCTTCATTATTTTCAGTAAGTGTTTTAATCTTATTGTTTTTATCTTTAAGCTGTTTATCAACATTAGTTAATGTATTTGATAAAGTTTGTATTTTATCATACTCTTTATTTGTATTATTTACTTGTTCAATAAAATTGATAAAAATTTCTTTATCTTTCTTTGATAAAATGTAATTATCTTTATTTAATTTAGATGTTTTAAGTTTATTTATTTTATCTTTTATATCCTTAGAGTTTTGCTTTAACTCTGAAGATTTTTTATTTGCTTGTTTTAAATTTTCAGTATTCTTTTCAAGTTGCTTTTTCATTTCTATATAATTATCCATATCAGATACATAAATATCTCTATTTCTCCCTTTTTGTTTTTTTCTTTAAAGTAGAATCTAAACTATATACTTGATTGAATTCTTCAATACATAAAGTTCTCATTTTATCTTGTAATCTAATTAATGATTCTTTAGTAAATACATCAGATTTACCAACTTGTTTTTCCATACCATTTTTATTCTTATATTTAATTGGAACACCAACAATATGTAAATGTGGACTTGTTTCATCATAATGAATAATAGCACTGGCTACTTTAAAATTAGGAACTAGCATTTCTAAATCATCAACTTGTTTTTTATAAACTTCTGACATTTTCTTTTTAAAATTTTCATCTTTTGTATCCCAGTATTCTTTATCTCCAAGTTCAATAATAATTTCACAAGCAAGATCCTTTTTCTCGTTATTAGATACATTATCAAAATAGTCATCTATCATACGGCTAGGTCTTGATTGTTTAGAATTATATTCTAATCTTGCTTCTTCAAATTCATTTATATAGAGTTGTTTAACATCTTCAAGTGGGGATGAAGTTCCTCTAACTATTTCAATAAGTTCTTGTTCATTATCATATTTTCTATAATTATGTTTATCTACTTTTTGATAATTGCCTAACATTTTGAATGGCATTATTCGGTAAAGATGTTATTCCGCTTAAATTATTTCTACCATTTTTTTGTTTAGATATATTTTTTCTATTTTTATCACTACCTAAATGTAGTGAATAAGCAAGTTCTTCCATATATTAATCACCAACCTTTTTATAGGAGCATATTTTGTCATCCAAAATTTCTAACCCCCTAGGAATTCTGTACGTTCCATACAAAATATCCAGTGGGCTAAGGTTTGACACCTTAGAATCCGTTTACTTTATTTCGTAATAACCACAACTTCGTAATGGTTAAAACTACATAAAGTATTAATTTTAAAATTGCTTTCCCCACTTTCATTGAAACATTGTTTCAACAAAACGTGTACGCATTTTAAAAATTTTCTTCGTTAACATTATTGGGTATTGTTTCAAATGCATCTCTAATGTTAACTTTTATATCATTCGGATTATTCTTTGTAGCAAGACATTCCCATTGAAACCCAGTTGTTATCTCCATTATTATCTTTTTTGTAATGGGAATATTCTTACAGGTATTTCATTCTTTAATATTGGTCCAATATCTAATTTTTCAGTATCTTTATAAAATGTACCTTTATATAAGTTAACCTCATAACATTCATTTAATCTATAAAAATTTTTGCATTATATCCTTAATGCTAGTAAATTCACTATATCTTACTTGAACTGGAGTTTGTATTCCATTTAAATCAATAATCAATTCTCGTTTATAATCTATATAGCCCTGATTAAATAACATTTTAAAATCTTCATAGAAAGTACTTCTAAAATTAACTTTCTTAACAACATACATATTATTTATTTCTTCAAGTTCTATATCATTAATATATCTCATTACTATATCAGCTTTATCATCTCTATCTAAATCAGGCCAACATTCTTCAAATGCATGATATGTAAGTGGTAATTTAATTTTGTTAATGTAGTCCATATCTCTTTTAAGTAATATATCATCAACAGTAAAATTTAATTGTTCTGCTTTGTTGATTAGATATTATCTTTTCTTCTAAATCTTTGATTAGGTTATCTATTTTTTCAGTTTCTTCTTTAAATTCTTCTATTGTAAATAGTTCATTAATAAATCCTTCTTTTAATCTTTTCTTTTTTTTTATTATTTAGTTTCTTAATTTCTTCTTCTAGTTCATCTTTAGGATTTTCTAATTTATTTTTTTAAGTACTGGTAAGAAGAATTCATTAACAACTGAATCATATTCAAATACGTCATTTAGAATATGCATTATTGCTTCTTCAATTTTATTTTCTTTAATATTGTTTTTACAATTTTCACACCTATAATAAAAATACCATTTATCATTTTTAATTTTATGAGTTGCTCCACCTGCAAGTATTCTTCCACATTTAGGACACTTTAATTTTTGTAAGAAAAGATATGTTTGAGTTCTCATATAATTTCTAGAATTCTTTTTCTTTTGTACTTGGCAATTTTCCCATAGTTCTTTACTTACTAATGGTTCAACTACATTTTCATAATAAACTGAATTACCACTTCTTTTTACCAGATACATAATCTCCTTTATAAATCTCATTAGATATTATTTTTAAAATAGTTGTATCTCTCCAATTAGTTTTACCTAATACTTTTTCTTCATTATAAATTTTTGCTATTTTAACATAAGTACAACCTTCAAAATATAAACTAAATATTCTTATAATAATATCTTTAGTTAGTGGATCAGGTACTAATAATCTATCCACATGTTTATAACCTAGTGGTGCTCTTGCTGGAATATGACCTTCTTTTTATAGCTCCAGCAAGACCGATTTTAGTTCTTTCACTAGTTCTTTCAATTTCATTTTGTGAAACACAAGTAAGTATTCTTGAAATCATTTTACCATTTGCATTGGTAGTATTAATATCATCATTAGCACAATCTAAATAAGCATTATTTTCCTCTAAAAATCTTATAATCTTTTCCCAATCAAATACACTTCTTGTAAGTCTATCTAATTTTAATACAACAATAGTATTACATTTCTTATCTCTTATATCTTGTAATAGTTCTTCAAAAGCAGGTCTTGTATTGCCTGTTTTAGCACTTATTCCAGCATCTTTATAAACTTTATATATTTCATAACCTTTATATTCACACATAGCCCTTAATCGTTTTTCTTGTTCTGGTAAACTAAATCCCTCTCTTGCTTGATCTTCAGTACTTACACGAATATAAAGTCCTGCTATTTTCTTTTCTTCATTCATTTACTTCAACTCCTTTTCCTACAAAAAAGGGAGTCAAAAATACTAATTCAAACTAATACCTTTGACTCCACTTAATTTCATAATATATTTTTTATTAATTGTGCTTTTGACCATAGTGTACCTCCTTTTTAATAAAAGACGGATACTGCTTGTCATTTATTGGTTTTATATAATATACTTAAAAGTTCAATTTGTCAATTCCCTGATTGGGGTATAGATATTAGTTATGTTTTAAATAGTTTTCTAATTCAGATAACTTAATCTTATTATTTAAATTTTCAATAAATATCTCATTAGAGTAATTAAAAGCTAGAAAGGTTATATCATTAATTATAATTCTATGTGGTTCTAGATAAGTAAGATTAGTTTTATCAATGGTTCTTAAATTACCATTAATAATAATTGGTTTAACTCTACAAAATTCACATATAAACTCTAATCTCTTTCGCAAGTGTTCTTCCATTCTAACTTCTTGCTTGATAACATTTACCATTTTAATCAATCCTTTCTTTGAAAGACTTTTTTCTAAACAAGAAAAAAAATCAATCCTAATTTAGAATTGATTGTCTATTTATTCTCGAAACTTATAAAAAGTTCGAGCGGATTTCCCTATGGTGCCTCAAAGGGACACGTTTGGAAATTTTTAATTAAGGTTTAATTTCTATAACAAGTATACTATATTTTCTTTAATAATTAAACTATTTTTTCTTTCGTTTTTTAACAAAGTAATAACTTCCATAGCCGATACCACCAATTGTTGCCAATCCTAATATTGCTCCCATTGTTTCATCGATCTTTGTATATTTATTAACTTTTAATTCGTATTTTACTTCAGTACCATCTTCTGCTATCACCGTAAAAGTTACAATATTTTCTCCAGATTTTAAATCTTTATCTCCATCAACTTTAACTTGTGAAAGCTTTATCTTCTAATTCATATTTATAATTTAAATTTTTTTGTATCAGAAGAAACATTAACATCTGCTTTTCCAAGAATAAAATTTATTTCTTCATCATCAACGAGTATTTTTACATTTGTATTATTACTTAATTTTTCTCTATCAACTACTAAACTATAGTTCTTCACATCACCGTTTTCTGCTGTAACTTTTATATCAATAGTATTTATTCCAACACGTAAAGAATGATTGTCAACATTAGAAGTAGCCTTACTATCATTCGTTTCTACTAAAATATTTATTTTTTCATTTTTAGTTTTGTAATTCATTTGATCGGATATTTTAATGCTTTCCCCATCAATAGTAATTGACTTTAAAGTATTATCACTACTTTTTTAGGGCTAGATTTTGGAGCGGTTGTTTTATTATTAGAACTACTACTAGAATTAGTATTGGAACTATTGCTAATTAAATTACCATCAGAGTCAAAAAGTTTGTCCTTTTGAATTTGTATAGGTATTTCCACTATGACAGTGATATTCGCCACTGCTTAATCCCCATTTTGCACAATTGGTATTACACTTATGACAACCGCTACCATCAGTTCTTCCAGGATGTGCTAAAACTATATTAGGATTAAATAAAAATATACTACAAAAAATAAATGCAATTACCGTTCTTTTCTTCATAAATATACACCTCACTATCATTTAAACAAGTCGAATATACTAAAACTTGTTTTTTTATAAACTTTATTATAAATTGATTTTTTTGGATTTGTTACTAAGCCAGTTCCTTTCTTTCCATAAAATGGATTAACAGATTTTTTCAAACTTCTTTTTAATTTTCCAGTGGTTCTTGCTTTTAAACTTTTTTTAATGCTAGGTTTTCTAATTCCAAATTTCATATATAACACACTTTCCTTTTATCTATCACTAACATTTCTATTTGTAAAATGATAACTATTTTCACCTACATATATTATAACACTATTAAAGTTTATACTCAATACCTCTACAGGACTTTTTAGTTACCGGACATAAAAATATTTAAATGAAACAATATAATCATGAGGTGATTACATTGACTACTTTTAAAAGAAACTTTTCTTTCAATAAAAATATAAAGGAAATTGTTTCTAAAAATATAAAAAAATATAGATTAGATGCAGGCATAACACAAGAGCAATTAGCGGTTGATATAGGCAAATCATATGATTTTGTCAGAAGATTAGAATTTAAAAAAGGAGAAATTGGCTGTTCTTTAGATACGTTATACAGAATATCTGTTGTATTGAATCAACCAATGGGAAAATTTTTCGAAGAAAAATAAAATGTGCCTTTTGCAAGATTAGAATATTTATTATGCCATGACACGTTTTCGTTTGCGATAGCAAATGAAAGTACCGATATACTTTTTATGAATTTATTTTCATTACAAAGTTTTGAAAATAAATAATTGTAGCTTATTGCAATCAAAAAAATATTGTCTGAATGATTAGTTCTTGCTTAATTATGTTTTAGGGTTTCCAAAGGTACTCCTTTGGCACACATATCGTTATTGGCTCCGCCAATAGCGTAGTGTGTTACCGTTTTGAATAAACGGTCTATTAAAGACGAGCATTTGAAATTTGCTCGTCTTTTAAATATCAAAATCTTTATCATCATATTCATAATTTTTTTGTATATAAATAATCATTTATTTTTGCTCTTTACTTGTATTATTTGCTATTTCGTGTAAATCAAAATTATCATATAATTCTTGATTATAGTATTCTTTTATTTCCGATACAACATCATCTTTATCTTTTTCAGTACCTATTTTAAGTAATCTATGGAAAAACTTTTTTAAGGTTTGTAAAATACTATGTAAGAAATTATGTAATCGATTATTTTCTTGTTGTAGTTTTTCATTTTGATATTCTAGTTTTCTAACTTCAACTTGAATATTCCTTTTTTCATTTTCTAAATCTTTATAACTTTTTGTATAATCAGTAAGTTCTTTAAATAATGCTTGATTATTTGGCATTTCTTTTAATACTTGTTTTGATGTATTCATAAAGTGATTAAGAGTATCATAAGTGTCTTTATCAATTTTAACTTCTTTACCACTTATTGTAGGTTTAGAAGTTTTTAATTTGTCTTCTAATTCTTCAAAATCTCTAGTCATAAGATAATTTTGTTTTTCTAATCTATTATCTAGTTTTTTAGTAATCTTCTTAAATTCTTTTATTGAAATATGCTCGTTATCGCTGTTTTTAATGCCTCTTTCTAGGTTGAAGCCATTATATATTAGTCTTTGATAGTATTTGTCTTGAAGTGTGCTTAAATGGGCTTTATCTTTGATGTATTGCTTTTTAGATATAGTATATTTTTCAGTATTAGTTCGTTTATCAAATTTTCTAACCAAAGGTACCACTACGCAATGAATATGTGGTGTCTTTTCATCTAAATGTAATGTAGAATGTAATACCTGTTCTTTTGTATAACCTAAATCTTTATAAACAAATTCCATACAAGTATCTGCCCATTTTCTTATTTGCTTTTTATTCATACCCTTAAAGAAATCATTATCACTAGTAAATAAAAGTTCATCTGCGACTACATTATTAGAATCATCTACCATTTGTTTAAATGTTTTCTTTCTATCATCTCTCATAGTTTCCATTCGTTTATCGTGTTCTTTTTTATATTCACTAGTTAAGTTATAAAATCCTTTAATGTATTTTTCAGAGAGTGGGACTAAATCAATATTATTTTTAGTTTTTGTAATATCAATATCAGGATTAGATTTATATGCTTTTTTCTCTCGTTTATTATGTGATCCAATTTGTGCAAGGTCTGATAGTTTATTTATAGGTTCTACTCTAAATATTGCATAACTCATTTTTCAATACCTACCTTATCTGCATAAATACAAGTTATAGGTGGTACCGGAACTTCTATTACACCAAAACTATCTACTTTGTTAATTCCTTTTTTATTGACTAAAGGTATTAATTTTAATGGCTCATTAAATGGATTTTCTCGTGTATATTTCAAACAAAATTGATGGTCATTATATTTTTCTTTCTTAATTTCTTGATAATCAATTGGATAATTAACTTGAAGTCTTTTAATATGATTTTCTACTTCTTTTCTAGTCATAGGAGCACAAACTTCAACTTGTATTGTTTCACCATTTGCATTAATATCTTGAAATCTATTAATAGCCCCTTTATTAAATAAATTAGCATATTCTTCTATAAATGTTTTTCTGAAATTAATTTGTTTTATTTCTAGCTCGTTATCATCTTTCTTAATTACCTCAATGGATTCAATATAACTCATAATTAAATCTTGTTTTTCACTTATAGAAAGTTCATTCCATTTAATCTCAAAACTACTTTGATAAAGAGGATTGATTAAACATTTAATACTTTCTAAATCTCTTTTTAACATAATATCTTCAAATGTAAAATTGTATTGGTCTAGTTCTTGTTCCTCTTTTCGCTTTAATTCAATATCTTTAATCCTAGTTTCTAAATAATCTTTATCTTGTTTATATTCTTCCATATCAATAATTTTATTTAAGTAAGCATCTTTTAATCTAGTTATTTTATCTTTTAAAGTGTTTATTTCTTTAGATAACAATTCGTTTGTGTTTTCTACTTTATGTTTTAATAGTGGAGCAAAGAACTGTCTAACAGTTATATCGTATTCAATAATCGTAGTAATTTGTTCTATTAATAACTTAATTAATTTGTCTTCTCTTATATATGCTTTTACATTCATTACATTGATAATAAATATATTTCTTTTTCTTTCCTCCAGGTGCTTTACAAGCCATTATTTTATGACAATGTGGACATATAATCTTTTGAAAGAAGATGTAATCATTTCTTCTAGTATAATTACGAGTATTCTTTCTTGATTGCTCTTGACAATCTTCCCATAACTTTTTGCTTATTATAGGTTCAACTACATTTTCATATAAAACTGGAGTTCCATTTCTACCACCACTTATAAAATCTCCTTTATAAAGTGGATTAGCAAGTATCTTTTGTATAGTAGTATCATACCATTTTTTATTTAATACCTTTTCTTTATTAAAGATATTAGCAATTTTTTGATAACTATTCCCTTTTAAATATAAATCAAATATTCTTTCTACAATTTCACTTTCTGCTGGATTAATGATTAGTTTTTTATTATCTCGCATAAAACCCAATGTTTTTCTTACTGGAATGTGTCCATCTTTTATTGCTCCAACCATTCCAAATTTTGTTCTCTCTGAAACTCTTTCTATTTCTAATTGTGATAATACTGTTAGCATTCTTACAAAGAATCTACCATTTGCTGTTGACGTATTTATATCATCCATAGCACATTCTAAACTACATTCATATTTTTCAAGTTCTGTAATTAATACTTCTAAATCTCTAACGCTTCTAGTTAGTCTATCTAATTTATAAGCAACTATGACATTAACATTATGATTTTTAACATCTTCTAACATTTTTTTAAATTGTGGTCTATGTTCCATATCTTTTGCACTTATTCCAGCATCTTCATAAACTCCATAAACATTATAATCTCTAAACTTACATAAATCTTTCAATTTTTTCTAATTGTTCTCCTAAAGAATAACCTTCTCTTGCTTGATCTTCAGTAGAAACACGACAATAAATTGCTGCATTCTTTTTCAATATTCATTCCTCCTTTTTATCTAAAAAAGAGGAGTCAAAAGCATTAGATAAAACTAATACCTTTAACTCCTCTTGAATAGTAATTGTTATTTAATTTTAAGTATTTAATCATAGTAGTACCTCTCTTTCTAATAAAGACGATACTGCCTGTCTTTTATTGGCTTATATAATATTATTTTTTTATTTTAATGTCAATATGTTTAGTTTTATTTTCTTTTAATATGTATTTCAAATTCATTAAAAGGTATTGAATTTTCTAGGGTATTAATATAAATATCATTACATTCATTAAAGAATAGATAGATTATATTATTAATTACTAACTTATGTGGCTCAATATAAGCAATATTAGTTTTAGGAATATGGATAATATTACCTTTAATAATTTTTGATTTAATATTTAAAAATCTAAGTGTATTTTTTATTCGTTTTTCTAATACCTCATCAATTTCTAATTTTTCCTTTATTATCTGCATAACTAATCAACTCCTTTCAAGCATATAAAAAAGGTTAACCGAAATTAACCTTTCATATATTTAAAGTCGATTAGTTCGACTAATTTCCCTATGGTGCCGAAAGTAAGAATTGAACTTACCGCTGATCCTTACCAAGGATCTGTTTTACCACTAAACTATATCGGCATAACATTATATTATCATACATTTATGTAAATGTATATATAAAAATGGTGTTTGAAGTGGGAGTCGAACCCACATTGCTTCCTTCGGGGGGAAGTATTTTATCCATTAAACTATTCAAACAAGAAAGAACTACTCACATGTAGTTCCATATTTTTTATATAAAGTTGTTAGAGTTTCTTTTTTTACCTTTCCGTCAGATTCAAAAAATATTATCATCACTACCCTCAATTGCAATTATCTTATTTATATCTACTTTATTATAATCTATGACAGTCGTACTAATAACACTATTTGATGTTGTAGTTACCTTATTATCATAATAATCAATATTCTTATATGGTGAAAAAACATTTTCATAGGCTGTCTTATATTTTTTAAGTATTGCATCATCATCTGATGTTACCTTTTCTACAGAAACTGTTTTTGTAACGTAGTCACCATCATAATAAATGCTATAGGTTAAGGATGTACTGGCTCCATCTGTAGTAGTTGCCTTTCTTTTACAGTGAAGAACGTTTTCATCCGTCTTTGCTGTTTTATTTTTTGTATCATCACTGCAACCAACACAAATAAAACTGATAATTAAAATTAGAATTATGAATCTAGGAATTTTTTTATTCATTATTTTGTTCACTTCCACTCTTTTCTATTCGGTCCAATCTACGAATAATATCTTTTTGTTGTTTATTTATAGTTTCAATTTTATCATGTAACTCTTCTAGAATCAGCTCACTCTTTAAATCAATGCGATAATCATTTTGATTCCTTAGACTATCTTTTTCGCTTTGCCTATTTTGACTCATCATAATTATAGGAGCTTGTAATGCGGAAATACATGATAATAAAAAGATTTAAAAAGAATAAATGGATATTCGTCTAAGCGCTGTGGTTTTTATTCAGTAAAACAGTATTTAAAACTATCCAAATAATTAAAAATGAGATGAATAGTGCTATAAAAAACCAACTACCAGCGATAGCCGAAATTTTATCGGCTAAGTGATCACCGAAACTCATTTTTGATTCTTCTTGTTTATCTACATCTATAGAAATAGGTTGATCTACTAGTAAATCCAATAAGGCTTCCTCATCTTGGGCATCTATTTCCCTATTTAAAAAGCATTTTTTACTATTTCTCTTTTTTGTTTTATTAGGCTTTTTCCATGATATCACCTTTATAAGTATAGCACAGAAAAGGAAAAAAAAGACAATAACAAGAAGTTATTGTCCAGCATCAAATTTAGGATTTAAAGTTAATTCTATTTCCATTCCCTGCGTAATGGCAGTACCTGCTGCTATACTCTGTGCTGTTACATATCCAGTTCCTGTTAATTTAGTTTTTATACCTAATAAATTTAAAAGACTAGTTGCATCTTTACTGGAATATCCATTATTACATCTGGTATTGTAATATTAGAGTCGTTAGTTACTAAGAATATTTTATCTTTATTGGTAATGCTAATATTTTTTTCTGGATATTGGTTAATTACCTTATCCCCATTACCAATAATTATTTGATTAGTAATATTATTAGCAGTTAGTAATTGACGAGCTTCATCTAATTTCTTATTTTCTAGTGATGGAAGTTTGTAAGTAGTTATTTTTTCTCCTTCTGTTTCTGTTACTTCGGTTCCATAGTATTTTGAAAGATTGCTTACTACTTCTTTTACAGCAGTTGAAACGCCCTTTTGACTTCCTCCTGCCGGTCTTTTAACAGAGGCATAAATAATAAATTGAGGATTACTCTTAGGATAAATTCCAGAAAATGAAGAAATAATATCTTCCTTGCCATTTAAATATCCTCGACCATTGGTGGCAGCTATTTGAGCGGTTCCGGTTTTACCAATTAATTCACCGCTAGGTATTCTAAAGCCTGATCCGGTATTACCTATTCCATTAACAGTATCATCCATTAATTGAATCATTTTCTGAACTGTTTGAGTTGAAGCAACACGTTCTTTTTCGGTTCTTTTACCTTTATAAACTACTTCTTTAGTATCTGGGTCAACAATTTTTTCTACAACATATGGTTTTAAAAGCATACCATCATTGGTAAGAGGTGTCATAGCTTGAACATTTTGTAGTGGTGTTGTTGTAATTCCTTGACCGAAACCAGCATTAAAGACTTCAGTTTCATATTTAAAACTTATTTGACCAGTACTTTCATTAGGAAGTGTAATACCTGTTTTTTTACCAAATCCTAATTTTCTATAGTACTGTCTTAACATGGCACTATTCATAAAGTTTTTCAATAGGTTTATGACTCCAACATTGGAAGATAGAGCATATCCCCTGTCGTAGGTAATATAACCCCAACCATTTCTATTCCAGTCACCAATAACAGTACCATCTGTTGTGGTATATTCACCAGATTTATAGGTAGCACTTCCATTATATACGCCGTTTTCCATGGCTGCCATATAAGTAAATGTTTTCATGGTACTACCAGGCTCATATGGTGAAGAAATAGTTAAATCAAGATAGTTAGTAATATTATCTCTGGTGTTTAAGTCAAAATTAGGATTAGATGACATTCCTAAAATTTTACCTGTTTTGGCATCCATTATAACCATTGTAAACCATTCATATCCGTAATTATTCTTGGCATTAGTTAAGGCTTGCTCTACAAAAAATTGCACATTACTATCAATTGTTAAATATATATCTTTACCTTGAACGGCATCTTTTTTTATTTTCTTTGGTACCAGAAATTTTATAACCTTTTAAATCCTTTTGATAAGTAACATAACCATCTTCACCTTTTAAGATGTTATCATAATAAAGTTCTAGTCCCATTTTACCTTTTATAACTTGTTCACCATCTTTATCCTCTTCAGTTGTAGCATAACCTAAAGTATAAGATAGGAAGTTTCCTTTAGGATAATATCTTTTATAACTTTCCACAAAATCTAGTCCTGGTAAGTTTAGATTTTGAATTTGATTCTTTTCTAATTCTGTAAGACCTTTTCCTTTACTACCAAATTCTGTTTGATATTTGTTTTCTTTGTTTAAATAAGTAAGAATCTCTTCTTTTGTCATGCCAAGTATAGGAGCAAGCTTTTCAGCAGTTAAATCTTTATCTACTACATGTTGAGGCTTATTTTTATTGGTTGTTCTCTTAGGACTTAAATACGCAATTAATTTATAAGATGTAACATTTTGCGCTAAAACATCCTTATTTGAACTATATATTGTTCCTCTTTTGGCACTAAGGGTTGTGGTCCTAGTAGTTCTTTTGGAAGCTAGTTCTTGAAGATTGGTATCATCGATAGTTTTAGAAAGTGATAATTGTAATAATCTTAATATCATTATGACAAACAAAAAAAGAGAGGCAATAATAAGTAACTTACTATACTTTACATTGTTCCTTCCCTTTTTCTTTTTCAATTAAACCACGTCCTTAACTGTCTATCTTACAACCTTTATATTAGCATTATTATAACTCAATCCTTCACTTTGTGCAACTTGTTGAATCTTAGTAAGAGAGGCCAATTCATCAATAGCCATAGCTAGAGAATCATTTTTCTTCTGTTGAGATGTTATTTCTTGTTTCTTTTCTTCTACCTCGAAGTTTAATTTTGAAAGTGTTGCTTTAGAAAAGACTATTGAAAAATTGGAGCCATTAACACTAATGTAACAGCAAGCGTATAAATTAATCTTTCAAATTTAGATATTTTAACCTTTTTCTTCATCTTTTTCTTTTTCATATTATCACTTTCCTTATTTTACTCTTTCTATTATGCGAAGTTTGGCGCTTCGTGCTCTATTATTATTTTCTAATTCTTTATCTGTTGGTATTATAGCTTTATTAACTACTAATTTAAAATCTGGTAAGTATTCTTTTTTTGGTATATTGGGTAATCCTTTAATTTTATCATCTATACTACATACTTCTTTAAAATATTTTTTTACTATTTTATCTTCTAGAGAATGAAATGTTATAACTTCTACTCTTCCACCAACATTTAGCATTTCTAAAGCTTGTTCTAGGGCTGGCTTTTATAACATCTAGTTCGTGATTTACTTCTATTCTTATAGCTTGAAATATTTGTTTAGCAGGATGTTTTTTTCTCTTTTCTTTCTCAGGAACCGCACTCTTGATTACTTCTACTAACTCTAATGTTGTTTCAATTGGCTTTTCTTCCCTTTGTTTGACTATTTTTTTAGCTATTTGATAAGCAAACTTATCTTCACCATAATCTCTAAATATTCGTGTTAAATCATTTAAATCATAATTATTTACGACATAATAAGCGTCTAGAGGATTATCTTTATCCATTCTCATATCGAGTCTTGCATCCTCATGATAACTAAATCCTCGTCTTCCATTATCTAATTGGGGACTTGACACTCCTAAGTCGAATATAGCACCATCTATTTTTTCAATTCCGCGTTTGTTTAATTCTTGTTTAAGATTAACAAAATTACTTTTTGATAATAGTGAAGTTAGTACCAATCTTATTTAAAACATTGGTACTATATTCTATTGCTTCACTATCTTGATCGAAGGCGAATAAAAACCCCTTTTTTATTCTTTCTAAGATGATACTACTATCTCCGGCATAACCAAGTGTTCCATCAACAATAATACTATCCTCTTTTAGGTTTAGATTATTTATCAATTCATCTTTTAAAACACTAATATGCATATTATCACCTACAAAAGTCTATATTATTGCTGAATAGATTTTCAGCTATATCGGACATATTATCTTTTGTAGAATCAAAGAAATCATTCCAGTTGTTGCTAGACCATATTTCAAGTCTGTCTCCTGTTCCTATGATAATACATTCTTTTTTTAATTCAGCGTAGGAAATTAAAGGAGAAGAAATGTTAATACGTCCTTGTTTATCAAATTCTACAGTAGTGGCTCCAGATAGGAAAAATCGCATAAACTGGCGGGCATCTTTTTTAGTAAATGGGATTTTTTTGTAATTCAGCAACTATTTTTTTTGAAAGTCCTCTAAAGAATATGCAAATAAGCAATTCTCAAGGCCTCTTGTGATTACAAACTTTTCTCCTAAATCATCTCTAAATTTAGAGGGAATTGTTAATCTTCCTTTATCATCTATATTGTGATGGTATTCTCCCATTAACATAAATATTCACCACTTTTCCCCACTATTAACCACTGCTTACCATAATAATACCCCATGTTATTTATTTTGTAAAGTTTTTTGACAATAATTATCAAAGATTGACACATAAAAAAAACTAGAAGTTTCCTTCTAGTTAATCTTTTAAACTATTTTAAAGAGCTTTTTCTTCTATTTGTGTTAATACTAATTCTTTAAAGTCATCAATACTTAGAGTTTCTTTATCACTGCTACCATGTTTTCTATAAGTTACAGTTTTATTTTCTTTTTCATTGTCACCTAGAACTAAGGTATATGGGATTTTTTTTTAGTTTGAGACTCTCTCATACGATAACCAAGTTTTTCATTACGAGCATCTACTTCCACCCTTATTCCTGATTTTTCTAATATTTCTTTTACTTCATAAGCATAGTCTAATTGGTGTTCACTTGATACAGGAATAATATTTACCTGAACTGGAGCAAGCCATAATGGTAGTGCACCTTTTGTTTCTTCTAATAGGAAGGCAATAAATCTATCTAGAGAACCAAGAATTGCTCTATGAATTACTACTGGTCTTACTTTCTTGCCTTCTTCATCTATATATGTAAGTTCAAATCTTTCTGGTAATAAGAAATCTAATTGACATGTTGAAAGGGTTACATCATGTCCAATAGCGCTTTTTACTTGACGTCTAATTTAGGTCCATAGAATGCAGCTTCTCCTTCTGCTTCATAGAATGGTATATTAAGTTCTGTTAAAACTTTTCTTAATTCATTTTCTGCTTTATCCCACATTTCGTCGTTATCGAAATATTTTTCTTTATCATTTTTATCTCTTAATGATAATCTGAATTCATAGTCATTGAAGCCAAAGTCTTTGTAAACATCAAGTATTAATTTTACTACTCCTTGGAATTCATCTTTTATTTGATCAAGGCGGCAGAAAATGTGTGAATCATTTTGAGTGAAGGCTCTTGTTCTTTCAATACCGCATACTGCCCCACTAGCTTCATATCTGAAGTCATTAGCAATTTCTGCTATTCTTACTGGTAGATCACGATATGAATGAAGGCTATTTTTAAACATCATCATGTGATGTGGACAGTTCATTGGTCTTAAAACATAAGCTTCATCATCTAATTCCATTGCTGGAAACATATCTTCTTTATAGTGATCCCAGTGACCTGATGTTTTATATAAATCAACATTTCCTAGTGATGGTGTCATAACATGTTTGTAACCTAAGCTAATTTCTTTATTCATAATATAATTTACAAGGTTTTGTCTTACTGTAAAGCCATTAGGTAACCACATTGGGAGACCTTTTCCTACTAATTCTGAGAACATAAATATGCCCAAATCTTTACCTAATTTTCTGTGATCTCTTTGTTTACAGTCTTCCAAGAATTCAAGATGCTTTTGTAACTCTTCTTCTGTATCAAAGCAAATACCATAAATTCTTTGAAGCATTTTATTTTTGGAGTCACCTTTATAATATGCTCCAGATACTTTTAAAAGTTTAAAGTGCTTTAACTCTTTAGTGCTTTCAACATGTGGTCCACGACATAAGTCAGTAAAATCACCCTGAGAATAGCAAGTTATTACTTCATCCTCTGGCATTCTTTCGATAAGATCTATCTTATATTCATCATTTTTAAACATTTCTAAAGCTTCTTGTCTTGTTAATTCATGTCTAATGATCTTCTTACCGTCTTTTACTATTTTCTTCATTTCCTTTTCAATTTTAGGCAAATCTTCTTCTGTTAGAGTAACATTTCCTAAATCAATATCGTAATAGAATCCTTCTTCAATTACTGGTCCTACCCAAAACTTTGCATTAGGATATAAATGTTTTACAGCTTGAGCAAGTAAATGTGCTCCACTGTGATTTAAACGTTGTAATCTTTCATTTTCTTTAATATTCATATTATCTACCATTAGTGGAACCAAATCCACCGATCCTTTCTGTTGTTATTTTTTTTCTTCATTATCTACAGTTAAAAATTTTGTAAATATAGCTTGACAAATAGCGTCGCCCTTTGTTTAACTATATAATCTTTATCTCCATGGTTTTGAAGTCTTATAAAAGATGTCCTTCATTTGTTTCATTGTTGTAATAGTCACTTTCTATAATTCCTACTTGGTTACATAATCTAACGTTATATTTAAACCCTTGACTACTTCTTACAACAATCATCAACATTTCGTCTTCATTCATCGTGACCTTAACACCTGTTGGTACTTTTATTGTTTCTCCTGGTTTTAGAGTAAATGGCTGTAATGTGAAAAAGTCATAGCCAGCACTATACTTGGTACCTCGTTTAGGAAGACTATATTCATTATATAAATCTTCATCAGAACAGACATCTTTTTTAAATTGTTCAAAGCTTATCTTTTCAAACTTTCTCATAGACATTTCCTTTCCACACAAAAAGGATGATACAGGAGTGCATAAGCACGGTACCATCCTTTGTTTAACTTATAAATGTAACGAGTTTCCCCGGAATTACTTTGCATAATTCTACTAAAAAGGTAGTAACTAACTTGTCTTTTATCTAAATTCCAGCAGCTTAGACTCTCTTTAAAAAGATTAAAGTTAATCATGTCCTTTCTCTTTGTATTTAACGTACATTTAATTTATATCACAATTTTTCTTTCATTGCAACTACTTAGTCTTAATCTTTTGCTTATTTTTTCTTAAATATTCATTATAATCAATAGAAAAACTATTTATATGAATTAGTTGTTCATTTATACGTTCTATTACTCTTTTTGGTTTCTTTTTCGAGTTTATAGATATCAGGGTCATTACTATTTTCCATACGACATCTTTTATTTAAATATCTGTTCCATAAATCAGCAAATCCTCTTTCGGGAGATGTTGAGTGACAATAATGTTTTTAGGCCTAGACCTTCATGACTTCCTGAAATAGCATAGGTTGATTGTGGTTTAATATCTATTAGTGACTTTATAAATTTATCGATATCATCTGTTCCTATCATGTTTAACTGTTTTAAAATATTTTCTTTTTCTTGTTCATAGTTGGTTTCAAAAGAGTGAGTTCTATAAATTAAAGGATAATTATTTTTATAGAAATATTCGGCCATATTACTATTTTCTAAAAGCATAGTGTATAGAACTATCTTTTCAGCAGCACTCTGCCCTACTTTACTACAGGATGGATCTAGTGTATTAACTTTATTACTTAGATAGAGTGAACTTGTTTGAAACTTTCTTTGTAAAATATCTTCTACTTCTATTAGACTTTCTATAGTAGTTAATAATTCTTCATTTCTACTTTTATCTTCTTTAATAATTTTATTGGCTTGTTCATAATTAAGCTTTTTATTATTTGTAATGATGGTTGGCATAATAATATCAGATACCACTTCACCGTGTTTTGTTATTTCATAGTAATGAGAATCAGCATAACGAGGTCTGTTTTCTATAAGAGATGCTTGATCTATAGCGATGTTCATAGGAAACATCGGAATGAATAGACCATTAGAATAAATTGTTGTAACTTTATCATAGGCCTCTTTCACGATGGCACTATTGATATTGAAGTAGCCAAAGATATCAGTAATATGAATTCCTAATAAATAGTTACCATTAGGAAGTCTTTTACATGATATAGCATCATCAATTTCACCGGTACAAGAATTATCAATCGAAATAATGAAATCATTACTAATAACTCTATTATTTATGTAGGGATTAATATCTCCTAAAGTAGGTCCATCGGCTTTTTTTATGTTTACACTATAGCGTTTTGATAACTCATCCAAATACTTGTCACCATTTACGTTTTCTTTTAAATATTCAATCAGTGCTGAAATGTATTTAGTCTTTTCTCTACCAAGCCTATCTTTTGATTTAAGTGTATATTTTGTTTTCTTTAAATAAGAAAGAGCTTTCTTCTTATCTTCATAACTTATATTTGATAATTCATTTTCAACAAGCATTTTAATAACTGTATCATAATACCTAACCTCATCTAGCATAATATCAATTTTATCTAGTTTACTAGCGTAGGTAATAACAATAGTTTCTAAAAGTGTCTTTCCCTCAAATTGAGGTGTACTTGTGATGTTTAAAACATCAAGAGATAGTTTTATATACTCTATATTTTTGACATTATATATTAGTTGATAAAGTAGCTCATTATGACTAATTTCTTTCTTTTTTACGACGGTAAGGCTATCTAAATAAGGCGTAATATTATTCTTTAAAGCAATATATTCTTCTTTCCTGTGAGGGGTAAACTTTGCCTCTTGCAGATAAGTATCTAGAGATTCTTCTATTTTTCGAACTTTTCTTTCTATTGCTTTTTTATTAATATTCTCATTTTCATCTAATAAACATTTAGTGTAATCTAGCATATTAATGATATTTTCTTCTATATCTACTGAAGAATCACTTTTTACAATGTTATTTATAAGGAACAAAAGTTCATTTATAACTTCATTTGATAGTTCTGTTCCTAAGTATTCTTCTAATTTAGGTTTACTTATTTTTTTATTTTTAAATATAGTTATTATATTTTCCTTATTTTTTAATACCTTATCCATATTATTTTCTCCTATTTTTACTTACTAATTCTAATGGGATTGTTAATTGCTTAATTCTTTCAATAATTCGTCTTGCTTTTACTTTTTCTACTCCACTACTGGTTATGGAGAGGTGATTTTCTAATTCTTGTAAAGTCAAATTTGACGTAAAGAAAGTGGTTAAGTGTTCTTCCATTCTATACTGTAATATGGATCCTAATATTTCATCTCTTGACCAACTACTGCAGTTTTCAGCTCCAATATCGTCTATAAATAAAATGGGACTTTTTTTGGCAGCATTATATTTTTCATCAAAGTCTGAGCCAAAGGATGATTTTAATTCTCTTAAAAATTCAGGATAATAAACGATAGTACTTTTAATATTTTTCTTGGCCATATCATTTAATAAGGCAGATATTAAATAAGTCTTACCTGTTCCAAATGAGCCGGTCAAGTACAAGCCTTTGGTGTCTTCCTTGCCATATTTTTTCATAAAGTCGTTAAAGTACTTGATGATTGGGACACGACCTTTATCATCAGTATAAACCTCTTTTAGTGAGGCGTTTCTAATATCTTTTGAAACATCAAAGTAGGTAACATTATCCTTATATAAAATACTTTGTTTCTTACTACAGGCAACATAAGAAAAAATTACTCTTTTATCAATTTGTTCGGGTGTTAATACAAATCCTTTTACTTCTTGAGGACATTCTTTAAGGCCTGGACAATGCATACATTTTTTTCTTTTGTTTGACACATTCTTCTAATGAAGATGTATATTTTACTAAAACTTCTTCTTTAATAGGTAATTGGTGAACATAATTTTGGAAAACTTCATCACTACATGCTTTGATGTAGTTATCTTTTTAGTGTGTTTTGACTATTCTCTTTAAAATATTTCTTCACATCTTCCATCGCTATGCACCTCAGTTATTTATATTTTATCTAAAAACGAATATAAAATCAATATTTAACTGTGTTTTAATTAATATAAAAAGAACACTAAGCAAGTGTTCCCATTGGATCCCAAGGTTCTAACTCTATAGGATCATTTGATAAAATTTTTAATTCTTCTGCTGAAAGATACTTTTTATTAATTACAGCTTGGTATACATAGTTATCGAACCAAGTATCTGTTGCGACATAGTATCCTTTATGAGCTGTTTTATCTCCCCAACTATTTTCAATTTTCCATTTGGTTGGCTTTTGGTTATCTATATTTACACCCGTAAAAACCATAGCGTGATTCATAGCGCTTTCACGCATATCTAGCATAGTTTGCTTATCCATACTGATATCTATTTGAAGGAGATCTTCTTCACTATAACTGGTATCATCCCAAAGGCCTTCTTCTCTATCTCCATATTTACTGCAATCACTACCAAACCAAACAGCTTCTTTTTCACTCAATTGCATTACAACTAGCTCTTTAAATCTTTCAATTGGTAAATTAATATATTTTATTTTATTGCCTTCGATAACGTTTCCTAGGTACTTAACAGTATATAATTCATTAAATGGTTTATCCTCTGTTGGTGAATTAATAATACTAACGTATTCATCAAGGGATGCTTCAACAAAGTCTTCTAAGAATTCATGTGGAGTAATGTCTTTGATAATATTGTAGTTTTTATCCTTATCAACATATTCGAAAGAAAAAGTTACTGGTGGAACTCCAAAACAGTTACATAATAGATTATAGATTTCTTTGATACTCTTCTCGTGGAGTGATTTTATTTCATTATCTTTTCCCTCATGATGCATTTTTCTAATAGTAGATGTAAATTTTCTTAAATATCTATTAAGAATATTATCTATTTCTTTAGTATTAGAACTTTGATATGTTTCGTTAAAAGCATCTTTTGGCACAAGGCCATATTTTTTTACAATATTTACAAACATATCCCATTGTCCACCATCTTCAATACCTCTGGTTAAGATGTATGATAATGTCCTATCATCATTATTTTTATCAATTAAGGATATAACTGTTTCTATGAAGTAATTACATTTTTCTAATTTGTCATAGAATGCAACATAGTTTTGTGAAAGTTCAAACTCCTCTAAATTATATTTTTTAGCAATGCGTTCTCTTAAAATATTGCAACCAGCAAAGATCCAACATCTACCACTCGCTAATTGGTTTGCTACAGGGAGTGTTTCTATATTAATTGAGAAGTTATTTCTAGTATATTCTGTTTGTTCTCCTACTCTTACTAAATCACTGATCTTTGTTTTGTTTAAAGCATGACGACGTAAATTATTAATCTTATCTTCTTTATATTCTTCTTTTAGTTTATCCAAATACTCTTTTTTTAATTCCATTATATATCCTCCATTATATTATATTAACCTATATTATTTATATTATGTAAGTATTATTGTTTTATTGAAAAAAGCATATATTTTCATATATACTTTTTTTCTTTTTTTTTTAACTAGTTAATAGACTACCTTTTGAAATGTTACTGCTAGAATAAGCTGTCGCAATCATTTTATCTACTAAATCAGATGTTGTTGAAATATAGTCTAAAACGATTTTCGAACCTGTTTCACGAGCTGCACTTGAGAATATAGATGAGTAATTATATGAACTAATCGAGTTATTTCTAATTGCTAATTTAGTATTAATTTTATAACAATTATAAAACATTTGATTCATATTTGTGACATTGGTAGTATCAAATTTACTTAAATCTATGGTACCCAAACTATTACAGTAAGCAAACATTTCTTGCATACTAGTTACATTTGCTGTAGTAAAGTTACTTATATTAAGAGAAGCTAACTTTTTCACAATTTTTAAACATTCCCCACATTGAAGTTAGTTTTTTGGTAGTAAAATTCTTTAAATTTAGACTTGTTATACTCTTGCATGACTCAAAAATGTTATCCATATTAGTAACATTAGAAGTATCAAAACTACTAACATCTATGCTAGTTAAAGCAGAACATTGTTGGAACATAGAAGCCATAGACTTAACGTTTGAAGTGTTGAACTTACTAAGATCTAATTTAGCAAGGCTTGTACAATTCCAAAACATTTGATACATAGTTGTAACGCTTTTTGTATTAAGTGGACTAAGATCTATGTTAACAAGTCCTGTACAGTTATAAAAACATATTAGACATATCTGTTACAGTTTGAGTATCCATTCCCTTAAAGTTTACAGAAGTTAGAGATTCGCATTGATTAAATAGATAGCTTAAATTGGTTATTTTAGGTGTAATTATGTTGCTTAAATCGACATCTGTTAATTTATTACAGCCACTAAATATTCCTTGCATATTAGTAAGTGATGATAAATTCATTTGACTCATATTGGCAGTTTTTAAACTATTGCAAGATGAAAATAAATATTGAATACTAGTAGCATTACTGAAATCTGCTCCTGATAAATCAACAGTTTCTAAAGAAGAATAACCTGAAAATAATATAGGTATTGAAGTTAAGCTACTAAATTTGGCATTGCTCATGTTTAATGTTTTTAATCCCTTAGAATAGCTAAATCCTGAAGCGATATCGGTTACTCCACTGAAATCAGCGCCACTTAAATTAAGTGTTTCTAAGTTTGTTGCACCATATAAGAATCCACCAAGATTTCTAGCCTTAGGTAATTTTGTATTACTCATATTTAGGGTTTTTAGTGCTCCAGCTCCATCAAGGAATCCACCAACTCCCATTACATTACTAAAGTTTACTCCTGATAAATTTAGTGTTTCTAGGCTACTACATCCAGAAACTAGACCACCAATTGCACTTGCACTACTAAGATTCATATTACTCATATCAATAGATGTTATTGATGACATTCCACCAAAGATTCCACTAATGTTAGTAACTTTGCTGGTGTCAAGACTTTTTATATCTATAGATGTTAGGGCTGAACAACTACTAAATAAGCCACCCATATCCTGTAATTTACTTTTTTTGTTTAAAGTTTGTAATTTTATACTCTTAAGACTTGAACATCCGGCAAATGCTCCATTCATATTTGTTAAATTAGTTGTATCAAGTATTGGTAGGCTTAGATTTACTAGATTACTACATCCAGAAATAAGAAGTGATATATCTGATGCACATTTTGTATTTATATTACTTAAGTCTAATGTAGTTAAATTAATGAATCCAGAAAATAGTGATTTAGATGATGGGTTTAAATAAATCTCGCCATCGGCACAGATTGTAACATTGTAACCACCTGCTCCATTGTCTTCAACATAAGCTTTAATCGAACCATCTTGTGCGACTGATACGTCCCAACTTTCAATGGCTGTATCTGGAACTGATAAAACATTCTTAGTACTAATTTTTGTTACTTGCGGCATGTATGTACTACTGTGATAGTTACCTGTTGTATCACTATTCATGATTGGATTTGATGTAATAGCGTTTGATGTCTCATCTGCTTGAATATATGTTACCCTGAATGATAAATCAAGTGGTTTATCCTCTGTTGGTAGATCGCTGGCATTTAAATCAGTCTTATATTTTACAGAAACCTGCATTTTTTACTGTTTCTCCAGCTTTTAATTGATCTTTAACTGCAACGCTTAATCCATTAGCATAGTTAACAGTATAATCAAGATATTTTTTAGTATCTGCTTCAAGACTAGTATTTATAACCTCACTAATCATTGCATCTATTGTTCCAGCATTTACAACATCTACTGTAAATGTGTAACTGTCTCCTGGTTTAGGAAGACGAACGCTATAGTTAACGGTCGTTTTAGCAGCATCTATTGCAGCGGGTGAAGTTGCAGTAACGCTTGTATCGCTAACTTTGACGTTTTCAAAATGGATATCCCATTTAGCACTATTAATATTAGAAACACCGGTAATATTTAGGGTTGTTGACAAGGCCGCATAACCGATGCTTATGCACAATATTAATAATAATACATATACAATGTATTTTCTATTTTTATTTTTCACTCTTTTACACTCTCCTATTCTAGATATAAGAATAATATTAATTTCAAGAAAAATCAACCCATAAAGTCAAAAAAAATAAGCTAATTTTCAAAAAAGCTTATTCTTTTTACTAATTTCTTCTTTTCCTAAAATACTTAAAATATTAGAAAGGTTTGGAGTTTGATTTTTTCCAGTTACTACATGTCTTATCATTTCACAAATATTACCTATATGTCCTGTATATGATTCAGGAGAAGCTTTGTACTCTTTTGTTGATGGAGCATAATTATTTTCAGTAGCGAGGTTTTGAATCTTACTATACCATGTATCATTATCATCATGTTCATCAAATACTTCTAAGTATTTATGTAGTAATTCTACATCAATACCTGCCTTATCTATTTCCTTATAAGTTTCTTCCTTATCTTTATAGAAGTATTCATTAAACATATACATTGACTCACTCTTGACATCTTTATATGTAGCTATATCTTTACGTGGACGTTTACCATTTCTTTCAATATCTAAGAAATCTATTAATCTGTCTTTATTTGTTACCATAATATTATAGAATTCTTCATCGTATTTTTTAAAGTAAGTAAGGCTATCTTCATATATTTTTGAAGCACTTATTCTTGAAAAATAAGTACGACAGATATTATTTAACTTTTCGGTATCAAATAATGTACCACCGGTAGGCATTTTCTTAAAACTAAATTGGAAGTCTAAATAGGACTTATCACTATTTTGTAAAATACCACTCTTCAAAGTTTGTATTAATAATTGTTGATAAGAATAGTTTTTACTCCTTCACTAGGTATACCAGCTTCATCGTAATAGCTAACGGAAAACTCTGGATCTTTTCTTTTACTTAATTTACGAATGTTACCATTTTCTTTTTTTGTAAGCGGAGCATAGTGAGCATATTTTGGTAACTTAAATCCCATAAGTTGGAATAGTTGAAGATGTTTGGGATAACTTGGTACCCATTCGTCTCCTCTTATAACAACTGTTGTATGCATTAAGTGATCATCTATAACATGAGCAAAATGGTATGTTGGAAGACCGTCTTTTTTTTTCATGATTACTTCATCAATGACATTTTCTGGCATTGTAATATCACCCTAATTAAATCATGTAGGGTTACTTGCTTTGACATATCACCAGGGGATTTAATTCTAACAACATAATCATCATTATTTTTTTTAGATGTTCTTTTATTTCATCTAATGATAAATCTCTATCAACTGCATAATGCCCATATACACCAATAGGCTCTTTTCTTAATTCTTGCCCTTCTCTTATTTCTTGTAATTCTTCTTTTTTTTGTCATAAAGCAAGGGTAAGCAAGACCATTTTTAATTAAGTCTTTAATATATGTTTGATAAATTTCTTTTCTTTCGCTCTGAGTATATGGTCCATAGGCGCCACCTGTTATTGCTCCTTCATCAGGCATAATATCAAATGTTTCAAGGGATGATTTAATTAGGTCTGTTGCACCTTCTACATATCGTTCTTGATCAGTATCTTCTAGTCTTAGGAAGAAGATGCCATCACTTTGTTTTGCGAATATGTAATCTAGGAAAGCACTTTCCAATCCACCCATATGCATAAAACCTGTTGGACTTGGAGCAAAACGGGTTACTTTAGCTCCTTCTTTTAAATTTCTTTCAGGATATTTTTGTTCAAATTCATCTCTTGTTCTTGTAATATGGGGAAACAATATTTCAGCAAGTTCATTTCTTTCTATATCAGTCATTAGGATTCCTCTTTTCTTTATTATTAAAAAAACACATAATGTGTTTAATTTCAATATGGCTGCTCCAGTTAGATTCGAACTAACGCATCGTGCGGTCAGAGCGCACTGCCTTACCGCTTGGCTATGGAGCAATAAGTACATATACATTTTAAAACAAAATATAAAAAATGACAAGTATAATAATGGAAGTAGTAACTTTTTTTATATAAATTAAAAAAAATATTGCCTTTTTGCAATATTTTATAACTTAATTTCTTCTTTTTCTCTTTGTTTTCTTTTTTCTACGGCTTTATAACCTTCTTCGACATCATTAAAGTAAATTGTTTCATTTTTTAGTTTTTGATATGTTTCATTACCTTTACCAAGTATTAAAACAATGTCTTTATCTTTAGCCATATTTATTGCCTTTTCAATCGCTTTGTGACGGTCTACTTCTATTTCGTAATTTGTATGTTTATCCTTGGCAGTTGACACTAATTGGTTAATAATGTCTAGTGGGTCTTCACTTCGTGGATCTTCATAACAGAAAATGGCATAGCTTGCATTACTTAAAATTGTTTCACCCATGATTGGTCTTTTTCAAATAGTCTCTTTCACCAGCTGAACCAATGACTACTATAGAACGATTAATGTCTAGGGTATGAACAAAGTTTAAAAAAGATTACTAATTCCATTAGGAGTATGAGCATAATCTACCATAACATAATATGGTGTATCTGTTTTTAACATTTCAAGTCTTCCATCAACATAAATATTTTTGATATTATCTTGGAACTCTTCCCACTTAAAACCTAAGGATAAACAGCAAAGTATTGCGCACGCTAGGTTATAAACATTAAATCCACCTAGTAATGGACTCTTTATATTATGAAGTTTTGAATCATACTTGTAAGTAATATCAGTATGTGTAGGATAGACTTTGTAATCTACAATTTGTAGTGTATTATCGTCTCCTTTTCCATATGTTACAACTTGTCCGTTACAAAGCTTTTTTACATATTTCAAAGGCCTCATCATCATGGTTTAGAATACAATAACCATCTTTTTTTGTTTGTTTAAATAGTTTGCACTTACATTCAATATAGTTTTCATAGCTTCCATGAATATTTAAATGTTCACGAGTAATATTGGTAATACCAGAAATATCAAATTCTAGTTCTGTAAGTCTATTTCTAAAAAAGGCTTCACTACTTGCTTCCATCGAACAATATTTGCATCCAGCTTCAACGAAATCATTAAAATACCTATATAAATTATGACTATCAGGAGTTGTATTCTCGGTATCTCCTTTTTTATCTTTATAACTATAACCATTTGTACCAATATAGCCACAATTATCTTTACCAATTAGAGTTTGGATAATTGTTGTGGTACTTGTTTTACCATCAGTTCCTGTTATTCCAATCATTTTTTAGTTTTTTATCAGGATAGTCATAAAATTTTGAACAGATTCTTGGTAATTCTTCATTAGTATTATCTACTTTTATTATAGGAACAGCTTTTTTGCCAACATCTTTACTTACTACAATGGCACTAGCTCCATTTTTGATGGCATCATCTATAAAATCATGACGATCTGCTTTAACACCCATAGTGCAAACAAACAAGTCACCTGGTTCTACCTGTTTTGAATTAATAGCTATTCTTTTTATTTCTACATCACTATCGATATCAAATAATTCACTTAATTTTTTCATTTTTATCACCTAGGAATAGTATAGCGTAAAAGTTGGCAAAAATAAAAAGGTAAATGGTTGAAATATACATATATTTACGGTAAAATGTATGGTGGTGATAAGATGAAAGCAGTGATTATAGGTGCTGGTTCAGATTTAGGAGTTCATATTGATGGAGCTCATCTAGGACCATTACAATTAATGAATGATATGAAGCCAATATATCATGGTGAAATGATAAATTTAATGCAAGATGAAGGAATTGTTAAGAGTCGTAATTTATCTGATAGAAAGAAAAATGATGTTGAAATAGAACGTTTTAATACGGCTTTATATAAATTGGAATTAAAGAAGATGAAGGAAGGATTATTCCCACTTACACTGGGAGGTGATCACTCTGTTGCGGTCGCTAGTGCTCTTGCTGATTCTAAGATTAATGATGGTCATGTGGGAATGATTTGGATTGATGCTCATACAGACTATAATACTTTTGAAACTACCGTTTCAGGAAATATACATGGTCTACCATGTGCCGCTATTACAGGATGGAAATGTGAAGAGCTTAGAACTTTTTTTGACGGCCAGTGTATTGATCCACGAAAAACAGTAATTATTGGAGCTAGAAGTATTGATCCATGGGAAGAAGATAATATTAAATATTCTGGAGTAACAGTTTACTCTACTGAAGATATTAAAAAAATGGGAATTAAAGCAGTCGTTGATGAAGCATTTAAAATTGCTCTAGATAGAAATAAGTCCGTTCATGTTAGCTATGACATTGATGTTGTCGATCCTGACTTTGCTCCTGGTGTATCTATTCCAGAAGTTGACGGTATAAATGATAAAGAGGCTATGGAAATTTTAGAAGAAGTTTTAAAACATATTAATAGTATTTCTTCTATGGACATTGTAGAATTTAATCCATTACGTGATGAAGATAGAAAAACAGAACAGCTGGCTTTAAATATGGTGGCTAGAACAGTTCAGGTGGTTGAAGAAGTTAAGGGAAAAATAATTAATCAAAAAAAATACTAGACTTTTAAAAATCTAGTATTTTTTATTATGCTTTTTCTACTTCTATCTTAATAGGATGTCCATTTAGATCGTATTCTTCACTATTAACTTCTTGTTTTTCAATTTTATTAGCTAAAGTTTCATTTTCTACATAATCTTTATATGTATCTAGCATATGATCTATATCAGTATCGCCATTATAATATACATTTATATGATCAGTGATTACAAAATCTTTTTCTTTTCTTAGACTTTTGGATAGTTCTAACCATTTCACGAGCTAAGCCTTCTAGAATTAGGCTTTCGGTTAAATTGGTATTAAGAACAACACATGTCTTATTATCACTTGAGGCTTGATATCCATCTTTAACTTCAATTGAAAGAATGGTATTTTGGGAATCAAGCGTAAAGTCTTCACCCTCTAGTTTTATTGTAATTGATTCATTTTGTGTCTTTAATGCCTCTTCACTAGGTAAAGTCTTTAATTGTTCTTGTAATACTTTTATTTTAGAACCTAATGTTTTACCTAACACTTTAAAGTTTGGTTTTAAAGAGTAAGTTAAGTAATCTGTCATGTCATCTTTGTAAGATAATTCTTTAACATTTAATTCTTCTTTTATTATTGAATCTAAATTTCCAATGATATTTTTTATAGAGCTGTCTAATATTACTTCACTAATTGGTTGTCTAACTTTGATATTTGCTGTTTCACGAGCATCACGTCCTAGACTACAGATATCTCTTACAAGATCCATTTTCTCTTCTACTTCTTCATTTACTAAATTTTCATTAAACTTTGGAAAGTCTGCTAAATGAACACTTTCTTCACCAGTTAATTTAGTATAAATTTCATCTGATATATATGGAGTTATAGGTGCAGTTAATTCTGCTAAAGTAACTAAAACTTCGTATGTTGTTTGATAAACACTTTTTTTACTTTTGTTAACTTGCTATCCCAGAATCTTCTTCTATTACTTCTAATATACCAATTTGATAAATCATCATTTAAGAAAGGTACAATTAATTTTACAACTTTGTTTAAATCATACTCTTCATAAGCATTAATAACATCACGAACTAACTTGTTTAATTTTGAAAGTAACCATTTATCAATTAATTCGCGATCTTCTACTTTTATGTCGTATTCTCTTGGATCAATGTTATCGGCATTGGCATACATTTCGAAGAAAGAATAGGCATTTTTAAATGTTGCATAGTATTTTGAATAAATTTCTTTTAAGCCTACCATATCAAATCTTAATGGAGTCCATACTGGAGATGCATATAGCATATAATATCTAACTGGGTCAGCTCCATATTCGGTCATAATATCTATTGGATTGATAATATTTCCTACTGATTTTGACATCTTTTTACCGTGAGCGTCAAGCATCATATCATTAACAACAACATTTTTATAGCTAGATACTCCTGATACTAATGTTGAAATGCAAAGTAGAGAGTTAAACCAACCTCTTGTTTGGTCGACACCTTCGGCAATAAAGTCACCTGGGAATTGCGATTCAAATAATTCTTTGTTCTCAAATGGATAATGAAATTGAGCATAAGGCATAGCTCCACTATCAAACCATACGTCCATAACATCAGTAACTCGAGACATTGTTTTGCCACAGCAACTACATTTAATGTGTAGATTATCAACATAAGGCCTATGAAGTTCAATCTTTCTAACATCAATATCTTCTACTAGTTTTTCTTGTAATTCATCTAGTGAACCGATACATTCAACATGTCCACATTCACAGGTCCAAAGTGGCATAGGACAACCCCAGTATCTATTTCTTGAAATACCCCAATCTACCATTCCTTCTAGCCAGTTATTAAATCTTTTTTCTCCGACATATGCTGGATACCAATTAACTTTTTTATTACAATCTATTATTTGTTGTTTTAATTTAGTTGTTTCAATATACCATGCTGGTTTAGCATAATAAATTAACGGCTTTTTACATCTCCAACAATGAGGATAATCATGAGTTATTTTTTGTTTTTTGAATAGTTTATCATTTTCCTTTAAGTATTTGATGATATCAAGTTCAAGTTCTGAATCTGTTACTACTCTGCCCTCCCAAGGTCCAACAGTATAACAACCATCTTTGTTGACACTTTGAGAAAAACTGATACCGTTTGCCTTTGCAACACGTGAGTCATCTTCACCATATGCAGGAGCGATATGAACAATTCCAGTACCATCTTCTGCTGTAACATAAGAGTCTGCTAAAACTTCAAACGCTTTACCTTCAACTTTAGCAAAAGGCATTAATTGGCAATACTTCTTACCTACTAAGTCCACTCCTTTATAAGTTTCTAACACTTCATAATCATCACCAAGTACTTTGTCAGCTAAAGTTTTTCCAACTATGAAGTTGTAACCCTTTGATGATGCTTTAATATAATCATATTCAGGATTTACGCATGTTGCCACATTATCAATCAAAGTCCATGGTGTAGTAGTCCAAACTAGTAAGTAGCAATCTTCATCTACTAATTTTAAAGGAACGATTACTGTATTAACAGAATCTTGTTGATATCCTTGAGACACTTCATTTTGAGATAATTCTGTTCCACATCTTGGACAATATGGAAGAACTTTGTTACCATGATAAATTAATCCTTTATCAAAAATATTTTTTATTAACCACCATTCTGACTCAATGTAGTCATTAGTACAAGTTATATATGGATTGGTACAATCAATAAATTGTCCCATCATTTCTGTAACTTTTTAACTTCATCAATATTTGAATCAGTTTCTTTGTTACATTCTTTACAGAAATTTTCTATTCCAAATTTTTCAATATCAGATTTATTTTTGAAACCAAGCTTTTTTTCGACATTAACTTCAATTGGTAGTCCATGTGTATCTAATCCTATTTTTCTTAAAACTTGATATCCTTGCATAGTTTTATATTTACATATAGCATCTTTTATAGTTTTGGCAAAGACATGGTGTAGTCCAGGTTTAGCATTGGCATAAATTGGTCCATCGTAGAATACATACATATCTTTACCATTTCTGTTTTCAATTGTCTTTTTTAGGATGTTTTCAACTCCACCCCCAATCTTCTCTTATAGATTTTTTTCTATTTCTGATACATTTCCTGTTTTTAATTTTTCAAATTTCATAATAATTCCTCCACTTCCATTTTTTACTTTTTGGCTGTAATATTAATTGTTATTTGCAGGTTTATTAAATCAACTCCTTAAAATAATAAAAAGGTGTATACCAAAGGACGAACTAGTCGTGGTACCACCTTATTTTGTAAATACGAAATATATCTACCTTAACTATGTAACGTATAGTCCCGCCTTTATCTTATCCATAAAGGGCACTTGAAAGTGATCTAAAATATTTTACTTATAACCTTATTTCACCAAAGTTAAGGCTCTCTTTCATACTTTCGAATATTTCCGTCTTTCGCATTTGCTTATTACTAAAGTTATATCATACATATTTTATTATTTCAAGATTAATAAATTAATTTATTATTGTTTTAAAGATTATAATAGTTAGATAGCAAAAAGACAAGAGATTTTTAGTTCTTGTCTTTCTTAGTCTAAAATTTCAATATCCTCTATTTCATCAATAATTGCAGCTTGCTGCTCTAACAATATTTTTAATTTACGTTTAAATATTTTTAAATTCTTATTAGCGATATCTGTTTGATTATCAATCTTTTCAGCTTTGATAAGTGCTTCATTTACAATTCTACTAGCACTGTTTTTTGCATCTTTTACAATTATGTCTGAATCTTGTTCAGCTAAATATTTGATATGATCAGCAGTATGTTCTGCTCTAATGATTGTATCTTTTAAATTGGATTCGATGCGATGATAATGTTCTACTTCTTCTCTTAGTTTTGAGATTTCTGCTTCTTGTTGTTTTATTTTTTCCTTTTTTGTTCTGTATATTTTTTACAATTCCAGAGGTTTGGTCAATGACGTCGCTAATAAATTGGTTTACTTCTTTACGATTATAACCATTAGGCTCATAATTAAATTTTTTCCATTTGCCTCACCTCTGGACTCTACTTATCTATTACCAATTAAATTCGTCGTCTACGTCTTCTTCTTTAGTTTGTTTTTTGTTGTTTTAGAAGATGGTTCCCCCTATCGTCACTTATTTTTCCTTCAACATTAACGTTGTTAGGTGTACATAGGAAAACGCCACCACCTAGTTTTTTCTAATCCTCCGCCAATAGCGTATAATGTTCCACTTAAGAAGTCTACAATTCTTTTTTTGCTTGATCGGGTGTTACTCTTTTTTTAGATTAACGACTACTGCGTTCCTTCCTTTTAAGTAATCTGCGATTTGTTGTGACTCTGAATATGCTCTTGGTTCTAATAGCATCATTTTAGAACCTGCTGTTCCATTTTGTTCACTATATTCCTCACGAGATGAAGTGTAAAATTCTTCATCTGGTGTTTCATTTGTTTCATCTTCTGGTTCTGAACCACCTAATATATTTTTGAATTTTTCAAATGCCATAATATTGCCTCCTATTTTATAATCTTAACTATACCACATTATAACATATAATTTTTATTTGGAAAAGTTTTTTGTATTATTTTTCTTCAAATAATTTGTCAATATTTTTTCTTGGCATTAACATCTGCGTGGTATCATCAACAGTAAAAACAAATTTTTTTCTGTTCTTCTACATAGCGTTCTCCATCAAGACACCACGTTGGAATATTATCTTTAAATTCTATTTCTAGATGATTTGTTTTATAGTACTCTATTTCTTCTATTTCCTCCAGATTCTTAGTTTTTAAAAGATACATAATATGAAGAATTTCTTTCTTGGTAGTAGCTTTACACATTACGACCTCAAACATTTTATCATCTAATTTTACATCATTATATATTCCATTAACACCGGCTATTCTACTGGTATTAGTAACAAAGATGAAGGTGTATTTCCCTGATTTGACTACTCCATTAACCTTATATGTTAATTCATATTTATTTATTTCTTTACTTAATTCTTTTAGTCCATAAAGAGCATAGGCCATTTTGCCATATTTTTTCTTTCTTTTAGGCGACGTGGTGTTTCATAGCTTACATTCATATAATTTCCAGCACAAGCTACATAAATAAAGGCTTTTTTTTATTAATATGGCAAACATCAATCTTCTTTAATACTCCATCAAATAATAATTTGATATCTTTAATATAGTTTCTGGTAAATCCATACATACGACCAACATCATTAGTTGTCCCAAAGGGAATGTACGCTAAAGGAAGCTTTTTTTCTCTTAGACAGTTACCATTAATACTTTCATTAAGGGTTCCGTCCCCTCCAGCAATCAAGACTAAATCTATGTCATTTGGTAAATTCCTGATTATTTCAGTAGAGTCGTTCTTTCCTTGGGTAGGACAATACATATCATTATAATCATATTTATTCATTATACTTGAAACATATCTTATGAATTTATGACAATCGTGATGTCCACTTTCGGGATTATATACAACTGCTATGTTTTTCATTATTTTGCCTCCATTAGTTCCTCTATTAAATTATATACATGAGGATATATTTTTACTGCTACTGCTTTAATATTGGGTTCTGCTTTTTCCACACAGAAACCATGGTATTGTGTTATCATTTCCAAGTCATTAATACTGTCCCCTATTACAAATACATCATTTTGTTTCATCTTAATTATTGGAAGAAATTTTTTTTTATGGATTCTTTCTTATTAACATCTTTTCTAATTATTTCTAGAGAACAGTGATTTTTTTTAAAATATATGTATTAAAGGAATCAAGTTTAATAAACTGTTTATAAGAGTCTACTAAGTCTTTTCGATTGTTAAATTTAACTACTATTTTAAAAATAGCACCTGATTCTTTTAGGCTATTTTTTTTGTCATTACAATAGAGGATGGTAACATTTTTTTCTTTAAAGAAACTTTTTATTTTTGCAACATCTTCTTTGGTTAAGGGTGTTATAGAAATAGGTTGCATATTTTTATCAAGTATTTGGGCTCCATAATTTAGAAGGTAATAATCCAGTTCAATATTATTTTTTATTTTAGCTGACATGAAGTCTTCATAACTTCTGCCTGTTGCGACGGCGAAAAGGTTTTGATTTCTAAACTTTGCTATTGCGGCAATATTTTTCTTAGTGGTTATTTCATCTTCAAAAATAGTGCCATCATAATCAGAAATTATAATTTTCATCGTATTCTACTCTCTTTCTAACTCTTGGTTTTATTTTTCTATTATTCTTGTTATTTACTTTGTCATTAACTGAAAGAATTATAGTTGATATTAAGACTAAGATTAAATCAATTATTAAGACTTCTTTAAAGTAATTGGTATATAAATTACTAAACACATGCCTAATCAATTTATCTTCTAATATGATATTTAAACTATATGGTGTTATGAGACAGATGATGATATTATTTAAGCCTACTACAAGGGTTGTTGTAAAAAAGTAATTTAAAAAAAGATTATTATTAATTATAAATAAGATTATTATGACTAAAATTAAGGTTAGTAAAACAACTATTATGGTTTTATTTGAGGTTAATTCTTTATAAAAAGTTAAATATTTATAGTTTATGTTACTAATATCATAGTCTAAGCTTGTCTCAAAGCTTATTATTTTGTAATCATTTTGGAGGATATACTCTTTTACTTGGCTGTTATTAATGTTTTTTGTTAAAATATTATCTAGATCATCCAATGTATAGTTTATAGTTTTTTTCATTATATAATACATGATGCATTCTATTAATGATTATATTGTTTAATACTTGATTTATATTTGTATCATTGATAATATCAGTAATTTCTTTTTCACTTAAGCCTAGTTTCTTTAAATCCTGATATGAGGCATTTATATTATTAACAAATGTGCTTTTTTGACCTAAAGATAAATTAATATATTCACTTACATTGTTTTCTTTGATTATTCTATCAAAATAATTAGTTTTAAATAGAATTTTAAAAAGTGAAAAGGTATATTATAAAGCTTAGGGTAAAGAATAATATTACAGATAATAAGATTGATAATATTTTTTTCATATTACTCACCTAATAATAGTATAACAAACTTTAAATATTTGTGGTAGTAGTTTATTTCAAGAAGTTTTTGAAAAATATTAAAAAAGATGTTGTCAAAGTTAAATTTGTCTGTTATACTAAATGAGTAATTTGGAAATGGCGCTGTAGCTCAGTTGGCTAGAGCAATCGGTTCATACCCGATAGGTCGTGAGTTCGAATCTCTCCGGCGCCACCATTTATAGAAATATCGATTTAATCGATTAAATATAAAAAGAGCTTAAAAAAGCTCTTTTTTGTTTATTAAAATGGCAAAAATAAGTGGTAACTTTGAACTGAACCCCAAAAGTTGGACAGTTTATTAATAGTTTCTAATTAGAGGATTGTAACCTGTAATTTACGGGTGACAATCCTTTTAATTGTACTTTAATTCTATCATAATTGTAGTAATTAATATAGTCATCTATTGCTAAAATTAATTCATCTATATTTTGATATTTATCTTCTTGATCATAAAACATTTCTGTTTTAAGCAAGCCAAAGAAGTTTTCCATCATTCCATTATCCATACTATTTCCTTTTCTTGACATACTTTGTTTTATACCATTGTTTTTCAATCTTTGTTGATAAGATTGGTGTTGATATTGCCATCCTTGATCTGAATGAAATATTAATCCTTCTAGATTTCTGCCATCAAATGCTTTATTAAGCATTTCATTTATTTGTTCTAAATTAGGCGTTTTAGAAGTATTATAAGATATTATTTCACCATTATATCCATCTAATATTGGTGATAAATAACATTTTTTTCTCCACGAAGATTAAATTCTGTTACATCAGTATACCATTTTTGATTAGGTTTTTCTGCATTAAAAATCTCTCTCGATTAAGTTATCAGCAATTTTACCGATGGTTCCTTTGTATGAAGAATATTTTCTTTTATTTCTTTTTAATGGCTTTAATCCTAATTTAACCATTAATCTATAAACTTTCTTATGATTAACATTATAGCCTTGATTTCTTAGTTCTAATGTAATTCTACGATAACCATATCTTTTCTTTATTATTAATAAATATTTCTTTTTATTTTATCTATTATTTCTTTGTTTTTTATCATCCTTGTCTATTTTAGATAGTGTATAATAATATACCGATTTAGCTAAACCAGA
>VOFK01001247.1_pt1 | contig 39068 bp, 46 predicted proteins | sample 5384121 | NCBI WGS metagenome assembly VOFK01 (sample SAMN12384730, study PRJNA508395) | human gut metagenome | isolation source: healthy gut J | host: Homo sapiens | reverse complement strand
GTTGAAAGTGTGGTTGCCGATGCGGTGACCGTGTTCTACCACCATCCGGTATTCGTCCGGGTGTTTCTTTATATTGTCGCCTACCATGAAGAAGGTAGCTTTTAATATTGTGTTTTTCCAGCAGTTCCAGTACCCAGGGGTAACTTCGGGGATAGGTCCGTCATCAAAAGTGGGTGACGGCCCGTTCTGGATCGGGTCCATTCGGAAAATGGCTTGCGGATACAACGCCCGGAAAAGCCACGGTGGTTGTTCTATAAACATGAGAGTTTGTACTTAGTTACTGGGCAACAAGTAATAAGCAATGGCTGCGTTGTAAACCGCATGGATGATATCGCTTAATACTTGTTACTTATTGCTTACCTGAGCCCTTTCATTCTCGCTGTCACATACTCGTTGTATAGTTGGTCGAGCCTGCTCGGGAGTAGTGTTTTGCAAGTTCTTCTGATTTGTATTTTCTCCATTAGGCGTACCTCCGCGTCAAGCAATCCTGCATTGTACATGAAGTTTCTTCGCTGGCAATGAGAGCAGGTCGGTCAGACTCAGATACCAGACCATGTATTCGAGCGACTTGTTAAAAGTTCGTCGATAATCTTGTTCGCTTTCTCTGTCTGTCCCAACTGATAGTAGGCTTCTGCCATTTGACGGCACCGTTCTGGCCCAGTCGTAGGGTACGTTGGACGAAGGGATCATCTTCTCGGCATAATCCAGTGCTGCGAAAGGCTTTGTCTTTTTTGCCTTCTTTTGGATGAGAGTTGTCCCCATCAACTGGGTGAAGATGCGGCGGTGTGGTGTAGCACATACGCATCATCAATGTTTTCGTCGATGTAGATTCCCGGCTTTGTCGATGCCGCCGAACTTGAACTTGTTCATCGAGGTTGTCGTACATCTTTTCACTGTCGATTTTGCTGTTCAGTTTGTCCGTCTCGAACGGAGTGAAGCGGTAGGCAAGACCTTCCTGAACGAAAGTGGTTATCCATGCCGAGGTGGTTTGCTGCCTACGGTTATTGCCATATAGATCGGCGTTCCCAGTTGGCGTTGGCCAGCATTTCGAGCATCATCAGTTCGCTCTTGTAAAGCGCGCGTTTCCGGGTTGCCGTTGGCGTCTTTCAGCGAGATAGTCATATATTCGGGGATAGAGTCACCCAAAGGCTTCCGGTATCTTCATGCCGGAACGGCGCACGGCTTTATCGATTTTGATCCGCGATATTGTCCCGTCGGGATCAACGGTAGTTCGATTCTTTCTCGGAACGTATCCAGTAACTCCTTGAGTTGGTCGTTCTTGCCGAGCATCAGCGGTTGATAATCTCCTTCAAAGTTCATACGGGTTTCTCCGAAGATAGAGTGGACGAGAGACAATACGGTGGTGTCTCCCTGTGCCCAGTTCTTCGGCCTGCCCAAGTAGTTGTCGATGGTCTTCTTCATTTCCGGGCGGATAGAGATATACTCGTTCTGTCCTTCCACGTATTCACGCGGTATTCCCCGTGATGAGGGGGAGAGGGCGAATCGTATGCCGGACGCTTCATCTGGTCGATGTACCAGTCGGTCTGCAAAGTAACTCAGGTTACAAGTGCGGGCGTCGGTTTTGGAAACCTTCCGTTTCCTGGTTGTACCACAGAGGGGAAGGTATCGTTATCACCGTTGGTGTAGATAATCGGGTTTCCTGATTCCTGCAGGGTCATCAGATAGTTCTGGCCGAAGTCGCGGGCTACGAAGCGGCCGCCGCTCGGTCGTGGTCGTCCCACGTCTGTCCTGCCATTTGAATGGGGACAAACAGGCAGAGAGAACGGAAGCCAGAGCAGCGGCAGGAAGTTCCTGCATCTTGCAGTACTCCGCAATAGCCGGATAACACCTGCCACACCCATACCTACCCAGATGGCAAAGGCATAGAATGAACCGGCGTATGCATAATCTCGTTCACGAGGCTGTGCAGGCGTCTGGTTGAGGTAGAGCACAATGGCGATACCCGTCATGAAGAACAGGAAGAATACTACCCAGAACTGCTGGATACCGCGCTGACTGTGGTAGGCTTGCCAGAAAAGCCCGATCAGTCCGAGCAGCAACGGCAGGCAGTAGAATACATTGTGTCCTTTTTGTTATTCTTGAGTCCTGCGGCAGGAATTCCTGATTGCCTACGAGCAGGTTATCGATGAACGGAATACCGGTAATCCAGTTGCCGTGTTCTATTTCTCCGCTACCCTGAATGTCGTTCTGGCGTCCGGCGAAAGTTCCACATGAAGTAACGCCAGTACATGAAGTTCAACTGGTAGGAGAAGAAGAACTTGATGTTCTCCCATTGGGTAGGCATATTCACCATGACCATTTCTCCGCATTGGTCGTAAAAAGGCACGTCATATCCCTTGATGTCAACCCATTGCTTGTAGAGGCGGGGCGTGCGAGAACTGTACATACGCGGGAAAAGCATATTCTGTGCGTATTCATACTCGATACGTCCGGGAGTTCGATATAAGAGTCTTTTTCGTCCGGCGAAGTCTTTTCCTTGCGGACATACTTGCTGCCTGTTTCCGACTGGCGGGGGAATGCAATAACCGTCTTTTACGTCGAGTGCCACTTTGGAGGAGAAAGCAGGGCCGTAGAACAACGGGCGTGTACCATACTGTTCACGACCGAGGTATTCGCCCAGCGTGAAGATATCTTCCGGTGAGTTCTGGTCCATGGGCGTGTTGGCGGTAGAGCGGATAACGATCAGTGCATAAGACGAATAGCCGATAACGATCATCATCGTGCACAGCAATGTCGTGTTCAGCGTGCGCGCCCGAAATACGCCATTTCTCTTTCATCTTTTCCTGCATCTGCGGGGCAAGATAGATAGCCAATACGCCGATTACGAGGATACCGATGAGGATACTGCTGGCTCCATGTCCGTAGGAGCGGGATACCGAAACAGGGCAATCGTCAGGATAAAGGAGACAGCCATGCGCGCCTTGCTCTTTGCGTGTAACTTTCGTAAACACCCCAGATCAGCGCTGCTGCAAGCAGGATGATATAGACCACTACTCCGGTGTTGAACGGCATTCCCAATCCGTTGACAAACAACAGTTCGAACCAGCCGCCTACTTTCACGATACCCGGCACAATGCCGTAGAGCACGGCTGCCACGAGCACCATGGAACCGAAAGGGCAAGCAATGAACCTTTTGCGGTGGCATTCGGGTTTTTTCTTATAATAGTAAACCAGCACGATAGCGGGCAAACAAAGCAAGTTGAGCAATTGTACGCCGATACTCAAACCGGTCAGGTAGGCGATGAGGATAATCCAACGGTCGCTGTGAGGCTGGTCGGCTACGTCTTCCCACTTCAGTATCAGCCAGAAAAAACAACGGCGGTGAACAGGGAGGAGAAAGCGTATACTTCGCCTTCTACGGCCGAGAACCAGAATGTGTCACTGAATGTATAAACCAGTGCACCGACCAGTCCATACCCATAATGGTGACAAAGCTGGCCTGTCGTGATATTGTTTTCGTCGGTGATCACCAGTTTGCGAACCAGGTGGGTGATGCTCCAGAAAAAGGAACAGGATACAGGCGCCGCTCATGAGGGCACTCATATAATTCACCATTTTTGCCACGGTGGTCACATCGGAGGCAAACTGGGTGAACAGGTTCGCCATTAGCATGAAAGAAAGGTGCGCCGGGCGGGTGTCCTACTTCCAGTTTATAACCGGTAGTTATAAACTCGGGACAATCCCAAAAACTGGCAGTAGGTTCTATTGTCAGGCAATAAACCGTTGCCGCAATGATGAATGTAAGCCAACCCATGAGGTTGTTTACGGTTCTGTACTGTTTCATTAGCACTATCGTAGTTTATTCGTTAAAAACAAGTTATGCGGTCGCAAAGATAGTGATTTGTAAGGATAATGAGGTAGAAAGTAAAGAAATATTAAGTAACGGGAAGATGATTTACGCTATCTTATGTCCCTGCGGCGGTTGGGAAAAGCCCTGATAGGGGTGAGGAAGAACCGTAATGAAAAACTCTGTTGTGAAGCCGCATTATATAAGTAGAAGAGCCGGCAAACATGAGAAAACAAGTAAGGAAAGTTACATTACACTACCGCTATCATTGGATTGCCACAGCCGTGGAGACTTCCTGCCATGGCTGTGGAAGGATCTCTCCACGCCCGTGACGAATACCTACCACGGCCGTGGCAAGCTAACAATACCGCCGCTCTAATCCATTGATACCGTCCTTATAAAGGAACTTTAAAGCCGATACTATCTATATTCTCCTCCTTCTGGAAAGAGGATACCCGTAGGGAGGTGGTAGGTGCATGCGTAAATTAATAGATTATCAGCATTATGTATCTACCTGTCCGCGTTCCACAGCGAACGGCTAGTGGTGATGATGATGTTCACCCAGAATACGGTGCGGCAGCGTCCCCGTGTCCGAGCAGTTCGATAGGACGGTTGGGTTTTTTCCAACCATTCGGTGGTGACCGTATCGGGATGATAATCCAGAATTTCGTTGACACAGGCGATAGACTTTACTTGTTGCAGTACGGTGCCGATGTCATGGCTGACGAGGATGATGGCGCATTCCTTGTTTATTTCAGCCAACAGTTCGTAGAGGCGTGCTTCAAAACGTTTGTCGATGTACGTGCTGGGTTCGTCGAGAATCAGTACCGAAGGATCGGAGATAATGGCGCGTCCCAGAAGCGCGCGTTGTAACTGTCCGCCGCTAAGTTGGCCGATGGAACGGTGCTCGAGTCCTTCGAGTCCCATGCGGGCAATAATTTGCTTGCCCTTCTCCCCTTTGTTCGGGAGTGAAGCGGGAAGTCAGTGATTTCTGGATACTTAGTCCGGAGAGAATCACTTCCTCCACCGAAATCGGAAACTTCCGGTCGATGGTGCTGTATTGAGGCAGGTAGCCCAAAAGAAGGCTTGCTACAGTTGAAACTAATTTCCTCCCGGTGGGCTTTAGCAGACCGAGGATGCACTTGATCAGTGTCGTCTTGCCGCCTCCGTTCGGACCGATGATGCCGAAAGTCCCGTTCGTAGACGGCAAGGTTGATGTCATGGAGAACATTGCGGCCGTCGTATCCGGCGGATAGGTTTTTATTTCGATAATTGGCTTCGTCATTGGCTTTTCTGATATCACTGTCTGACTGTTTGTTCCTTTGTCTCGGCCGGGGCGAGCTTTTGCCTACATTCAGCATTTCTGTTTCCCAGTCGTAGCTGAGGGGGTTGATAGGAACTACTTTGGTACCGGTCTGTTGCGCGATAAGTTTCCGCATTGCGCTTGTCAAACTCGGTTGGACGAAGATTACACGCACGTCTTCCGCTTTGCAGAGGTTATCGCCTCTTTCAGGTGGGCGGGAGAGGGGTTCTTTTGCCTCCTTCTTCGATAGAAATCTGGTGCAGTCCGTAGTCACGGGCAAAGTAGAGAGGGCCGGGTGGTAAATCATAAAGGATTTGGCGGCGTCCGGTGCGGAGAGTTGTTGACGAATCAGACTGTCCGTTTGCTGGATGCGTTGGTAGAGGGAGTCGTACCGGTTCCTGTAATAAAGCTCATTGGCTTTATCAAGGGTGCAGAGCGCTTTATACGTATTTCCGGCAAGGATGAGGGCGTTGGCGGTCGAGTTCCATATATGTGGCTCTACGGCATGACTGTGACCTGGATGATTGTGACCTTCATGGTCATGATATCCGTTGCCATGTTCGTTGTCGTTCAGAATCAGGTCTATTCCTTTGGAGGTGTCGAACACTTGGATATGAGGGGCATTGTTCATCAGACGGTCCATCAGGCCTGTTCGAAGCCGATGTAACCGATGCGGAAGTAGGCTTTTGCTGTCGCCAAGGGATACGAGTTGCTGCGGAAACCGGGTCGTATGTTTCCGGGCTGGAACCTTTGGGGACCATGCTGACTACCGTGAACTTGTCGCCTGCAATGGCTTCCGTGAAATAGCGTTGCGGTTCGAGTGTGACGGTAATGACCGGCTTTTCCTCAGTACCGCTTTGGGACGTTCGTCCGGTGCACGCTGCCAGTAGGAAGCAGGCGATAAACTGGTCTTCACCTCTATTAGTTGCTTTTTCATGACTTGTTGTATTTTCGGGTTGTTCACTTATCTTGTTTTACTTATTCTTGTTTTCGTTTTAAAATTCTTATTCTTGTTTCGGGCGCAATTTCCCGTTTCCTCCGGGAAGCCGGGGCGTTCACGATAAATCCTGCGGCCGCAGCGATTCTTACGACGACTCCTTTGGCACAATAAGTCAGGATTCACATGTTATTTAATAAACATAAAAAAGGCAGTTGAATAGTTCTTGCGACCACATCTTCCAGTTGCTTTTTCGGTGCAAAGGCATCAAGTAATGAGGTTAAACGAAAGATTCAGTCTCTGTTCGGCGTTGGTTATTAAATTGCTTTTTCGTTCTTTTCTCCGGTGATTTGGGTACGTCTGTCTCTTCTTCCGTAGGGAGTGTGAGTGAAAACGTCTTTTGAATAATGTGGGCGTTTTAAAACTGAATTTGTCCAGCCGGTGCTGCCGGGCGGTCGTCGTTCGTTGTTCATCGTGGAGATATATCCTAATTGCTCTATCGTCTGCCATTCCAGGGGATAGAGTTCCAATCCTGTATAGTGTATATTCCACTGCTTTTTCTGCTTCTTCCAGGGTGAGCCGGCGTTTAGCCTGTCCGAAACCGTTTCAGAATGTGGAGGTAGTGGCGGAAGAGGCTTTAAGTCCCATATCGATGAAATAGGACTCCGTGCGTGCCCCCTTTCGTTGAATGATAATGTTCATTCAATTCCGGAACAAATAGGGTAGCACTCCCGTCGTCAGTCTTCCTAATAATCCTTTTCATCACTCACAATCTCTAATGCTTCTGTCTAACATCCTAATACTTTTTACCTGATATTTTAAAATTTTATCCTGCTATAGCATCCCATGCACTTTCAGTGCATACAAGGAAGAAAGGATGTAACAATATCAACTTGCCGACAAACATGGAAACTATGGTAAGCCATGTTTGCTTCGCATAAATCCCAGTGCAATGGCGATCACCTCCAATGGCAGGAAGAAAGGTGAAGAATGCCATCAATGCCCCCTTTCCCTTGCAGGAATTTCACCATTTTGTCTACCTTTTCTTTCTTTTTACCTTGGAAGTATTTCTCAATCCAGCTTATTTTGCCCAGACGTCCCATATAGTAACAGGTCATTCCGCCTGCGGTGTTGCCCAGAGTGGCGGATATCAGACAGGCTAGTAGGGGGCAGACCGAGAGTTTCACCAGTGCCACCAGTACCAGTTCGGAACTGAAAGGCACGATGCTCCCAGCCAATAAAGCCGAGATGAATAATCCCGGGAAGTCCCCATTCTATGAGGAGTTGTATCGTTGAATCTATAAAAGCGTCCATATATTAAAAAGCGAATAAGAGGATGAGACCGACCAATGAAATGATGAAAAACACATTCGAACTTTTACTATTGGTCAGTACAAAGAAATGTCCGATCAGGATGCTGTTGCTTATGATAAGCAAAGGCAATAGCAGGGCACTGCAATATATCGGTTGCAGGGCAATCAGCAGGAACAGGAAAATCGTCAGGTCTATGAGAAATTGTAAATAGGCACGTGTACGTATCTTGTCTTCGAATCCGGCAACGACGCAATGGGCGGCGCTGACGATGAATAACACAAACAGGTAACCGAGTGTTGCCAGTTCCCAAGGCTGGAGGATTTGCAGGTTGAAGGAATTCCCCGATGGTCAGCTAGCTGGTTGAAAGGGCGGTAGAACAACTCCATCTCATTATAGAAGAAGGCGTGTCCGAACAGCATCCAGTAGGGCAGCATCCATCCGAGCAGCGCGCCGCAGAAACTACGCGGAGTGAGCGACTGGAAACGGTAGGCTTCGAGCAACCAAAGCACCGAGAGGATGGTGAGCTGCGGGAACAGAATACTTCCCGCTCCAATAAAGAAGAAGGAGTAGAATAAATAACCCGCAGCTTGAGTTTGCTGATAGCTTTTAAACAGAAAATAAATGGAAATGAGAAAGCCCAGGGCAACAATATCTCCTGTATATAGGAAATGCATTTTCGGGCAGACGGTGACCAGCAGGAAATAGATAGCCGTCTGCATGGAAGCCCTCATACGGATAATGCTGAACTGATTGTTCAGCTCTATCAGAAAGTAGCCGATGGTTGCATAAATCAGGAAGCTGACAATCCGGTCTGCCCATCCCGGAAGCAGAAAATCGCGGGCGGGTTGCCAGGCAGAAGGGCTGCCTTCGAGTACGGTTGAGGCTATGGAACCGGGAAATAAAAAGTAAGTCAACACCCAGCATAGGGCGCAGATAAAAGATAACGGCAGGCAGGGTCCACCGTCCTGCCGTCACTTGACTTTGTAGTCTTTTATTTCTCATGAGTTTATTACTTGTTATCTCTTGATACTATAGGTACATTCGGTTGATATTCCGGATATTAATATCCTGCATGCTTGATGTTAACAACCATCCTGTCAGCTGTTAATACCTGATTCCTTAAGTATTAACAATTGTCGTCTAAACTATTAATACTTGATAACTCAACTATTAATGCTTGACAAGTCAATGATGTTCAACGCTATGCGGAATAGGGCTACTTGCGTGCGAAACTTGAATTACAAATCGAATCCGATATCGCGGCGGAAATACTTCTTGTCGAAGTCGATCATGTCTGCCACTTTGTAGCTCTGTGCCAGTGCTTCTTCTTTCGTGGCCCCGTAAGAGCAGACAGCGATCACGCGTCCTCCGTTCGTTACGATTTGTCCGTCCTTCATGGCTGTTCCGGCATGGAAAATGATGCTGTCGGTAGCGGCAGCCTGTTCCAGACCGCTGATAGGGAAGCCTTTTTCGTAGGCTTCGGGGTAACCGCCGCTCACGAGAATGACACAGCCGGCTGAACGTGGGTCCATCACCAGTGTTTTTTCGTTCAGATTGCCTGCGGCTGTACCTTCAAGCAGCTCTACGAAGTCGCTTTGGATACGGAGCATGACGCTTTCTGTCTCCGGATCGCCCATGCGGACGTTATATTCGATTACCATCGGTTCGCCTTTCACTCGGATCAGACCGAGGAAGATGAAGCCTTTGTAAGTGATGTTTTCTTCTTTCAGCCCGTTGATGGTCGGTTCGATGATGCGTGTGCGTACTTTCTCCATAAATACTTCATCGGCAAACGGAACCGGGGTTACGCTACCCATACCGCCTGTATTTAGTCCTTTATCGCCTTCACCGATGCGTTTGTAGTCTTTGGCTACGGGGAGGACTTTATAGTGTTCTCCGTCTGTCAGTACGAATACAGAGCACTCGATACCGCTTAGGAACTCTTCGATTACAACGGTTGCCGATGCAGAGCCGAACATGCCACCCAGCATTTCTTTCAGTTCTACTTTAGCTTCGTCCAGTGTAGGGAGGATAAGTACTCCTTTTCCGGCACAAAGGCCATCAGCCTTCAATACGTAGGGAGCTTCCAACGTTTCGAGGAAAGCGAGGCCCTCTTCGAGGTTTTCGGAAGTGATACTTTTGTATCGGGCTGTCGGGATTCGGTGACGCATCATGAAGCCTTTGGCAAACTCCTTGCTTCCTTCCAGCTGTGCTCCTTGAGCCGACGGACCGATAACGGCATATGCTTCAGTTCCGGACGGTTCTGGAAGTAGTCGTAGATTCCTTCTACCAACGGATCTTCGGGGCCTACTACTACCATTTGAATGTTCTCTTTCAGAGCGAAAGCGCTGATGGCTTCAAAGTCGGTAGCTTTGATGTTGACATTCTCGCCTACGGCAGTTGTTCCGGCATTTCCCGGAGCGATGTACAGCTTTTCAACTTTCGGACTTTGGGCAATTTTCCATGCCAGTGCATGTTCGCGGCCACCCGAGCCAAGTAATAATATCTTCATCTTTGTATTGTTATGGATTTATACTGTTATCTATGATTCGTATGGTACTGTGGTGTCTTTGTCAGTCTTTATAGGTTCTGCTCAAAGTACCGGGTGATTTTCTCATGCAGATGTACACGGTCGCGGCCTGATACGTTGTGCTTGTGGCACGGGTAAATAAACAGGTCGGGATAAGTGCGGGCGTCTACACAGGCTTTCATAAACGAAAGTGTGTGCTGCGGTACGCAGGTGTCGTCGTGGTCGTCATGGATAATGAGCAGATGACCTTTTAACTGTCCGGCAAGGTTCTTCAGGTCACATTCTTTGTAGCCTTCCGGGTTGCTTTCCGGTGTATCCATGTAGCGTTCGCCGTACATTATTTCATAGTAACCCCAGTCGATTACCGGACCTCCGGCAACGCCTACTTTGAATATCTCCGGGTAACGGAGCATCAGGGCGGTAGTCATGTGACCTCCAAAACTCCATCCGTGTACGCCGATGCGCTCGCTGTCTACGTAGGGGAGGGATTTCAGGAATTCAACGCCTTTTACCTGATCTTTACCTTCTTCGATGCCAAGACGGCGGAAGGTGGCATTTTCAAATGTTAGTCCACGGTTGCTGCTACCGCGATTGTCGATGGTGAACATGATATAGCCTTTGCTTGCCATGTATGTGTCCCATCCGCGTGCGCCGTTCTGCCATCCTCAGGTGACGCATTGCGCGTGAGGGCCTACGTAGACGTATACGATTACGGGATATTTCTTAGTCGGATCGAAGTTTGCCGGCTTCATCAGGCGGTAATGCAGGTCGGTAGTGCCGTCTGCCGCTTTGATTGTTCCGGTTTCGATGCTTGGCATCTGGTATCCGTCGTAAGGGCTTTCAGCAGTCAGCAGATTGGCTGTTTCTTTGAAGTTTTTGGTGTCTACCAGGTTGATGACGCGGGGTTGGTCTTTGGTGGAATAACGGTCGATAAGATAAGTGCCGGAAGCGTTAAGCATGCCGCTATGTTCGCTTTCTTTGCAGTTCTCGAACGGCTGGCTTATCTTTCCATTACTTACGTTTACTGCAAAATGGCCGCTTCTCAAGCCTTCTACGGCAGTGAAGATGACCTCTTTACGCTTTGTGTTGAATCCTAGGATTTCGCTGACCAGCCAGTTGCCTTTGGTTAGCTGTTTTACTTTACCGGCCTGGAAATAACTACCGCCGTTGGCACTGTTATAAGTTTCACCTTTCATGTTTGCTGCATTTGTCTCAAAGAGATAAAGGTGATTGTAGCCGTCACGCTGACTTTGATAGATGAACTTGGTAGGGTCCCACGGCAAAAATACGATGGGGTTTTGCGGTTCAACGTATTTAGGGTGCATTTCTTCATAGAGAACTCCCATGGGTTCTCCTGTCTCTGCGTTGTACTGGCAGAGTTTGGCATGATTCTGGTCGCGGTTTACTTCGATCAGGTAGAGGCTCTTTTCATCCGGTGCCCAGCTGATGTTAGTGAAATAACGGTCTGTCGGATCGCCTGCATTCAGATAAATGCTTTTTACCGGTAGCAGGGTTGTAAATGCCTACTTTTTTACCTGATGGCTCGTCATGCCTGCCATCGGATAACGTACATTGTTCACTTCGCCTACGCGTGCAGTGATGTCTACAAGCGGGTATTGTGTCACCATGCTTTCGTCCATACGGTAGAAAGCGAGCAGGTTACCTTTCGGACTCCAAAAAGTTCCTTTGTTGATACCGAATTCATTGCGGTGCACTGTTTGTCCGCAAACGATGCCTTCGGGTTCATTGGTTACTGCTTTCTCATTCACATATAGATTGTTATCTATCGTGTAAGCCACATTTCCACTGGCTGCGCAATAGTCTTCATTATTTGCCCCGTCCTTTGGTTTGAAAGTGCTGACAACTTGATTGCTCTTGAAATCATATACAATGAACTTTCCTGCTATCTTGAATAGCATTTGTGCCTTGTCTGTCCATGGAAAACGGACGGAATACAGGTGTGATAATTTTCCTGCCTTGTTTTCTTCAAGCACTTTGTTGATTTGCTCGCGAGTGATAACCATTGTTTCTTTCCCCGGTTTTGGGTTGAATTGAATAAAGGGGTATCTACTCCTGGCTTGATACATTCGTCGCCCCCACCATTGCAGCCCGTACAGGTTTTCTGCATAGAGGTAACTCTCGCCACCCGGAATCAATTCTTCCAGTGTCGGCTTTTTTGGTTTCCTGTGCCATAACATTGATTACGATTGGTAGTGCCAACAATAACAGCATGGCTCTTTTTCCAATTTTACTCATTGCTTTTTACTTTATTTGTTTTTAAATCCTTCTATTTTTACTCTGTCCAAGGGAGTCTGTCTTGATTGGATAATTGCACTTATTTTAGCAAAGGCATTAAATAGGTCGTCAAATTGTTTTCGTAACTTTCCCTATCAGAAGTAATATCTTCTTCGAGATATTCGATGCGTTGTTTTAATTCTTCCAACTCCTTTTTAGGTATATTGGATAGAAGATATTGGCGCATACGTACAAAAAGCACGGATAATATTGATATTTACTTCCACAGCGGTCTTGGACTTGAGGACGCTGGATAACATAACTATACCATATTCAGTAAATGCAAACGGAAGATATTTGATGTTATATCCTTGTCCTGTTTTTCAAGGTCGCAATTTGCGACCTTGAAATTGCAACTTCTTCTTTTTGTTAGCTCGAACATGAATTCAGCAGGAAAGCGTTCAATATTACGACGTACTTGTTCCTTGAGGCGTTTAGTTTCAACTCCATACATTTCTGCCAAATCAAAGTCAAGCATAACTTTTTGCCCTCTGATTTCGTATATTTTGTTTTCTATAATAGCTATATCATCCATTTTTTTGTTTAGACAGGTTCCAATTTGTGACTGAACATTAGAACTATGATGTAAACTTGAAGTTCCAATTTGGAACTTCAAGTTTTTAATTAATTATTAACTAGTGAATTACAGGGTGAATAAGTTGTTGGGATTATAACCGTTTATTCCTCTTCCTTCTTCGGAATCCTCGGCTCCCGGTTCCCCCTAAATTCTCTTGGCCCTCTCGAATCTCTTCCTCCACGGAATTCTCCCCGTGGTTTTCTATCTTTTTTCATCGCCACCTTTGAAGTCGCCACCTTCTCTGCGTGGCTTGTATTCTCCCTCTCTGCGAGGTCTGGATTCACCATCCCGACGCGGTTTGAACTCACCTTCGCGGCGTGGCTTAAATTCTTTTCTTTCTCTAAATCTTGGAGCCTGTTCTCCTTCAGCCTCTTTCTTTTCTTCTCCCTCTTCCCTTGGCTCTTGAACTCTTTGTATTTTCCGTCAAAAATCTCATATTTGCGGAACTCACACTCAACGGTCCATTGAACAAAGGAACCTTCTGGCTTGCTTTCAAACCAATCTGGTCGAAACACTCTTCCCGATAAGAAAGCACCCATGCTTCGTTTCCTACAAATGCATGTTTCAGACGTTCGCCGATCATCTGGTAAAGACCGAGCAAATCATTCGTAGAGATACGTTCCCCATAAGGAGGATTGGTGATGATGATTGATTTCTCTTTCGGCTGTTCGAACTGCTGGAACGGTTGCAATTTCAGCACGATATCTTTCGATACACCGGCAGCTTTTATATTGTGAGTCGCAATCTCATTCGCTTTTGGATTGTTGTCGTATCCGTAAATCTTATGAGCAAATTCGCGCTCCTGACTGTCATCATTGTAAATCTCATCGAACATATCCGCATCGAAATCTACCCATTTCTCAAAAGCAAACCCTTTACGGAATACTCCCGGAGCAATATTCTTAGCAATCAGTGCCGCCTCAACAGGAATAGTACCCGAGCCACACATCGGATCGATCAGATCACATTCTCCGCGCCATCCGGTCATTAAAATCATGCCGGCAGCCAATACCTCATTCAACGGAGCTTCTACCGCTTCCTGGCGATAACCGCGACGGTGAAGTGATTCTCCGGACGAGTCCAACGACAAGGTACAGGTAGTCTGTGCAATGTGAATATTCAGAAGTACATCCGGGTTGTTGATGCGTACCGACGGACGTTTACCCGTTTTCTCGCGGAAGTAGTCCACAATCGCATCTTTCACCTTATACGAAACGAATTTCGAATGGCGGAATTCCTCGCTGAATACAACTGCATCTATAGCAAACGTCTTGTTTACATCAAGATACTCTTCCCATGGAATAGCCTGTATCTGGTTGTAAACTTCATCAGCATCTTTGGCCGTAAAGTTCTTGATGGGTTTCAGGATACGGATGGCGGTACGTAGACAGAAATTAGCCTTGTACATCATACGTTTATCTCCTGTAAAATGAAACCATACGACGTCCTATTTGAATGTCGTTGGCTCCTAATGCTGTCAGTTCTTCTGCAAGTATCTCTTCCAGTCCCTGGAAAGTCTTGGCTATCATCTCGAATTGTTCGCTCATATAGATTCTTTTGATTTTATTTTTTTGCTTTAGTTTGTACGATTCTTGCTCCTGCGGGCACGTTTTCCGTTACCCAGATATTACCGCCTACGGTTGCGTCACGTCCGATGGTGATTCTTCCCAAAATAGTGGCGTTGGAATAAACAATCACATTGTCTTCCAGGATCGGATGGCGGGGGATTCCCTTGATTGGTTTTCCGTCGGCATCCAGCGGGAAACTCTTGGCTCCCAGAGTGACGCCCTGATATAGTTTGACGTTGTTTCCGATGATACTCGTGGCGCCGATTACGACACCCGTACCGTGGTCGATGGTGAAGTGAGTGCCAATCTTTGCGGCCGGATGGATATCAATTCCCGTTTCGCTATGCGCCATCTCCGTGATGATACGGGGAATCAGAGGAACACCCAGTTCCAGCAATTCATGCGCGATACGGTAATTGCTGATCGCTTTAATGGCCGGATAACAGAATATGACCTCTCCATAGCTTTCGGCAGCCGGGTCACCGTTGTAGGCGGCTTCCACATCCGTTGCCAGTATCCTCCTCATGGCGGGTAACTTACTGATGAATTTAGCAGCAAGACGTGCAGCTTCTTCTCGTTTGGAGTCGGAGCAGACGTTGCATTTCCCCTCTATGGAAGTGCTAAAACATAATCCGGCCAAGATTTGCTCACAAAGTAAATCAAACAATTTTTCAATGTTGACACCGATGTGATAATTGATAGTCCGGCTGTTAATAGTAGAATTTCCGTAATATCCGGGGAAAAGAATGGAGCGTGAAAGCTCAATAATTTCATACAAGACTTTTGCAGAGGGCAGTGGCTCGCCATCTTTGTGCTGATGAAACAGTCCTTTATAAGATTCGCTTTCCGATAGCTCATCGACTGCCTGTGTCAAAATGTGGGTGAAGTTCAGTGGACTCATTAGGTCAGTTGCTCATATTTATATGGGCACAAAGGTATTAAAAAAATAATAAAATTCGCTGGGATTCAGGATAAATAATGTATTTTTGTCACATTCAAAACATGACATGAATAAGGGGACTGATGAATCAGAAGACTGCTATGAAACTATTTGGACTGTTGGGGTTGTTGATGTTGTTGAGTTGCGGATATGCTGATAGACACCGCAATAGCTCTTTATGCGAACAGGCGTTGGTTGATTCTCTGGAAGTTCGTGTACAGGATTCTTTGTTTTCCAATGTGCATTATTCCCGCTCACAGGTGCTTGACGCACTGACGCAGACGCAAGATTCCCTGGTTTATTATCGTCTGCTCGCCCTTTACGGGAAAACATTTTTTGTCTCTTCCGATTTTGATTCTATACTCTATTACAACCGCCGGGTAAAAGAATTTTCCCGCAATGCTTCCCAATCTTCTGAATCTCTCCAGTCTCCACAATGGAATGATGTATTATCCGATGTCTATAATATCGAAGGCAACGTATGGATGCAACTGAACCGCCCTGATTCTGCAATTATCGACTATAAGAAAGCCTATGGATATCGCCTGGAAGGAAAAAAACTACACCTGCTTCCGGATATTTGTATCAATATAGCTGATGCCTACCTGCATCGCAGTGACTTGGCACACACTGCTTCGTATTACCGGCGCGCCCTGTTTCTCTGTGATTCGCTAAACTTGTCCGAGCACGCGAAATTCCCTGTCTACTACGGATTAGGGCAGACTTATATGGAACTGCGCGATTTCGATTTATCCAATCATTACTATGAATTGGCCGGGCAGTTCTTCGATGAAATGAACGTGAGCGAGCAATGGACCTATCTCAACAATCGCGGCAACCATTATTATTACCGGAAAAACTATCAGGAGGCTTTGAAATATATGCGCAGAGCCAATGCACTCGTATCTTCTTATCCGCAGATGGTGTTTGAACAGAACTTTATCAAAGTAAACCTGGGAGAATTGTACTTGCTGACTGACAAACTGGACTCCGCACAGGTCTGTCTGGACGAAAGTTATCGTTTCTTCTCCGATATACAGCATAACTCGGCCGTACATTACATCGAAACCCAGATGATTGAACTGGCATTGAAGAAAGGTAATATAGCCCAAGCGAAGACTATGATCGCCCGGACTGCTCCTGTGGGGCATCTTGACGCCAATATGTTGACTATACGCAATCAGTATCTGCAACATTATTTTGAGCATACCGGTGATTACCGCCGTGCCTATGAATACCTGAAACGTGATTGCCATCTGGATGATTCCATTCGTAGCGAACGAATACAGATGCGTGTTGCCGAATTGGATATGCGTTACCGGCAGGATACGATAGTGCTTCGTAAGGAAATGAAGATTCAGCGACAGGCGGCAGAGATGAGAGTGCTCAAGTTGAGCGTATCTATCTGGGTACTTGTCTGCGTGTTGCTTGTGGCAGGGGTAGTGGTAGTTGTCTGGTATATGCGTAAAAAGAGGGAGTTTCTTCGCCAGCGTTTCTTCCAGCAAATCAACCGTGTCCGCATGGAGAATTTGAGAAGCCGGATTTCTCCTCATTTTACTTTTAATGTACTGGGACGTGAGATCAATCAGTTTAACGGCTCGGAAGAGGTGAAACATAATCTGATGGAACTGGTGAAATATCTCCGTCGTAGCCTCGAACTTACCGAGAAATTGAGCGTATCTTTGCAAGACGAACTGGATTTCGTCCGTACATACATCGAACTGGAACGTGGACGTGTCGGAGAAAATTTTGTCGCAACAATCACGGTGGAGGACGGTTTAGATGCAACCCGCATCATGATTCCATCTATGATTGTGCAAATTCCGGTGGAGAATGCTATTAAACATGGACTGGCGGGAAAGGACGGAAAAAAGGAGCTAATGGTATATGTTTCCCGTGAAACAAATGGGATTCGCATAACGGTTACCGACAACGGACGCGGGTATCTCCCGCAGGTAGTTTCCGCCACACGGGGTACTGGTACAGGATTGAAAGTGTTGTATCAGACCATTCAATTACTGAATACAAAGAACAAGAGTGATAAAATACGTTTTAATATAACCAACAGAAGCGATGGACAAACCGGTACGGAAGTGTCGGTATATATCCCGTTTCGTTTTTCTTATGATTTATGATGGAGACAGAAGAAAAGTATAAGGTAGTCATCGTTGACGATGAACGTACAGCGATTGATGCTTTGCGCCGAGAGTTGGAGCCCTATCGTGAATTTGAAGTAAAAGGAATCGCAGGGAATGGTGCAAAAGGTAAAAAGATGATTATGGAGTTGCATCCGGACTTATTGTTTCTTGATGTGGAACTTCCGGATACGTTGGGACTCAATCTATTAAGTGAAATCAGGGAGGATATTTTGTGGGATATGAAGGTTGTGTTTTTTACACCTCTTATGACAAATACTTGCTTCAGGCGTTGCGTGAGTCGGCTTTCGACTTCCTGCTGAAGCCTTTTGAGGCAGAAGACCTGAAAGTGATTATGGACCGTTACCGGAAGGCTATGACCTCTACTTCGCTTCCTCTTTTGCCTTCTTTTGTTCTTCTTCTATTAGTGCATTGATGCCCCAGCAAGGCATGTTTATGATTAGTACAGTGACAGGCTTCAAACTCTTGCGACTGGAAGAAATCGGCTTTTTGAATATCTGAAAGATAAACGTCAATGGCAGGTGGTCTTGTTTAATCAAACTTGTCTGAATTTGAAGCGAAATACAAAAGCAGAAGATATTATCAGTTATTCACAAGCTTTTGTACAGATTAGCCAATCTGCTATTGTAAATGTTAATTATCTGGCAATGATTGATGGTAAATGCTGTCAACTTTATCCGCCTTTTCACGATAAGAACGATTTGATTATTTCCCGAAGTTATCTAAAAGAACTGCAAGAGCGTTTCTTTGTTTTGTAATGTAGACCTCATATTATGAAATACGCCACTTCTTCAGCAGAAGCGGCGTATCCTTTTGTTAGAATATTAGAATGAGAGAGAGTTTATGTTACATATTTGTATTATCCATCGTAACGGTCATTTCGGGTACCAGTACGTAGGCTTGTTTTTTAGCGTTCCATTTATAATAATTCGTAGTAACGGTCTTGCCTTCATAAGTGTAATTGATGCGTAGGTCTTTTTTTCCCCATGCGTCTTTTGCTATTGTTCCATTTCAAGGCCTCGCTTTCAATCATACGTTTATTGTCATCGTACTTGTAGTTGTACTTCATGTAGTTGGCAAGTGTGTTTCCGTCCATTTTGTAAACGGTTTGTCCCACTGTCATGCCATTCTCTTCGATTGGATTATAAATCAATTGATTATCGTAGCTACGTGCAGAAGTAGCAAGCGATACAACAAGAAGAGCTGCAGATAAAACGAACATTTTTAAAGATACTTTTGTTTTCATGGCTATTTAATTTTAGGATTATACTTTCATTTGTCTACCAAATGCATTGGTTTTACGCTGCAAATCTACATATTAATTTGGTATTTATGCATTTTTGAAGATAAAAGTATTGTCAAAATGTCAAGATGTGGAGGTGGGTGCTAACTTGCTTTTTGCCAATATTGGTGACAAAAAAAAATATCCGGCAGTCAACCTGCCGGATATAGAATGAATCACTTCGTCGAAAAAGGATTCTTTTTTCTAGCTTTCTGGATACAGAGTTAAATAATGTTATTACCCAGACTTGCCTCCATTTTGTAAGCGGAGGTCCCTGATAAGGTGGAGTCTCCTTGTGTAATTAGTGTCTAAAAGATAGCAATTCCTTATTGAGGTGGCCTTTATTCACTTGATGGTTTAATGTGCCTCAAGCCAGTTTTTGCCCCATCCGCAATCTGCTTTCAGGGGGACATGCATGCGGTATGCATTTTCCATTTCCTCAATGACGATTTCTTCTACACGCTCTTTTTCATTGACAGGAACGCTGAAATTTAATTCGTCATGTACTTGGAGGATCATTTTGGCTTGTATTCCTTCGGTCTGGAACCGCTGATAAATACGTGCCATTGCTACTTTTATGATATCTGCGGCACTTCCCTGAATTGGTGCGTTGATGGCATTTCGTTCTGCATAGCCGCGTACAACTGCATTTCGTGAATTGATATCGGGTAAGAAGCGTTTCCGATGGAAGATCGTTTCTACATAACCTTTTTCCTGAGCCACCTGAATGCTTTTATCCATATATGCTTTCACTCCCGGATAAGTTTCAAAGTAACCGTCGATTAACTCTTTGGCTTCTTTACGATCTACATTCATTCGTTCGGCAAGACCAAATACGGATATGCCATAGATGATACCGAAATTGGCAGTCTTGGCTTTACGGCGCATGTCGGAACCTACGTCTTTCAGGTCAATCTTATAGATTTTGGCAGCGGTGGCAGCATGAATATCGTGATTGCTAAGGAAAGCATCAATCATATTCTTATCCTCGCTAAGGTGTGCCATAATACGCAATTCGATCTGCGAATAGTCGGCAGAGAAGAAGAGGCAGCCTTCATCGGGGATGAATGCTTTGCGGATTTCTTTTCCATTCTCGTCGCGGATAGGGATATTTTGTAAGTTCGGATTACTTGAGCTAAGGCGTCCCGTAGCGGTTACAGTCTGGTTGAAAGAGGTATGCACCCTTCCTGTGCGTGGGTTGATAAGTAGGGGAAGTGCGTCGATATACGTGCCCAATAGCTTTTTTAGTCCGCGATGTTCCAGAATCTTTTCTACCACAGGATGTTTATGCCGGAGGCTTTCGAGCACTTCTTCCGAGGTGACGTACTGACCGGTCTTTGGTCTTCTTTGCCTTCTCTATAATCTTCAGTTTGTCAAACAGGACTTCGCCGACTTGCTTGGGTGAAGCGATATTGAATTCTTCACCGGCCAGTTCGTAGATTTCTTTTTCGATTTGCTCCATCTGGGCGGTGAAATGGGCGGACGACTGCTTCAATGCTTCCGTATCCAGCAATACTCCGTTCCGTTCTATATTAACCAATACGGGACGAGCGGCATTTCGATATCATAAAACAAACGTTCTGCGTCATTCTCTTTCAGTTCTTTCTCCAATACATTTTTTAAGTTTCAGCGTTACGTCTGCATCTTCGCATGCGTAACGGTAGACATCCTTCGGGTCGAGATCGCGCATGTTTTTCTGATTCTTTCCTTTCGGACCTATCAGTTCGTCGATGTGAATAGTCTGATAGTGAAGGTAGATTTCTGCAAGATAGTCCATTCCGTGACGAAGTTCCGGTTGAAGAACATAGTGGGCGATCATCGTATCGAAGAGTGCACCTTTTACTGTTGCGCCGTAATTTTCAAGAACGATCATGTCGTACTTGATATTTTGTCCGACTTTTAACGAATTCTCATTTTCGAAGACCGGACGGAACTCATTTACGATTTTTAACGCTTTGTCTTGGTCCGATGGTACGGGAACATAAAAAGCTTCATTCTCGGCAATGGAAAAGCTCATTCCGACTAATTCGGCATCCATTGGTTCGGTCCCGGTAGTTTCCGTATCTAATGAGAGAATTTTCGATGTAAGTAACTTTTGAATAATTTTTCCGCCTTTTCTCTTCTGTATCAATGAGTTGATAGTTGTAAGTGAGCGATTCTAACGTCTCTAGGTTCGATTTTTTTGCTTCACCCGGTTCATCGGGCGTGAAATTCGCAAATAAATCGCCTTGCATTCCGCCTCCTTCTTCGGGAAAAAGTGGAAGCGGAGAGGGGCACTTTTTCCAGTAGCAACTTTTTTGCTTCCGGTGGCAGAGGTTATTCCGTTTCCGGAAATATCTTTTTTGAGCACCCGGTCGATGAGTGTTCTAAATTCCAATTCCTCGAAAATGCTGCGGAGTGAATTCTCGTCTGCTTCTTCGCGGACAAGAGCATCCATTTCAAGTTGGATGGGCACATCGATTTTAATCGTGGCGAGGAATTTCGAGAACGTAATCATTTCCCGATTGGTTTCCACTTTTGTTTTCAATGCACCTTTCAGTTGGTCGGTATGCTCTAATAGGTTTTCGATGCTTCCGAATTCAGAAATTAGTTTTTGGGCAGTCTTTTCTCCTACTCCGGGACATCCGGGAATGTTATCTGAAGAGTCGCCCATCAGTCCGAGCATATCGATCACCTGTGTTGGAGACTGAATGTCAAACTTGGCTTTCACTTCCTCCACTCCCATCACTTCGAAACCTCCTGTGTTTGGGGCGATACATAAATACTTTGTCACTTACCAGCTGCCCGTAATCTTTGTCGGGAGTCATCATATAGGTAGTGATGCCTTGGCGCCCGGCTTCTGTGGCGAGGGTCCCGATCACATCATCGGCCTCGTAGCCTGCCACTTCCAGAATCGGGATGCGGTAAGCGCGTATGATCTCCTTTATAATAGGTACGGAAAGACGAATTGCTTCTGGAGTTTCTTCGCGTTGTGCTTTATATTGTTCAAAAGCCTCGTGGCGGAAGGTGGAACCTGCGGGGTCGAAGGCTACTCCTATATGAGTGGGATTCTCTTTTTTTTCAATACTTCTTCGAGGGTGTTCACAAAACCCAGTATGGCTGAAGTGTTGAATCCTTTGGAATTGATTCTTGGGTTCTTAATAAAGGCGTAATACGCCCGATATATCAATGCATAAGCGTCTAAAAGAAATAATTTATTACCTGAATCCATAGATTTAATTAATTTTTCATGGTAAAAGTACAAAAAAATACGGTATTAAGCGTTTTATTATTACTTTTGTGCTCAAATTGTGTAATAAATGGACAGTATCTCACTTATCAGAACTCCGATTGAAGCGGAACTGGGCGACTTCAAAGAACTTTTTGATAGTTCTCTCTCCAGTTCAAATGCATTGCTCGATAGCGTCGTATCTCACATACGGCAGAGGAATGGTAAGATGATGCGGCCTATTCTTGTTTTACTCGTGGCACGTCTTTATGGAGCTATATGTCCTTCCACTCTTCATGCGGCTGTTTCACTGGAACTCCTTCATACAGCCAGTTTGGTACATGACGACGTAGTGGATGAAAGTACCGAACGCCGTGGACAACTCTCGGTGAATGCTATCTTTAATAATAAAGTAGCGGTGCTGACGGGTGACTATTTATTGGCAACCAGCCTCGTACACGCCGAACTGACGAACAGCCACCGCATTATTCAACTGGTGTCTACTCTTGGGCAGGATCTTGCTGACGGCGAGTTGCTTCAGCTTTCAAATGTAAGTAATCATAGCTTTTCTGAGGAGGTTTACTTTGATGTAATCCGTAAGAAGACTGCCGCTCTTTTTTGCTGCCTGTACGAAAGCTGCCGCTTTCTCGGTAGGTGTGGGGGGGGAAGCTGAACTTGCCCGTTTGCTGGGCGAATATATTGGGATCTGTTTCCAGATAAAGGATGATATTTTCGATTACTTTGATAATAAGGAGATTGGTAAACCTACGGGTAATGATATGCTTGAAGGTAAACTGACATTGCCCGCTTTGTATGTATTGAACACGACAAAAACGATGAGGCGCAAGAAATTGCAATCAAAGTAAAGGAGGGTACGGCTACTCTTGATGAAATTGCTCATTTGATCTCGTTTATTAAAGAAAACGGAGGTATTGAATATGCGGTTCAGACTATGAATGTCTATAAGCAAAAAAGCTTTTAATCTATTGGCTTTTTGCCGGATTCTGATATCTGTGCAGCTCTCCGGGCTTATCTGGATTACGTAGTAGACCGCGAAAACTAGTTACTTCCGGTATTTTGCCAGAAGTGAATAGCACAATAATAACCGGTCCCAATCTTCTATCTTTTTCCGATTTCATCGCTTTTCCTAAAAGGAAACTCTTGTCTATTTCTTCCGCTGTATGAAGATCTAAAAGAGCATAATTTGGCGGCTTGCTCTATGTAGTCCCAGGCTTTCTCTTTGGTGATGTGACCACATGCTTTGGGAGGCGCGCCAGGCTGACAAGCAGTCCCATATCCCATCCGATAATGCCTTTTTCCAAGTCATTTATCCATATAATAGGGTCCCTTCTTTCCTCTGTATATTTCACAAATTTGTATAGATTCTTTCCTTGACGGATAAAGCGTTCCACTCCGAAAAAACGCTTTTTGAATGATGTTTTCGAACTCGTTGATGTTCTCTGTAGAGAGTAAATAGGGGAGCATAATCTGGTAGGAGACTCTGTCGCCTTCGTTGATAAGGAACTGGAATAGTCCGGTGGCGGACTCATTATCGGTGCAGTGAAACTCCTCTGTTAACAGTTTGGATAGCTTTTGCGGATGGATTCCGGTCTCTATGGAGTTGAGATAGAAGCCTTGCAGTCCGGCTTCCATATAACCGATGCGTAGCCCCTTCTTTTTCTCTGCTCCGAGGATGAGGTTCAGAGGGTTGTGATTGAATCTTAAGGTTCTCTTGTATATGCGTCCATCCTAATACCTCCAAAGGTTCATGAAAAGCGTGAGAACTGTTGCCATGTATTTTCCTGAGGCTTCGGCAAGCCGTTATGAGTATACAAGCAACAGTCTCACGCTCCGTTCGATATATAACAAAAAAGTATATACATGAAGGTGCGTGAGACCCGTTTGCTTATTACCATTCATAACTTTGAATTTTGCCGAATTCCAGGAACTGGTAATAAATGAAACGTTCTCTAATATAACTAATTAGCTATATTTTCATCGCTAAACCTTTTACAAAGATAAGTATTTTTCTGAATTCTCCTGTAACTATCTTTAGTTTTTCTTAAATAAAAAAATACCGCGTCGATTCCCGTGATACGGGAGTCGCGCGGTAAGGCGTATTTGATTGCTAATGTAGCCTTTAATTTTAGAAGAACTTGATTTCTTCGCCTTTGATGTCAGAAAAAGAAGGAGGTTGGCTAAGCGGCTGGTTCCCAGGCGGAACAGTTGATTATCCAGCCATTCTTCACCCAATAGCTCTTTTTACAATTGTGTAGTAAATAATCGCATCATTAACGGTATTGATGCCACCTGCCGGTTTGAATCCAATCTTGATTCCGGTCTTCTGGTGGTATTCTTTGATGGCTTCACACACATCACGTAAGCGGCTTCCGGAGTAGCGGCAGGCTGTTGCTTACCAGTGGAAGTCTTGATGAAATCTGCGCCCGAATACATGGATAGGATAGAGGCTTTCTTGATGTTGGAAGCGCTCTTTAGTGCACCAGTTTCGAGGATCACTTTGAGGTGGCGTTCCTTGCAAACTTCCTTTAGTTCCTGTATTTCTTCGCACATTCCTTCGTAGTCTCCGCTTAGGAATTTGCCGATGGAAATCACAATATCTATTTCGTCTGCACCGTCTGCAATGGCCAGTGCTGTTTCTGCCACTTTTACTTCAATGAATGTCTGTGAAGAGGGGAAACCTCCTGATACACAGGCGATATTGACTCCGTCTACCTCCAGCGTATTCTTAACGATGGCTGCAAAATTGGGGTATACACAGATTGCTGCAACATTTTTAAGATCAGGATATTCGTCGTCAAACTGATTGACTTTTTCGGTAAAGTGCATCACACTTTTGTCACTGTCTGTACTATTCAAAGTAGTTAGATCAATACAGTTGAACAGGAACTTCTTAACGTCTTCCGTGTTGTTTTCCGGCACTTTTTTCTCAATCAATTCAGCTACGCGAGCTTGAATATCTGCATCGCTCAGATTGGTATTATACTTTGCCAATGCGGCATTGTACTTGTTGGGCTGTGAGTTATTCTCTTCCATGATCTTTCAGTTTTTGGGTTGTTGATATGTCTTTTATTATCTCGTTTCGTTTTCTTATCCATGCTTTTTCTGGAAAGCAGTGGTTATGTCTACACCTGTCTGGTTGGCAATGCAGAGAAGCACCCATAAAACGTCTGCTATCTCTTCATCTATATTATCTTTCTCTCCCTCTTTAAAGGATTGATCTCCATATTTGCGGGCCATGACACGCGCCAGTTCTCCTACCTCTTCCGTCAGAACTGCCATATTGGTCAACTCGCTGAAGTAGCGGACACCGTATGTTTTTCACCCATTGGTCCACTTGTTTCTGTGCTTCTTCCAGAGTCATAATTGTTGATGGTTAGTTATTATTCTTTGTTTTTTGTATCCATGCATATAGTAACGGGACCGTCGTTTAAAAGTTCAACTTTCATGTCCGCTCCAAAGATGCCTGTACCTATTTCTTTTCCCAATGCACCGCTTAAATCTTTGCAGAATTGTTCGTAGAGTGGGATAGAGACATCCGGCTTGGCAGCTTTGATATAGGAGGGGCGATTTCCTTTCTTGGTAGAAGCGTGTAACGTGAACTGGCTGATAACCAGAATCTCACCTCCATCTTCTAAGATAGATTTGTTCATTACACCATTCTCATCATCAAAGATACGTAGATTTACAATCTTCTTGCAGAGCCAGTCGATATCTTCCTGCCCGTCTGCTTCTTCAATACCGACTAATATCAGCATCCCTTTCCTAATGGACGACTTACAGTGTCCTTCAATGGTTACTGACGCATGGCTTACCCGTTGTATGACTATTCTCATTATTATTTATTCTATTTCATGATTAGGAAAGGCAAATTTACAAAATTCGAAAGAGAAAACGGTGTGTTGGTGGGAAAATATTGTGAATTCGCTCCGTAGTCAATAGGACCATTCGTTATTGTTTGTTGTCAATTCGCTATCTTGATAGTGATAATCAACTTATTGATTGTTATGGTTTGAAATTTAGAGCGGCACTGCTCGAACTTTCGAACAGTGCCGCCTTGGCTGACGTATTTCCTTATTGTTGTTCGTTACCTAAACCTTCTTTTACAGTCTTGGCTTTCGCTTCTCCAATCACAGCGGAAATCTCCTCAAAAGAGGCTTCTTTGATCCGTTTTACGCTCTTAAATTCTTTCAGAAGCGCTGTTTTTGTCTTTTCTCCAATCCCTTTGATATTGTCTAATGCCGATGCTACCTGCCGTTTGCTGCGTTTATCACGATGGAAACTGATGGCAAAGCGGTGCACCTCATCCTGAATCTGTGTCAGCAGACGGAATAATGGGCTTTGCTGTTTGATACCAATCGTCTGCGGAGGAAATCCAAAAAGCAGCTCCGATGTGCGGTGGCGGTTGTCCTTTGCTAGTCCGGCAATCGGGATTGTTAAGTTCAGCTCATCTTCAATCACCTCTCTAACGACCTCCATTTGGCCTTTTCCACCATCGGTGATAATCAGGTCGGGCAGAGGGGTGTTCTCTTCGATAGCGCGCTGATAACGTCTTCTGACGACCTCTTTCATGGAAGCATAGTCATCAGGCCCTACAACCGTCTTTATATTGTATTTCCGATAATCCTTCTTTGAGGGTTTAGCCTTTTTAAAGACAACGCAAGCGGCCACGGCATCAGAACCCTGTATGTTTGAGTTGTCAAAGCATTCAATTTGCAAAGGCGGTCTTTCCAAATGCAACTCTTGCTGAATTTCTTTCATTAATCGCATGCTTCTTTGCTCCGGATTCAGCTTTTCCGCCTGTTTTAGACGGTCGGCTTTGTATTGCTTCACGTTTAGAATCGAAAGATCCAGCAATTTCTTTTTATCTCCCCGCTGTGGAACGGTAAATACGATGTTGTTTAGCTCCAAATCAAGTTCAAAAGGCACTATAATCTCTCTGGATTGACTCTTATAGCGTTCCCGCATTTCGATAATACCCAGTGTCAAAAGTTCTTCTTTTGATTCATTCAGCTTCTTTTTATATTCGAATGTAAACGCCTGGTTAATGGCGCCGTTTGTAATATGCAGATAGTTGATGAAAGCGGAATTGGACTCGTCCTCTTCAATAGAAAATACATCTATGTTGTGCAATACAGCGCTTACTACCTCCGATTTGGAACGGTAGTTTTCTATCAGAAGATATTTCTCTTTCACCTTCTGTGCTTCTTCAAACTTCATCTCACCGGCTAATGTCTGCATCCTTTCCAGTAGCATACGGCTGATTTCTTGTGTATTTCCTTTCAGGATCTCTTTGATTTCATCAATGTTTTTGAGATAATCCTCCTGTGATTGTAGCCCGATGCATGGTCCTGCGCAGTTCTTTATATGATATTCCAGGCATACGTTAAACTTACCAGCCCGTATATTCTCCGGAGTTAGGTTTAAACTGCAAGTTCGCAAAGGATATAAATGCTTTATCAGATCCAGTACCGCATACATGGATGGTATGTGACTATACGGTCCATAATACGAAGAACCGTTCCTGATAATCTTTCCTTGTTCTGAAAAAAACTCTGGGGAAAATACTCGTTTTGTACGCAAATAGAAGGGTATGTCTTGTCGTCCTTTAATAGAACGTTGTAGCGCGGCTTATATTTCTTTATCAGATTATTCTCCAGCAATAACGCATCTTCTTCTGTGTTGACTACGATATAGCGAATATCAGCGATTTTACTGACCAATACTCGTGTCTTTCCCGGCTCATGCTCTTTGCTGAAATAAGAATAGACTCTTTTTCTTTAGATTTTTAGCCTTTCCAACGTATATAATCGTTCCTTCCGTATTCAGGTATTGGTAAATACCCGGTTTCTCGGGAAGGTTGGCTACAATCCCTTTCAAATATTCATTGGTTTTGCTTTCCGGTTCTGTATTCATAATTGTTAGGTACGAAAGATCGCTAGCTGCTTACTTTTGACACATTCTCTGCAAATAGAGGCAAGTCCTTTATAAAGACAATACCGATTCTACTTCTACGTCATCTCCGAACAAAGATTTTCCATTCAGTTCTTTCAATTCGATGATGAAGTTTACATATACCTTTTTAGGCTTTAGTCTTTTCACCAATTCGCAAGCTGCTTTCATGGTGCCTCCTGTTGCCAGCAAATCATCATGTAGTAGAATTACGTCGTTTTCGTCCAGTGCATCTTTTGTGAATTTGCACCGTGTCTTTGCCATACTCCTTATCGTAGCTTTCTTCAATCGTTTCTGCAGGGAGCTTGCCGGGCTTGCGGATAGGAATGAAACCGGCGTTCAGACGGGTTGCCAGAATCGGTCCCATAATAAAGCCTCTTGATTCTATACCCACCACTTTGGTGATTCCTTTATCCTTATACATATCGAACATGATATTGGATAATTCCTGCAAGCACCATGGATCTTTGAATAGAGTAGTGACGTCGTAGAACAGGATTCCGGGAATCGGAAAATCGGGTACTTCCCGAATGCTTTTGATTAGTGTTTCTTTGCTCATAATCATTGAATTATATCGTTTCTTTAAATGCTTTGTTTCACGTGAAACGTTGCCGCTTATCGTCCCGAAAGCACCAGCAGCACGTTGATGTCGCTAGGAGAGACTCCCGATTCTGCTCGCTTGCGCAATCGTTTCCGGATCTATCTTTACCAACTTTTGCCGAGCTTCGGTGGATAGGGATTGAATGGTAGAATAGTCAAATTTTCCTTTGATCTTTATGCTCTCCAATCGTGCCAGCTTTTCAGCAATCATTCGTTCTCTGTCAATGTATCCTTGATACTTGATTAGGATTTCGGCAGCTTCGAGAATCTCTTCTTTCCGGTCTTGATCCGAACTCGTCGTCGCTTTTTCCAGTTCGCGTTGAAACGCCGGAACATATTCTGCTATATTTTCTATTGTCACTTGCGGGCGGTTCAGAATCTCTATCAACTTACAACCTTGACGTAGGGGCGTTGTCCCTATCCTTTCGAGAGCATCGTTGATAAGTGCCGCTTTTATCGAATAGTTGCGCGCGAAAGAAACGATTTGTTCCACGGCTTCTTTCTTGCTTTTTACCAGTTGATATCGATCTTCTTTTTGCCAACCCAAGCTTAAACGCTTTTTCTGTCAGGCGCATATCGGCGTCATCCATACGAAGCAAAATGCGATATTCTGCACGGGAGGTAAACATACGGTAGGGCTCATCCACACCTTTGGTAACCAAATCGTCGATTAATACGCCAATATATGCTTCGTCGCGGGCCAGAGTAAAGGCTTCTCCACCGTGGCAGTTGATATGCGCATTGATGCCGGCTATCAATCCTTGTCCTCCTGCTTCCTCGTATCCGGTGGTTCCGTTTACTTGTCCGGCAAAGAACAAATTTTTGATAATCTTCGATTCCAACGTATGTTTTAATTGAGTCGGATCGAAGTAGTCATATTCGATAGCATATCCCGGACGATAGATAACCAGATCTTTGAAAGCCGGGATTTGTTTCAGTGCCGCAATTTGTATTTCCATCGGAAGCGAAGAAGAGAATCCGTTAAGATATAACTCTTGTGTCGTTTCTCCTTCCGGTTCGAGAAATAACTGGTGCTGATCTTTATCCGGGAAAGTGACAATCTTGGTTTCGATGCTCGGACAATAGCGTGGCCCGATACTTTGAATCTGTCCGTTGAACAGGGGAGAATCCGGCAAACCCTTCACGCAGAATCCGGTGTACTTCTTCATTAGTGTAGCATGTCCAGCATTGAAGTTGCTTTTAAGTGGCGCGTGCTAGTATTCATGAATGAGAACTTGTGGAAGTCCGATTCGCCGTCTTGTGTTTCCATCTGGTCAAAATGAACACTACGTGCGTCAATTCGTACCGGAGTACCGGTTTTCATTCTTCCGTAGGTGATACCGTGGCGGGCGATGGATTCGGTCAACTGATAGGAAGCCGGTTCGGCCATTCTTCCTCCCGGTAATTTATGACGTCCTACATGCATCAGTCCGTTGAGGAAAGTTCCTGCGGTGAGCACAATGCATTTCGCTTTGAAGGTGACACCCCACGCAGTGACCAATCCGGTAGCCTCACCGTTTTCTACGAGCAGTTCACATACTGTATCTTGCCAGATATGAAGGTTGGGTGTATTTTCCAGTTTCTCTCGCCAGGACCAAATGAACTTAGCCCGGTCGCATTGGGCGCGGGGACTCCACATGGCAGGGCCTTTCGAACGGTTTAGAATTCGGAACTGAATGGCTGTTTCATCTGTCACTAATCCCATCTGTCCACCCAATGCATCTATTTCACGTACAATTTGTCCTTTGGCGATTCCTCCTACAGCCGGATTGCAACTCATCTGTCCAATCTTGTTCATGTCCATAGTGATGAGACAAGTTTTGGAACCTAAATTAGCAGCGGCTGCCGCTGCTTCACAACCAGCATGTCCGGCACCAATTACAATTACGTCGTACTTAAAATCCATTCCTATCTTATTTATTATCAAACGCTGCAAAGTTACAGAAAAGTTGTGAGACTTGTATCTTCAAGCTGTTTTTGCTTCTGAAAATCCGAGGAGGAATCCGGCTTAACTGAAAAAAACGTCGTAATTTCGGGTTAGAAATATGCAGATTGTTCGAAAATAGACCGCTTATTGGCTTTTTGTGATTGTATATTTTGGGATGGAATGGCAATAGTTTGTCTTTTCAATCCCTTGTTTTGCTTTCTTTTTGTTAGTTGTGCGCTTGCTCAATTATGAATGCAACTAGAGAGTAAAAGGAAAGATTTGTTGAAAAGACGGATTGTTGTGAAAATAAACGTGAGGTTTACACTCAAAAATCTACCCTACGTCTTGACATAAGTCAAAAAAATAATCTGAATGTAATTTTTTGTATGATGGCTTTTTGCTGTTTTCTGCAAAACAGCTATACCTTTGCAGTGTAGTTGTGAAACTACTTATATTTTAGGTATTAGAAAAAAAAGGTAATAATTAAAAGGTATTAGTTTATAAAATTAAGGTATTAGATTTTAAGATTAGTTTTTAGGAAAAAAGATTGTTTTGATTAGGTATTAGGAAAAAGACGTTTTCAGGTAAAGAGTAAATGAAAGATGAAGAAAAAGAAGAATCCCATTTATGGGGATTCTTTAAAGGTGGAGCGGAATGATTCGCTCTTTTTTGTACCCTTTCATTTCCAACTATTATTTTCTTTTTGCTTCTCATTTGAACTGTATGGTAAAAGCTCGTTCGAGTTTCTTTTTGGGGCAATTTGTTATTTGCCTGGATTCAATTAGTTTCAACCCTATTTGAAACAGTTTGTTTCAAAGGCTTGAAACGATTCGTTTCTCGGTGTGAAACAAAGTGTTTCCCCGTAATGAAACAGAGTGTTTCAAAGCATGAAACAGATCGTCGTCTTGTAGGGATACGAATCGCCGTCCTATAGCTTACGATTGTTTTGTCAGCATTTGTCTTGTCTGACTCATATTTGAAATCAAAAAATAAAGTCTGGTGATAGATGAAAGATGAAAGTGAAAAAAGTCTCTATGTATGAGAAAGAACTTTTTTATTTTCTATTTTTGTAAGCCGGCAAAAGTCTGCGTTTCTGAAAAAACAATATATTTGCAATCGTAAATATCGCAAAAGTAAGTAGTTACGGTGATTTTTATAAATTTTGTTCTCTTTTTTCGCAGGAAAAGTGACAGTATGAACGATAAAAATTGACATCATAGTAGCGGGAGTAAACCGGAAGGATGAAAAGATGTGGGGCGATTTCTACGATCGTTTTTATACTGCCTTATGTGTTTATGTATCCAAGATATTGCCGGTCCCCGATGCGGTGGAAGATTTGGTACAGGAAGTTTTTTATTTCTGTATGGGAGGGGAAGCGTACCTTTTCTGATATTAAAGAACTTACCAATTATCTTTATCGTGCCTGCTATAATAATGCCTTATTATATATACGTAATAATCAAATTCATGATACTATTTTAAGTTCTTTGGCGGAAGAAGAAAGTATGGTGGACGAAGATACGATTTATGCACTGACAGTAAAAGAAGAAATTATCCGGCAACTCTATTGCTATATCGAAGAACTTCCTGCCGAACAACGTCGGATTATTTTAATGAGAATTGAGGGACATACATGGGAAGAGATAGCGGAACGTCTGGAGATAAGTATCAATACTGTCAAAACCCAAAAGACTCGCAGCTATAAATTCCTCCGTGAAAGGTTGGGGGATTCCATTCATTCCATAATTCTTTTTTTTTTTTCTAAAAATAAAAAAACATTCTGATACTTCTTTGTCTTTTTATTGATTGATTAAAATTTATTCTATTTGTTAAAATCAAATCTTTTTTCTTCTATATAATGACATTATGATATATTTCTACCTCTAAATTCTGATTCATTATTCTTTTTTTTATCTCAAAAAAATGTCATCTTTTTGTCACCCGTTTTTATGAGTTGTGTATATCTATAATAAAGATGAATTAAACAATTGTTTAATTAAAAAAACGCTAATAAGATGAAGAAGTTCGAAAATGTATATCAAGACGCTGCTTTAATGAGAAAGGTTCTTTTTGGGAGAAGCTGAATGAAGCAGAACAAAAAAGATTTGAAAAACGATTGGCAGAATGCCCGGACTTAAAAAATGTGTATGAGCAGTTACAGAGCGGGGAGACTTTGAAAGTCGCCTTTGGAGAATATAAAAATTTATTCGTCAAAGAAAGCTTATCAGTCTTTTCTTCAGAAAATCGGACGAATGGAGAAGAAGGAACCGGAAGAGTTCGTTTCGTCGGGTGGGGTGGTACGCTGCTGCGGCTGTCGTTACTTCTAGCTGCCGGCCTTTCATTCTATATGTCGAATTTCTATTCGGCAAGAGGAGAAGAGAGTTCTTATTCAGCCGGGTACACAACAGGCGCAGTTAACGTTACCTGACGGTAGCATTATTGATGTGGATAAAAAAAAGAAGTGAATGTGGTAGTAGATGGCGTTCAAGTAAAATATAAGAAAAAGGAGTGCTGTCTTATCAGCCTACCGTCACGACACAACATGAGGAAGAAAGTACCGAAGAAAAAATCCGGTTAAATCCAATGAGCTTGGTTATACCGCGTGGGGGTGAAAATACCGTAATCCTGGCGGATGGAACTACTGTTCATTTGAATGCCGGCTCCAAACTAACTTATCCGGTACGTTTTGCAGGTAAGCGGAGAGTTGTGGCATTGGAAGGCGAGGCCTATTTTGATGTCGTGAAAGACGAAACACGGCCGTTCATCGTGCAGACTCATCTTGGAGAGGTAACTGTGCTTGGTACTGCCTTCAATATCAATGCTTATACCGATGCGTCTGTTTACACAACGTTGGTACACGGAAAAGTACAGTTCTCTTCATCAAGCATCGGAACTATTATTCTTTCGCCGGGGGAGCAGGCTGTGGTTTCTGCCAACGGTTCGGAAAAACGTATGGTGGATCTGGATGAATATGTCGGTTGGGTAGACGGGAGGTATGTCTTTAATAACCGCCCTTTAGGAGAGAAATGCAGACATTCGAACGTTGGTACGACATACAGGTTTATTATGAGACTCCCCATTTGCGTGACATTACTTATAGTGGTAATTTGAAACGCTATGGAACAATAAATTCATTCCTGGATGCACTGGAACTGACAGGGGATCTGACTTATAAAATCAGTGGAAGGAAACATATGTGATATATGATAAGGTAGAAGAATAGAATGGAATAATATAGAATAGTTAGAATATTAGGTACACAAAAGTTTAATCATTAATTTATGAGAGAAAAACGATGGCTGCTATGTTTTCTAGTGGCAATGTGCTGCACGTTTAGTGCATGGGCTTTACCGTCACAAGACAAGACGGTAACTTTTGAAACTGCACAATGTCTCTATAGAGACTGTTCTTTGGATGCAGTGAAGAAACAAACAGGTGTGAATATGTTATATAATTCACAAATGTTTAAAGGAGTGCCTCCGGTGTCGATTGATGCGAAAAATGAGAAATGGGAGATCGCACTTAAGTTGATTCTTAATCCTCAGGGATTTGATTATGTGGTGAAGGACGGCATTGTGGTGATTCGCAAAATGCAGGCGGAAAAACGGGAAAACCGTATTCGCGGTATGGTTGTTGATTCGAATAGAGATCCGATTCCCGGAGCCAGTATTATTGTGAAAGGTACTCGTACAGGTACTTCTACCAACATTGAAGGTGAGTTTACGCTGGATGTGAAAAATGACAAAGTGACTTTGGAGGTCTCTTTTATCGGAATGAAAAACAAACACTTCAGGTGGACGCTACCCGTAAGAAGATGCTTGAAATAACTATGGTGGACGATGTGAAAACATTGGAGGATGTAGTCGTTACGGGATACAGTAATGTTCGTAAATCCAGCTTTACAGGTAGTTCTACGCAAATAACAGGTGATGAATTGCGTAAGGTGTCACAGACAAATATTTTAGGTGCAATTCAATCATTTGACCCTTCTTTCCGTTTAGTAGATAATACTCAGTTTGGTTCTGACCCAAATACTGTTCCTGAAATGTATATCCGCGGGCGTTCAGGGTTTGGAATTAAAGACTTGGATAAAGATCTATCTCGTTCAAATCTCGAAAACAACCCAAATCTTCCAACTTTTTATTATGGATGGCTTTTGAAGTAAGCATTGAAAAAATATATGACTTGGATCCTACCCGTATTGAGAGTTTGACGGTTTTGAAAGATGCTGCTGCTACTGCTATGTATGGTTCACGTGCTGCTAATGGAGTAGTTGTTATCACTACAGTAGCTCCTAAAAGCAGGTGAAGTTCGTGTCTCTTATAACTTTACAGGAACGTTGGAAATGCCCGATTTACGGGATTATAACTTGGCAAATGCCGCAGAAAAATTGGAAATAGAACGTTTAGCCGGATTGTTCGAAAATGGTACAGGTAGTAATATAAATACAGGATCCGGATTAAATGCTTATTATAGAAAGTATGCTTTAATTCAGAAAAGGAGTAGATACGGATTGGATGTCATTGCCTTTACAAATTCATTTAATCATAAACATAGTATTTATTTAGAAGGTGGTACACCTAATTTGCGTTATGGTGTAGATGGTTCTTTTAATTTGTCGGATGGGGTGATGAAAGGAACAGAACGTAATCGATATAGTGCAGGCTTTTCTTTAGATTATAGAATGAAAAACTTTCAAATAAAAAAATTACGTATCTTTCACTCATACTAAATCAAAGGCGTCTCCATATGGTTCCTTTTAGTGATTATACAAGTTTACAACCCTATGATTCTCCTTATGACGATAATGGTAAGTTAGTACAAGGGCTGAAATTTTCTAAACCTTCAAACCGTGACATAAATAATCCATTGTATGAAGCTACTTTTAGGTAATTATGATTGGAATGCCTATGATGAATTAATTGATAATTTGAGTTTTAACTGGTACATAGATAATTATTGGACTGTTAAAGGACAATTTAGTGTAACAAAGCAATACTCAAAAGCAGAGAAATTCATAGATCCGTTGTCTAGTAAAACAAGCGTGTATGGGACAGATGATAAGAATCTTTCCGGTGACCTATATACTACAAAGGGAGAAAGCATTAATTGGAATGCTAATGCATTCCTTTATTATACCCGTACATTTAAAGAAAAACATAATCTGAATGTATCTTTAGGTTGGGAGGCTTCTTCCGGTACAACAGAAAATACGAACGCGCATTATCGTGGTTTTCCTTCAGGGAGAATTCCATTCATTAAATTATGCGGCAGAGATTTATAAAAAGCCGACTCGTTCCGAAAATACAACTCGTATGGTTAGTGCGATTGCCTCTTCCAACTATACTTATAATGATATTTATTTAGCTGACCTTTCTGTACGTTTTGATGGTTCTTCCGAATTCGGAACTAATCAAAAATGGGCACCTTTCTTTTCTGGAGGTTTAGGGGTGAATATTCATAACTATGATTTTTTAAAGACTAATCCATATATCAATAAATTGAAGGTTCGAGGCTCTTATGGACGTACGGGTAAGGTCAATTTTGCTCCTTATGCAGCTTCTACTGTTTATGAAGCATTATTTGATGAATGGTATAAAACAGGATATGGAGCAGTTTTGAAAGCATTGGGAAACAAGGATTTGACTTGGGAGAAAACAGATAAGTTCAATATTGGTATCGAAACTCAAACATTGAATAAACGTTTGACTATAGATTTTGAGTACTACTATGATAAAAACTATTGATCTTGTAAATGATGTTACGCTTTCTCATACTTCCGGTTTTTCGACTTATAAAGATAATATGGGTGAAGTAGTAAACAAGGGAGTGGAAGTAGAAGTCGTGCGGATATATATCGTGATAGAAACTGGAATGTCTCTTTTTATGGGGAAATATGGCACACAATAAGAATGAGATTCTAAAAATATCGGATTCTCAGAAGGCCTATAATCAAAGAGTTGCAGAGTTTTATAAGAAATGAAGCACTTTTAACCAAGAATTGACAGGTTCTTCATTGGATGATGCAAATTATTCTGTTCCTATTCCGCAGTATGCAGAAGGAGCGTCGTTAACTTCAATTTGGGCTGTACGTTCATTGGGCATTGATCCTACTACGGGTAAAGAGATCTTTTTGAACCGTGATGGCTCTATAGCTGATAAGTGGAATGCTGCGCAGGAGGTTGTAGTTGGAAATACAGAACCTAAATGTAGTGGTGCATTTCGGGTTGAACCTGTCGTATAAGAATTGGACTTGTTTGCTTCATTTCTTTATGAGTGGGGTGGACAGGAATACAATCAAACATTGGTCAACAATGTGGAAAATGCGGACTTAGTGAACAAGAATGTCGATTTACGCGTATTGACGGACAGATGGAAAAAACCGGGTGACATAGCTCAGTTTAAAGATATTAAAGACCGGGGGATGACTACTTTGCCAACATCACGTTTCGTGCAGGATAAAGCATTGGTTCGATTGAATTCATTGAATGTCAGCTATGATTTTAACCGTGACTGGATAAAAAAACATCTCCGCATGAATCTGCTTCGTCTGGAAGCTTCTACGAGTGACTTGATAAACTGGTCCTCTATTAAACAGGAACGCGGATTGAGCTATCCGAGATCTTGGAAAGTGGAATTCTCATTAAAAGCACAGTTCTAAAAAAAGAAGAAAAAATGAAAAAGATATATACAATAATATTTTGTCATGTTGGCTTTATCTCGTTCAGTTCTTGTGTGACTGGCTGGACGTGAGACCTGCGGATGAGATAAAGGAAGAATATTTGTTTGAGACAGGAAATGGTTATCGTACAGCTCTGAACGGTATATACCGGAAGTTGGCGACTTTCGATTTGTACGGTAGTAATCTGAGCTGGGGGGTTGATAGATGGCTGGGGACAGGTATATGACTTGGACAAAGCCCCCGACAGCGGTGGTGGTAAAGCTATGAAGAAATTATCGAAGTTTTTGTATAAGAACTCTGAACTTACTCCTACAACAGATGCTATGTGGAGCGCAGCGTGGAATATCATAGCCAATTGTAATAACCTTGCACAGCAGGTGGCAGAGGAATACAATGCTGTTCTACAAACGTACGCAGGAGAAAAATATGATTTTAGGAGAAGCTATTGCCTTACGGGCGTATATGCATTTTGATTTATTGCAATTTATGCTCCTTCTTTGCTCATGAATCCTGGTGAGCGTACTTTTATTCCTTATGTGGACAAATATCCGTCATGTTTGAGTGATGAACAGACTGTCAATTACTGTTTGCAACATATAATTGATGATTTGAAAAAACTCAATCCATTTTGCTGTCAATAGATAAATCTGCAAGTTTCAGTATGGAGGTCGTTTTTATTCAGAGTTATAATGGTGAGTCACGCTTTTTTAGGCTATAGAGGTTATAGGATGAATTATTATGCTGTTACTGCAGGCTAGCGCGTGTCTATTTGTATGCCCAAAAAGGCTGATGAGGCTTATGCAGAAGCTAAAAAAGTAATCGATGTGGTGGAGTCAAAAAGGAAATGGTTTGCTTTGCTACCAGTTCTTCTGGTTTTTAACTTTAAAGGAAATATGAAGATGATGGAGGATATTATTTTTCTTTGTATTCAGACAGATTTGACTGATTGGGATCAAAATAAATCATTTATCAGATAATCCGGCAGATGAATATAATGAACATTATTATTTATGTTTAGGCGATGAATTGGTGAATGAGTTTTTTGGTTCGGAGAAAATCATCGGACTGGCGTCTGATATATCCCAGTTGGAAGGTAAATACTTATGATTATTATTATCGCACCTTAAAGGGTATAATAAACAAAAGAAGGAACTACATATAGCAAGGTAAATGATGAGATGATACCAATGATCCGTATGTCTGAGGTATATTATATTGCTGCTGAGGGGCAATTTATAAAACAGATCCTGCCTTAAGCTCAAAAATACCTTTCATCAGTAAAAAAGGAAGGGGTATTAAAAAAATGTTGATTATTCCCAAGTGACATCTGAGGAAGAATTTATCAATATGATTGTTAGTGATGCCGTCATTGAGTTTGTAGGTGAAGGATCAAACCTTTTTTATGTATAAACGTCTAAAAAAGAACCTGTTGGGGATGGAAGGGGTAGTTGGAAAGAAGTGGAAGCTAAAAGAGGAAAATATGGTATTGCCTCTGCCTGATTCAGAAAGTAATATTTAAGATAATGAAAAATGGAAATGATATGAAAAAGAAAATTTCTTTATACAATAATTACTATTTGTCTGATATGCTCGTTTTTTTTCTTTGCGAACAAGAATGACTTATTGACAAATGCGAATGATGTCTCTTATGTCATCTTTGATAAAGATATGACAACTGATACCACAACTGTATCTTTCAAGTTTTTATGATGAAGGAGAAGATGCTAAAATAGCATTAGGCGTCAAAAGTATATGGTAAATTGCAGGAGAATGATTTTGACATTCTCATTAGGATTTGATCCGGTTCGTACTACTTTACCTGAATCTCAATTTGAATTGCCTGAAAAATGCGTCAAAGCCGGTGAATTGAAAGGTGAGATTATTATTACTCTAAAAAACTATGACATATTAAAAAAAATACCAAGTTGCTGGCTTTAAAAGTTAATGAAAAGAAAGTGAAGGTGACGTGAC
>VOFK01002082.1_pt1 | contig 39225 bp, 63 predicted proteins | sample 5384121 | NCBI WGS metagenome assembly VOFK01 (sample SAMN12384730, study PRJNA508395) | human gut metagenome | isolation source: healthy gut J | host: Homo sapiens | reverse complement strand
TCAACTTCAGGTTCAGTTACGTATTGCTCAGATCCATGTACCGCCCAGTAGTAAGCCTGTGGGCCTGAGCAAGCCTTCCAGAGACCATAACCGCCGTTGCCCTTCCTTAGCGTTTGAACCATCAGCCTTGATCTCTTCGTCAACTGTGTTTGGAAGAAGTGTGAAAGGAATGCCCCATGTTGAGAAGAAGTAGCCGAATACGCCACCGTCGATCTTCTGGCCAGCAGCCCAAGCATCGTCCCAAAAGGGAAGTCTTGTTGTTGTAGCCCTTGTCTGTGTATTCCTTAGTCTGGTCAGCCCAAGCCTTGATCTGTGGGTCAACTTCAGATCTTGTTGTTCTGTTACCCATGGCTAGACATATTGTTTGAGAAGCATCTGTATGTATCATCGTGAAACCAGATACCATCTTGTAGCCCTTGTCAGCCATCTTCTGAGCTGTTGCTGTGAATGTATCCCAATCCTTAACAGCTTCCTGAACCTTCTCTGGATCGCTTGTGCCGAGAACGTCCTCAGCGATCTTTGTGTTGTAGAGGAACAGACCTGGAGTTGCCTGCCATGATACTCCCCTTCAGCTCGCCTGTCTTTTGTATCTGTTGCAACGTCCTTTGTGTACTGATACATCTGTGACATATCGTCGTCTGTGATGCCGAGGTCCTGAATAGAAAGTGCAACGTCGCCGTTAGCATACTTCAGAGCGTAGTCAGCTTCCATAAGGAACATATCTACCTTCTCTGTGCTGTCCTGCTGACCCTTAAGAGCCTCGTCCAGCTTTGTCTGGTAAGCGTTACCTTCGTTTTCAACCTGTACCCAGTTCAGCTTAACGCCGTTGATAGTTGCGATCTCCTTAGAACCATCAGCAAGCTCGTTGTATGTAAGCTTGTTTGATGTGCCCTGTGGATATAGTACTTATCAAGTCTTGACTTGAACTCTGTGTTCCAGCAGTAAATTGTAAGAGTCTTCTTTGAATCCTCTGATGAATCCACACCGTGAAGCTCAGCTGTGTTTACTCTGTCAGAGCTGTTGTTGATGCCTGTGTTGTTGCCAGCCTTTGATGTGCTGCCGCCATTCTTGTCAGATGTTGAAGATGAATCTGTGTTGCCGCAAGCTGTGAACATTGAAGCTGCCAGACAGAGGCTCAATGAACCTGCAAGTACTTTCTTAAGATTTGCCATAATAATTTTCCTCCTTAAAATCGCATTAGTTTATTTGATTTGCTCCGCAGCATTTCTGCGGAAAAATTAATGCCTTGAATTAATTGATGTCGCTTACCGAACCGCCTTCCAGCAGCTTCCCGTCGACTGTTATCACCTCTTTAAAGGTGGTCTGTGGGGTTTTCTATCAGTGATACCAGCTGTTTTGCGGCTGTTACACCGATAAGGTCTGTGTCCTGAAGATAAGTCGTAAGCTTTGGAGAGAAGAAGCTGTGAATAAGCTATTCCGTCGTAGCCCACTATCGAGATATCCTCCGGTACTGAAAGACCCATTTCCTGACTGCATTGAAAGCTCCCATTGCTGAATAATCATCGGGCATGAAAACGCAGGTCGGTTTGTTCTCTCTGCTAAGAAGTTCTTTTTTGTCAGCTTATAAGTCAGATCAGGGTTGTGATAATCACCGTTAAGTATCCAATCGGGATCAACTGAAATTCCTCTTGTCATACAAGCTTTTATAGAAGCCTGCCAGACGTCTTTCGGCTACTGCCGATCTGTTGCCCTGGATAAAAAGCGATCTTCCTATGCCCCCATCTTCCCGTCACATAGTTGATAAAGCTCTTCCATACCTTTTTTCATTATTGGACATGATCGCTGTTCTGCAATCGAAGATGTGGTCGATCGTGACCACTGGTATATCTCCGTTTATCACCTCGTACACGTCCTGCGACGTAAAATCCGTACAGGCAATGATAACACCGTCAACATTGCGGTATTTGCAATGTTCGTATGTAGACATTTTTCTGCTTGCCCACATCTCTATTTATAAAGGTTATATCATATCCTGCTGCTTCAGCCGTAGTCTTAAAGCTGTCAAGCACCTTTGCGAAAAACTCATGGGTAAGACCGCTTCCTGCTTCGTCGAGATACATGACCCCGAGATTATAGGTCCTGTTGGTCTTTAAAGCTCTTGCCTGAGAATTTGGGAAGTAGCCCATTTCTTTGGCGGCTTTCATAAGTCTTTCTCTTGTTGCCTCGCTTACGTCCTTATGGCCGTTGAGGGCTTTGCTTTACGGTTGCGACGGATACTCCGCAGCGAACGAGAAATGTCTTTTAAGGAAAACCAATGATATTTCCGCCTTTCCGTAGATTTTAAACGTTTACGCTTGACGTTTTCCGTGAAAACTTATCTCAAACGTTTCCGTTAATAAAAAATATACAATATTCTCGGCATAATTTCAAGTCTTTTTTCACATTTTTATGCCCTCTGTAATAAATTATGGAGGTTTAGCCAATTTTTCAACTTTACTTTTGTGCATTTTAACAATGCTATTTGGACAATTGTAATCGATTTGTTACAAAGAAACTGACAGGCTAATCAAAAAGCTGCGAAAATGCACTGCGTTTTCTGAGGGGTATATGAAACCAGGCTGTGTGGTATGTGAAAAAATGTATATAAACATTTCTTTTGTATACAATTATGTTATGTGAAATTACAAAAAACCATTAAAGAACTTTATTCATTAAACGTTTTCGGATAATAATTGTTGAAAAGTGTGTTGTAACATATGATATTGTTAAAATATTGTCTTGATATGAAAAAATATGATAGTCATTTGATCGGAAAAGTTGGAATATTCGGTGTTTGCGAAGATATTTTGAAACGTTTAAGCATATTTCATCGTTTTTTTATTGTGCAAAATAACGATGTGGAAAGAAAAAAACGTATTTATTTCATACATTATACTCACAAGCTACATATGATATGACTATTTGATAGGGATTTTGCAAAGCTTTGAAAAAAATCTTGAATTAATGTTGACAAATGTGTGGTTTTTTTGTGTATAATACTTAAGTCTTGTATGCTGATATGGCTCAGTTGGTAGAGCAGCTCATTCGTAATGAGCAGGTCGTGGGTTGTTGATAAAGCGACACGGCGGCGGATCAAATAAGCTAACAGAAAAATTTAATATATGCTGGAATAGCTCAGTTGGTAGAGCAGCTCATTCGTAATGAGCAGGTCGCGTGTTCAAGTCACGTTTCCAGCTCCATAGAACCCTTCTAGACATTAGGAGGGTTTTGTCATATTATGCATAAACTTTTTTAGTTTCTCAAAGGCCCAGGCTAAAAAGCAAAGTAAGCGTAAAAAATAAATCCACGACTTCAAACGATTGAATTTTGGCGTATAATAAAGTCCAAGCAACTCTATAGAATGTGTAGGATCAAATTAGACACAGGAGGAAAAGAACATGTCGGAAGCTCCGTGAGAAATGTGTAGCATCAGCGCAAGGCAAAGCGTACACATGATGAATGGATGAGTAACCTGCCCACTGAAAAATACTTGACCAGGTTGTTCTCAAAACCGAATGACACAATTTTTTGCCATGGAAAAACTAATACGCTCTTAACCTCGCTGTGTTTTCGGCGAGGTCTTTTTCTGCTGTAAATAAACGCGGGTTATTTTACGCTTACGGTTTGAGTCCGACTATCAGCTTTTTTGGACTTCGGGATTTTGATTCCGAAGTCTTTTTTGAAAATAAAACAATAATTCTCTGTAATAATTAGAAAATATATAAAACTGATTATGCAAAAACATTAAATTAAATGTGTCGCTTATTGTCGTAAATAATCGAATAATGTAGAACATTTGTTTAAAAATTACAATATTCTTAATTTAATTAACTTAAAATTAGTGTAAGTTCTGAAATTTAGAATTTAAATATATTTTTTATAAATATTGTTGATTTTTGGTTGTTAATATTATATAATTATTAACAAGAGGTTTGTTTTAACTTAACAAGTTTCATTAATAAAATAACGGACGTAAAAAGAAATGTTTAAAAAACAAAAACAAAGGCACGATTGAAACGAATGTTGTCCGGCGCACTCGCTTTAGCTATGACCGCAAGTGCAGCTGCGGTTATGCCCGCATCTGCTGAGAAAACAGCAAAGTACCCTTTATGCTGTTTTTGCCGCTGATGAAGACGCAGGCATTACTGTCAATACAGACAGTTTCACCTTAAACGGTAATGCTTACACAAACGGAGTTTTCTCGACAACTGCACAATATCCTAATATCAATGGTACTGTTACAGATGCTGACGATATTACTGATGAAGACAACGCAGAGTAAGAAACCGAAGATGTATTTGATGTCAACAAAGATATGATACTCATTCACACCAAGCTGACAAGCAAGTATTTCACTGAAGGCTGTGATACATACGACGAGGATTACACATATTCCGATATGAATGTGAATATAAATGACCCGATCTATGTAACAGGCAGACTGAATTTAGACGGCAATATCAGCTTGAATGACGCTGTGGGTGCTGTTTCGGACGTTGATCTTACAGGCGGAAATCTCAACGGAAATAATACAGTTATCTATTCAAAATTCGGCGATATTGATATCTCAAACAGTCAGGCAACTGTAAACTGTCTGATCTATGCTCCGTTCGGAACTGTTACCATAGACTGCGACAATTTCAATATGAATGGACTTATCATTGCACAGAATGTTGTTATCGACGGTTATGGAGCTAATATCAACTACAGCAGTTCATGGGCTGAATTAGTTGGCACAGAGAGCGAAAGAACTCAGCTGCACAATGGACGATTGGCAGTACCTTGCCGATACAGACGAGGACGGTTTGCCTAACCTTATTGAAAAGGAAATCGGCTCAGACCCGTACAATCCTGACACAGATGGTGACGGACTTCCTGACGGATACGAGGCATTAACGCTTGGAACAGATCAACAAAGCCCGATACCGATGACAACGGCGTCCTTGACTGCGATGAGGATTTTGATGAAGACGGATTAACAAATCTTCAGGAGTATGAACTTGGTACAGAGCCTTATAATGATGATACGGACGGCGACGGACTTAATGACGGCGAGGAGATCAACACTTACATTACTGATCCGCTCAAGGTTGACACCGATGATGACGGACTTTAGAAGACGGCGATGAAATCTATCTTTGAAACAGATCCGCTGAATCCCGATACCGATGGCAACGGAGTTCTTGACGGTGATGAAAAGCAGTTTACAGACGTTTATTCACAAGGTTGAAAACGAGGATTGTGCCGTTACAGAGGTTCGTGTGTCTATGGAGGGCACGGGTAATCTCCAGAAAACCACAACCGTTGAGAGCATTATGAACAAGGATATACTCTGCTCAGAGGTTGTAGGTCTTGTGGGCGAGCCTTTTGAAAATCAAAACGACTTCGCAGTTTGATAAGTCTACGCTTACTTATGTGATCGACAAGTCTAAGCTTGGCGATACCGAATTTGACAATCTGCTGTTTTTTTTATGGTATGATGAAGAAAATGACAATTTTGTTGAGTTGGACACTATGCTTGATGAGGAGAACTCTACTGTAAGTGTGGAGACTACACACTTCAGTAAGTATATGCTGGTGGACAAAGTAGAGTGGTTCAATGCTTGGAAAAAAAAGCTTCACTTTATTTTGAAGATACCTACGAACCGCTTGCTACCGTGATTTGTTACGACTGTTCGGGAAGTATGAGTAGCAATGACCGTACCTTTTAATTATAATATATATAACGAGGACGGGACGATAGCTTATTCTTATCCTACCTGCTACAGAAAGCTTGCAATAGATAATTATATAGATTCAATGACATTGACTGACAAAACGGCTCTGATCAGTTATGAAAGCTCTGCTAAGCTTGTAAAGCGGTTTTCAAATGATAAGGATATGCTAAAAGAGTGCAGTAAAAGCCATATAATTCAGGTGGCACAAATGCACAGGCTGCCGTTAAGATCGCCATTGATGAATTGGAAAGCGTTGAACATTGGTATACCAGACATATTATTCTTCTGTCTGACGGAGATGTAAATATATCAGAGGAGTATATACAAAAGGCGCAGGATAAAAAAGATAAAAAAATACATACGATTGGTTTAGGTTACGGTGCAAGCAACAGCAGGCTGAAATCATATGCCGAGTCTACCGGAGGACAATTCTTTGCGGAAGCGACTGCCGAGGAGCTTGAAGCTATTTATAACGATTTGTCAAGAGATAATCATTTTGATCTTCAGAACATGGAGGATCTGGACGGCGACGGTCTTCCAGATGAATTTGAGGTTTCGGGATTGGTTGTTTCTAATGCACAGATTTTCTATACCGATCCTGAAAATCCGGATTGTGACGGGGACGGATTGCTTGATGGAGAAGAAATTTCAATCGAAAATCCTAAGTTTGTAATCAAAAGGATTCTACAGGCGGCCATGCGGAATATTCTTCATTAGTGTTCAGATACAACTCGGATCCTTGGAATGAGGATACTGATGGAGATGGGTTAGATGATGACAGCGATTTTGACCCGATTCATCCTGCAACTGATGACCAATTAAAAATTATTGACTTTTTTTGATTCAGCTGAACTTTTTGAAATACAGTATTTGGCACAATTTTGTGAAAGATTCGAATGCTCCCCAATTATTGCGATAGATTACATAAATGTTTATCGCAGACATGCTGATTATGCGATTGACGAAGTGATTGAGGATTTAGCGTCATTAGGGGTATAAATGCGATAAAGCTGCATTCCAAATTTATTATACAGAATATTTTAATTATAGAGACGAAACTTCTTGGTCTCAGATAATGAGCATAGGTTATACAAGTTGGACACAATCTTTTCAGTTTTTTTCTTATCTACTTGGGTGTTAGAAAATGCTTTTCAGGCTAAGAACACCAAAGCTGTTAATTCTTTTTTGAATTATCTAAAAAACAGCAAGCTGCATTAGATGATATTTCTAAAATATCTCAAAAAGGCCATATTGTCAAAAATAGAATCAGCTGAAAAAAGTAAACAGCGAATTTAAAACCAATTCTAACTACAAACCACCCTATCAACCTGGGACAAAGACCATAACCGTTAAACTTAAAGAAAACACAAAATTTGTTAGGGTTTATCGAGAGTCTGGAAAAAACTAACCGGAGGTTGGGTAATGGAAGCTGAGCAAATTGAAGGTCTAACACCGTCACAGATAAAAAACAAATTTGCTTTGGAGTATGAACCTAAATATATTTGTGATGTTGAAATTCCCTGCAGGAAGTACTGTTCGTTATGGAATCGCCAATAAAATAATAAATTGGGGGAACGGCGGCGGAACTCAATATGATTTAATGGGTCAGTTTATTGGTAAGTTCACAAACGAACGATTATTATGATATCGGAGGTTAACTATGCCTATTTTAAAAAATACATAAAAATGCATTGTATGTTAATAACGAGCTGGTAAAATTTCAGTTTGAGATTGATACTGTCCTTGTTCTTGATTCACAGGTAATTGTACTAATAAAAACTCCATATGACATTGATAATAATGATAATGTTTACTCAGTTGATTTTCATGGTAAAATTACTTGGCAGATAGAATCAAAAAAAAAGGTTTCCAAAGCTGCAATACACTCCATATGTTGGGCTTTCATATAAAAATGGCAGTGTGATTGTCAATGATTTTTACGGTACGGATTTTTATCGTAGATATCAAAGATGGTAGACTTTTGGAGAGAAAAAAGCGGTTCGAGATTTTGAAGTGGCATATATTGCATTATGAGGAAGGCACTGTTGGTTTTTAAAGTAGCAGAAAAAGTATCAAAAAGCTAAAAATGAATTTTGCAAATCTGGTGCGGACTCAAAGACCGGCATTATAAATATAGGAGGTATGGTAAACGGTCATATGCCGGAAACATATTACTTTTTAGCTAATGATTATTTACACAAATTAAAAGCGAGTTGATTTTATGAAAAAGGGAAAAATCATGTCGATGATAGTGCCAATTATTTTTGTCATTATTCCGCAGATTATTGTAATTATTGCATCATCCTTTATGAAAAATGATCAATCTATAATTTTGAATATAGGAGGGAGCATTGGTATTATATGTGGATTACTTGCATTAATTTTAATCTATCAAAATAAAATCAATGTGACAGGACATATTATTTCAATATTGATAGTTATATTAATTTCATTGATCATAACTTGTTTATCGTTCTTTGCACTTTCCTTTATAGGTATAATTTTTGGTGCAATAATAAAAGTACGGTTGTGTCAAATATGTTTTTTGCTATTTAAATGTGATCCAAAGTCATTAAGGGAATCAGTGATTTTGATGTTGATTAATCAATAAATTACGCCTTATTAGATGGCATAGCCTGCATATTAGCAGTAATTATGTTTCCATTAAATATTGTGATTTAATATCAAATATTGTATACATGATAAAAGTAATCGCTGTACAGACTAAAATCTGTGCGGCGGTTTTTATGCAGAATTATGAATGCTACGTTTTAAATGACCATAACTGAAAGTGAGCAAAATATTTAAATAGGCTGTTGACAAACGAGTGTTCCAATGCTATAATATTAAATAGAGACGACATAGTTCAACATAAAATTAAACAGTAAGTGCCTCTTACTTAGATAAACATATCGGCAAATACTTTTAGAGCTTTAAGCTCGTACATATTTCAGGCACGATTTTGGTAACAACGGGATAACTATATCCTTTTTGTAAAAATCGTGAAACTGAAAAAGTGTACGGGCTTTTTGTTTTGGTTACATATTGATATCGGAAATTTAATTAATGTGCGTAAAAAATTTGAATGCGATTTACAAAGTAAATTAAAACGAAAAGCAACAGAAACTTGAAAATTGAATAGGAGGCTTGATAAATTGAAAAAGTTCAACTCAAAGTCCTGCGAGGAAATCATGACCACAGTGTACAAAACCGATTGAATTTGTAGTTGACAATCTGCTTGCACAAGGTCTGTATATCTTAGCAGGAGCGCCGAAAGTCGGAAAATCGTGGCTTGCGCTTGATATGTGCTTGTCCATTGCGAAAGGAGAAAAGGTATTAGGTCAGCAAACTACACAAGGAACTGCTCTGTATTTGTGTCTGGAAGATAGCTATGTACGAATTCAAAATCGTCTTTACGAAATCACTGACGAACCTACAGAGCGATTGCATTTTTGTAATCATGTCCGAATCAATCGGGAACGGTTTGGAGGAAGAGATTGAAAACTTTAAAAAAATGAGCATTACGATTTAAAAGTTGTGTTCATTGACACTCTGCAAAAGGTGCGTAACGAAATCGGAGTCAAGCTACGGTACTGATTACAAAAGAACTGTCTGTGCTGAAAGCACTTGCCGACAAAGCTTGAAATTACGATAGTAGTTGTGCATCACACACGAAAGTGTTCTGACAGCGATCCGTTCAATATGATCTCAGGCAGTACAGGCTTAAGCGGTTGTGTTGACGGAAGTATGGTTCTGATTGAAAGCAAGCGTGGAAGTCGTACAGCAAACTATACTGTGTAGGACGTGACATTGAAAATGCCGAGATAAGTTTGCAGTTTGACATGCAATTTAAAGAAGTGGATCGTCACCGATGAGCCGCTCAACTTGTTCAAAAAAAAAAAGATAACTCTTTTTTGGCTGCAAAGTTATCTGTATCTTAAAAGAAATGTATTGATTTCTGCGGTACACCTTCAATTCGGAGTGAATGTTCTGAAAAGTGTTTCCGATGAAACGTTTTTATCCCAACAGAGTAACAAGAGATCGGGTGCAGAACGGTTACACGGAGTCTCAAAAAGTTTGGAATTGATTTTGAGTACAAGCGAACAAGAAACGGCAGACTGATAATTCTTCATTACGACTGTGAGCGTGACAGTAGTGACAGTAAAAAAATGGTAGCGGAGTTACTGTCAACGGAGTTGATGACGTTACCGCAAACCCCGAAAAGTGCTTGGTTTACGGTGCTGACATTGCAGGTGTGACAGTAACTGAAAACGAGGCAAAGTTACTGTCAACCGTTTGAAACGGCAAACGTAAGCCGATTTGCGGGCTTGATTTTTTGTCGGGTAAGTTTAGCAAAACAGCATTTCAAAAGCCGACACAAGCGATTTGTGAGCCGCTGTGGGCGATATGTGGGAGAGGTTTTAATTCTGATAATAAAAAGGCAGTTGTCAATCTGCACAAATACCGGATATGCAGCAGTTAAAGCAAAGTGAAATATTTCATTGCAAGTTAAAGTTTCGGGGTCATAGCCCCCGAAACAGTCACAGCGGACGAGCAAAAAGCTCGCCGCAAAAAGTGCCGAAAAATACGCAGTTTCAGCAAAATGATTGTGCATAATTTTTATGGGGTAATAAATTTGAGCTTTGAATGATTCAGGGTCGTAAGTGCAGAAGACTGCACAAAATCGGCATATTTTCAGGCGTTGTAATTGGAAAATGTGAATTTACGACAAGAAAAAAAGCTGTATATTAAAAAACAGTTAAGATGGTGCGTAACTAATTAGCACCATCAAAATTTAAATATGAAAGGACTGAACTGATTTGTTTATACGAAAATTAACAATCGACGTAATGAAACGGAGCGTGATAAGCGAATGGCAGAAGAAAAGACTAAAAGATACAGCCTTGATAAACCTCTGTGTCAGGACAACACAGAGGTGCAGTCGGCTGAATATACCGATCACTACATCAACGGTGTGACCTATCGTGTGTGGTCTGCATTTGAGGGTAAAACCAATGTAGCTGATAGTCTCAGCAGACTAATGTTTCGCAAACTGGAATCAGGCGAACAGGTCGGAGAGGTAGTCGATGAATTTCAAAAAGGAATAGAGCGTATCAATAACAGCTCCTTAGTAACAATGTAAAATTTCAATAATCGGACTTAGCAACATTCAACAAATATTTTTACAGACAGCGGATTTTACTGGCATTTACAGCATAGTTGTGATATACTTGTGGAGCGGAAGATACCGCAAGGCTTATTAAATTCGCTGCTGAGAAAGGAGTTACTATGAAAAACAGCAGCATTACAAGGCAGCACTTTATTGCAGACTTTCGGTTGATGACGGAAACTTTGGAGGAAGTGTTTCTATCGAAACTCAGAAAATTCTGCTTGAGCAGTACTGCAAAGATCATAAAATTACAGACTACAAATTCTATTGTGATGACGGTTGCAGCGGAACGAACTTTGACAGACCGTCCTTCAAAAAATGCTTTCGGACATTGATGAGGGCAAAATCAATCTTGTTATCGTCAAAGACCTTTCGGTTTGGACGAAATTATGTCGAGGCAGGTATGTATGTTCAACGGTTTACCGACAGCAATATCCGATTTATTGCGGCGGACGATAACTATGATTCTCTTGTGAACAGCGACGATTTGCTGTTCCCGATAAAGAATGTAGTCAACGAAATGTACGCTCGTGACGTTTCAAAAAGACCAAAGCGGCGAAAAAAGCTAAGGCGAGGGACGGACAGTTTATCGGATCAAAAGCTCCGTTCGGCTACAAGATAGACCCAAATGACCGTCATCATTTAATCGTGGACGAGCCTGCCGCACAGGTTGTTAAAAAGAATTTTCAGACTTGCATCAGAGGGTGTTGGCTACAACAAAATGGCAAAAAATATTTAGAGAAGAAAAGATACTAACTCCCATTGCCTACTTCAACCTCAACAATCCGGATTACTTCAAATCGGATTACTGGCGCAAGGAATTTGACTGGCACGTTACTTCAATCCGCGCCGATACTCAACAATGAAGTCTATCTAGGCAAGCTTGTTTACGGCAAGCAGAGAAACAAATCCATGAAAAGTAAAGAAAAGGTACGCAATCCTAAAGAGGATTGGATCGTGGTTGAAAACTGCCACGAGCCTATCATTACGCAGGAACTGTGGGATACGGTACACAAAATTCTGAATGCCAAGCACCGTCCTGCAAAGGCAGGAGAGGTTCAGATGTTTGCCGGACTTCTCTACTGTTCGGATTGCGGTCATTGCCTGACTTACTCGCAGAAACAGCGTAAAGACGGCAGTTATCACGGAGCGTACTCCTGTTGGATGTACAAAACTCACGGCAAAGAATACTGCGCTTCGCACTACATTACGTTTGATACAATTTACGAGCTTGTACTGATCGACATTCAGCGTAACTTGTTTCAGTACCGCAAAAAATACGGATAAATTCAAGTCGATTTTAAGTCGGAAATATCAGTCTGATTCACAAAAAGCAAGCGGAACAAATCACACTCGAATATGAGCAAAAGCAAAAACGCTGTGAGGAACTGGATAAGATTATCAGCCGACTTTATGAGGACAATGTTCTTGGGAGGATAGGCGATGAGAGATATGAGTCTATGTCGCAGAGTTACGAGTTGGAACAGGTGGAAATCAAAAAGGCGTTACCTATTCTCAAATCGAAAATTGACGAGTTGAAAAGACAATCAGATTGTGCGGATAACTTTATTAACGTTATAAAAAAATACACCATAATCGACAAGTTGGATGCCGCAATACTAAATGAGCTGATAGACAAAATTGTTGTTCATCACAAAGAACAAGCTGAGGACGGAAGAACATTTCAGCAGATTGAGATTTATTACAGATTTGTCGGAAAACTCGGCACGGAGAATGAATTATCAAGGCGGCATAACCGTGCAAATACAGCGGTTACACACGAAAAATCAAAATACGATATGACGTCGCTTTATCGACAGCCCATGGTCGTCGGTTCGAGTCCGACTATCCAGCTCCACCGCAGTGTGGTCTGCAGTTTGCCCTCCGATCCATTTGTATGGGTCGGAGGGTTTATTATTATGTTGGCTGCGGAGGACATGGGGCAATGACTGATATAATAGTACAGAAAAAAAGGACTGCTGCGGTCAAGCGGCGGTCCTTTTGGTATTATTCTTCGATTTGTTTGCCCAAGAACATTGCGGCGGCTTTGGCGAGCATGGATTGTTTATCGGTACAAAGCTCGGTATCGTCGGTAGCCATGAATGCCACTGCGCCTGTTATATCGCCGTTTGTGAGGATAGGGGCGATGGTGAGGGCGTGGGTGGTGATACCCTCGACGGCTCTAAGCGGCTCGGCTGTGGTATCGGTATAGTCAAAGGTTTTGCGGTTTTCCAAAAGCTCCTCCAGGGCAGGGGAGAGGCGGCGCTGGGAATACTTTTTTCGGCACGCCTGACACTGCCACGACGTGGTCCTTATCGAACACCACGGCAGGCGCTCCGCCAAGCTTTGAGAGATGACCTCCGCTGCCTGAGCGCGCCCTCGGACATTTCGTTTATGGCAGAATATTTTTTGAATATCACCTCGCCGTCGGGGTTGGTGTAGATCTCGAGGGGTCGCCGTTACTGATAACGTTGACACTAAGAACCTTGCCTTTGCTGTTTTTTATGGCATTGGCAAGTTGTCCGGCTGACTTTTTTGCTCTCAGTGCCTTTATTAAAATTTTCGGCGGCTTTTTTCGCTGACATCTGCCATTGCTGATACGCTCTCAGGTTTGTCAAGTGTACCGTATGTTAGCAGGCAGTCAATATCAGCTTTGAGCTGAATATCTATATGATCTTCATAAACTGTTATTTTGTCGATTATCAGATTTATGTCATGTCATTTTTGTCAAGGGTAGGCTTATTCAAAATATTGTCAAAAATTTCAAATACGGTTTTTGCGGTTCGGTTTACTCTTACTATGGCATTATTTTTATCCACCGCCAGTTGCAACTGGTTTTTCAGTCCCTCTATTCGCAAGGTAAGCTCGTCGATCATTTCGGTGTAGGTTTCCTCAATGATCTCTGTACGCTCAGGGTGACGCATTACATCTCTTGTCTGCTGACGTGTGAGCATTTTCATTTCAGCTTTTGCGTCCTCGATCTGTCCTTTTATCAGCTCCACGACTGACTTGCTGTTATTGCTTGCGTTCTGCTCCTTAGCAATGGAGTTTTGCAGACGTTCGATCATATCCTGCGAATTGTCACGGACTTTTTGAATGTACTCTTTTTAGCAGCTTATCAAGCATATCGACCCTTGTGTGATGTGATGTACAGCCTTTTTTGTTCCTCGTCTGTGATATGTTCCGCAGGTATAAGCGGCGGCAATATCGTTTCGGCTCATTGAGAACATTGGTGAGCCGCAGTCGCCACAGTAGAGAAATCCGGAATAAGCATTTTCGTATTTTCTTTACGCCACGATAATGAGATGTGGTACGTTTTTTGAGATTCTCCTGTGCCAATGCGAACACCCTTGTAATCCACGATAGGCGTGTGGTTGTTTTCAAATACAATGTGGTCAGTCTCGTGTTGCTTGACTTCATCGCCGTTTATCCTTTTGCGGCGGTATTTTGCCTTGACGGAGGGTGCCTATATAGAAATCGTTTGACAATATTTCGCTGATAGTTACCAAACTCCACGTTTGTTTTTTGCCTCACGCTTGCACTCTTCACCGTTCGCCTCTTTTCGCATTTTCTCACATACGAGGGGTAGGGATATGCTTTTCTGTAAGGTAATTTGCAATTTTTTTATAGCCCCAGCCCTCATTGTACTTTTCAAAAATATCACGCACCACCTGTGCGGCAGGCTCGTCAACATCAAATTTCATTGTTTTGCTATTGGTCATAACGTAACCATAAGGCACGGCACATATCCATTTGCCTTCTTCCTGACGGCGTTTTTTATTACTGACTTGACTTTTTTTGAGGTGTCGGTAACGGGCATTTCGTTCATGAGAAATCTAAATTGGATAGCTGTCCAATCGTCATAGGTAGGATAATCAATGTTGTCACCTATTGAGATGATCCTCATACCGGCGTCACGGAGATCTTCAAGCTCTACAAGACCTTTGCTGTTGCGGCGTGAAAATCTTGAGAAGTCTTTGACGATAAGGATATCATATTCCATTCGCAGCATTTTTCTTTCGCAGTTCCTGATAGCCCTCACGCTGTTCAAAAGTATATCCCGAACGGTCACGATCTTCGTAAAATTCAAGCGTGCTGTCGGGGAATTTTCGCTTTACAAAGTCAGTTATGATAGCTTTTTGGTTCTCGATAGAGGTGTTGTCCCTGTCCATTTCCTCGTCAACAGAAATTCGGCAGTAGCCTGCTATGCTGTATTTTGTGCTCATAACTTTCACCCTTTCTTTGATATATGGTACAATGTTGTCACTTTTGATTATGGATCTTACCCTTTGCGGATACATACAATGTTGTTAGTTTATATGTTTTATTACAAATAATATTGTATCCACATCTTTGCCCAAAAGTCAATAGGCAAAGGATATAAAAAATAATGGTGGAGTGTATGTAAAGTGCACCATAGGTGCACTCGCTGTCAGAGAGTAAGATTATGGTGGAGAAGGTTTTCAGTACATTCATACAGATCTTTAGAGCCCGAGCGGAACACGGCAACTTTAAATTTTTCGCCGCTAAGCTCCTTTATCTTGCACTCAACCAAGTTCATAACTCTCTCATTTTTGTTGTTCTGCATTGCTCAGCCAGATCTGAGCGATGCCTGATTTTCTCGTTCTTGATTATCTGCAAAAGCAACACTCCTTATTACGATTTTTGCCTTTTTTGTATAGTGTTAATCAGTTTGCACATTTTGTTTATCGCCTCGTTTCTATATGGTTTTATTGTCCGTGCTTTTGATTGACCACCCTGTGACTCTCCTATTGCAAAGTTCGTATTCACGCCATTTGAGTGCGATTTCTGTAACTTGCGACCCCTAATTTTCTTTGAAAGCCGTATCTTGACCCCATAAAAAATATGCACAAAGACTTTTTTAAAAACTGCGTATTTACGGCACTTTTTGCGGCGAGCTTTGCTCGTCCGCTGTGGTGTTTCGGGGGCTGTGACCCCCGAAACTTTAACTTGCAATGAAATATTTAGCTTTGGTGGTTATAGCTCTAGCTGCTGAATTGTGAAAAGTACATAATTGCTCAAATCGTTGAGTTCGACTTGCACAAGCTAACCTTATTTAAAATATCGCTCACAGCGGCTCACAAATCGCTTGTGTGTGGTTTTGGTGAGTTTCTGCTAAACTTACCCGACTGATTTTTTAGCCCACAGATCGCCACACGTTCGCTGATTTGGCTTTTTTACAGTAGCTTTGAAATGTTGACAGTAAAACTTGCTTTGATTTCTACCGTCACATCTTGTAAAAGCAAGGTTTTGCAGGACTTTTTTCATACTTTCAAAGGTCAGCCTGTTGACAGTAACTCCGCTACCGTTTTTACTGTCACTGCTGTCACGCTCACGGTCGTAATGAAGAATTATCAGCCTGCAGTTTCGTGTCCGTTTGTACTCAAAATCAATGCCGTATTTTCTCAGCGTGTAACCGTTGCGAACCAGATCTCTTGTTACTCTGTTGGGATAAAATGTTTCATCAGAAACACTTTTCAGTTTCTCTATAAGTTCTGACGCCGTACCTGAAAAAATCAATTTTCTTTTTTTGATGTAAACATACAATGCCGCAAGAAAAATGTTGGCCTTACTTTTTGGAGCGGTCGGCTCATCGGTAACGACCCACTTTTTCAAATCACTATCGAACTGCAAATTAATTTCTGCGTTTTCAATATCACGTCCTACACAATAAAGTTTTGCATTACGGCTGCCACGTTTTTTGTTTCGATCAGAACCATACTTCCGTCTACACAGCCGCTCAGTCCTGTCGAACCTGAGATCATATTGAATGGGTCGCTGTCTTTGCATTTTCTAGTGTGATGTACAACTATTATTGCGATTTCAAGGTTTGTCAGCTAGACTTTTCAGAACAGATAGCTCTTTGTAGTCGAACCATAACCGTTATCGTTTGACTCACGAATCATTTGCAGAGTATCAATGAACATAACTTTTAAATCGCTATGCTCACTTTTTTTGAATTGCTCTATCTGCTCTTCGAGACCTTTTCCGATTGTGTCTGACAAAATTACAAAGTGAAGATTTTCAACAGGCTCGTCCGTCAATTCATAAAGCCTGTTTTGGGATTCGCTGAAAGCTGTCTTCAAACACAGATAGAGCGCAGTTCCTTGTGAAGTTTTTAGACCTAAAACTTTTTCTCCTTTCGCTATCGACAAGCACATCTCAAGTGCCAGCCACGACTTTCCCACCTTTGGTGCACCTGCTAAGATATACAGACCTTGTGCAAGCAAGCCGTCTACAACGAACTCGATTGGCTTGTACACGGTTGTCATAATTTCTTCGCAGGACTTTGAATTGAATTGTTCCAATTTATCAAGCCTCCTTATTCAAATTAATGTTTCACCCTTTCTGCTCACAGCGAAAATATATACAAAACAAAAAAAGCTCGCAAAGACGTTTAAATCTTTACGAGTTTTTATCATTCTCCATTCTTATGGTATCGCATTTTAATACGTTTGTCAATAGTCATGGTCCATTTTCATTGTTTTGAACAGGAGATTTGATTTTGACACGGGGGTAAGATGTGCGTTTTCGCCGTCGCACTGTGAGATACCCCCTATGTCAAAACGTGATCTCACTTATCACTCCCTTATCCATTTCATGCACAGTATCGCACAGCACTGAGATGTCCTCCGCAGAGTGTGAGCATATAAGAATAGTCTTGCCCTGCTCTTTGTATGAAAGCAGGTACTCACGCATTTCTTTTACGCCGTCCTTGTCAAGACCATTGAAAGGCTCGTCAAGAATGAGTATCTTCGGATTTTCCATAATGGCTTGTGCAAGTCCCAAACGCTGCCGCATACCCTAGACTGTATTTGCGGACGTGTCGCTTTTAGTTCGGGATCAAGTCCTACCTGTTTCATACTGCTTTTTATCTCATCTTTGCCGATCTTGTTGTTCAGCCCCGCAAGAAGTTTGAGATTTTTTGTATCCACTGTAATACGGTATAAACCCAGGTGTTTCAATAATGATACCCATATCTTTCGGGAAGTCAACGTCCTTGCCAACCTGTTTGCCGTCAACTGTTATCTCACCCGATGTGGGCTTGATAAAGCCGCATATGCACTTCATCAGCATCGTTTTGCCGCTGCCGTTTCTGCCGATAAGTCCGTGTATCTTGCCCTCCTCAAAGGACACATTTATGTGCTTTAGTATCTCCGTTTTGCCAAGCGTAAGGCATACGTCGTTTACATTGATGATATCCATTTCGTCCCCCTAATCCCTAACTTGCTATCTCAGCAACATTGTCGTAATTGAATTTTCTTATGGCGATAAAGCAGAACGCCAGCAGTACCGCTATAAATATGGCAAGATAGCTGACCGAAAAACTCATTGACATAACAGGCTCACGGAAATATTTTTGTGTAGTGCAGCCATATTATGCTGTTCGCCATTGGCATTGTCCACATAAGCGTGGTCTTTATGGAGCAGAACGCCGTGCCTAAAAAGATATCACCGCTCCGCAGAGGGACAAAAACCCACAGTTTTGTGTTTCACAAGTGAAAAGCTCAGCAGGATAAGCCCTATTATCATGAGATATGCGAACACCAGCAGATAGCTTTGCACGGCGGCTGAAAATACTGTGAGCTGATTATACAGGTTTTCGGGCAAAAGCTGTACGCCGAAATTGCCCGAATGTTCAGGAAAGCGTGAAACAAACTTTGTCGCCACATTGCTCCAGCCATTGTACCAAAAGCCGTCTGAAAGCATTGGAAGCACTGCGCCCAAGAATATCACTGCAAGATAAGATAACGCCATAAAAATGAGCTTCAAAAAAGCTGTCCGAACAGCCAGTTCAGCCTGCCCACACGCATTATGTAGAAAACTGTGTTGGTGTCTATCTTGGGAAAATCTGCTATACGTGTAAGAAAAAACAAGCGGTATGATAAGAAGTATCGCACCTGAATTAGCTATGGCGATAAAAGGCTCAAGGATATTCAGCGGTTCGCCCATAAGCTCTGCGTTTGATTTAAGAGGCTCGATAGCAAAGCTGTAAATGAAGATAAGAAGCACTCCCAGGATTATCATTCGTGCGTCGCATACCCACTTTATGAACTCCGCCCTTGCACAGAAAAAGCTTTGTTTTAGGCTGAAATTTTTCATCATAGCTGACCTACACCCCCTTGTCCTTGTGCAAACTCATCACCATAATAAATCCCAGCAGGGCAACGATCGCCCCCCCGAACAGTTCACCGCAGTTATCCACTTTTGCGCTTCTGTCAAAGCTTTGGATATACAGAAAATTCGTCACAGAGCTTGGATAAAAGGCATTCGCTCTATCAAAATCAAAGTTATCGTTGAAAAGATTTGCGTCTATTATCCTGTTTAGCATTGTGGTGAGTACATAGTTCAGCATAAAGGGCAGGCAGGTTATGATATACGGATTTTTGCAGAAAGAGCTTAGGAAAAACGCAGGCAGTGTGGAAACTGCACCATATGCGAAAGCTACCGCAAGCATTTTGACTACCGTTTTACCTGTGCTGTCTTGGATAATGTATTGAAGCTGGTCGGCTGATACGTCAGACTCGAAAGTGGTTGAAAAAGCACTGCACAGGCTATGCCGTAAACAGCTATACCTAGCATAACGGCAAGTCCGCCTGAGATAAGTGCGGATATGAATTTTGAAAGATAATATCTTAGCATGCCTGTTCGGGATATTGTGAAACGCATCAGTCCGTTATTTCGCTCTGCACAGAAAGACACCATGAATGGGAATGCCACGACAATAGGCAAAAAACATTGTGATATATCCCGAAAGCCCGTTTCTGAAAACCAGCACTGAGGACAGCATTGGGTCGGTGCGGAGGATATTTTTATCGAGGGTGAAAAGTGACTCAAACACCGAATATGATCTTTCGGTAGCTGAGTCTGTATAGGCTGAGGCGGTGAAAGCAAGCACTGTCGTCAGCAGCACCGCCCCTGCAAAGCCTATGTTTATTATGCTTTTTGTTCAGGTCACATTTTATTGTGTTTAGAAGTTTTAGTTTCATTTCTCTATATCTCCGATCTCGGTGTAGATAAACCTACCAAGATTATTGCTGTCAGCTTTGGCGTAGGCGAGATTTCCAAACTCATGCCCTGAGGGGTCATACTCCGCAGGGTCTGTGCAGATAACGGCGTAATCAAAACTCTCCGACTTTCCGCTATCGAAAAGATCAGTGGAGCAGTCAAGGGGTGACCATAACTTCAAGACCCTCGCTCAGCTCTCCGTCACAGTAATATGTTGGCACTGTGCAAACGGTCTTGCCGTCTGTGAGCTTTATCTTGGCTGTGTTGTCGCCTATGGTCTGTACTGTGCCGAAAAAAAAGTTGGGGAGGTCACGGTTTAGCTGTTCTTCATAGTTTTTCTCTCCATTTTCGTCATATTCGGCAACATACAGTTGATTAAGGATAAAATTATTGTCCTTGAAAAGATACCCCACATATACAACATCATCGACTTCATCGGGATAGTTTATTTCCTGATATACTATAAGATCGTTCAGGTCGGCTTTTAATGTTCTTTGTGGATCTGTAAATTCACAGGCAGATCCGCCCGTTCTTGTCATAGTACAAATGCCGCCGCTGTTTGAAAAAAAACTTTGCCGTTTTTTGACCTATAACATCACACAGCTTGATCTTAGTTATTCCATCATCAACGGTAAGAACAGCAGTGACCTTTTCACCAAGCTTATTGTTTATGATCTGTTCTGAGTGGAGCTTTGATCCAGGATAATAAACTATATCGTCTTTAAAGTTATCTCTTGAAAGCGGCAATGTATAGCTTTTTGCCCTCATATGTGAATGTAAGCTGTTCATTCTCATATTTTTCTGTTTCCACAGTTATGTTCTCAAATTCGAACTTGGCTTTGACACGGTGCTCTCCGGCATATTTGACACGCTGTCAACAGCAGAGAGATCCGACTGTGGTTTATTTTTCCCCACAGGAAGTCAGAAAAATAACAGCAGAAAACACGATACACGAAAACGTCATAAACTTCTTTTGTTTCATGATCTACCTCACTGCATAAGCATATTTATATCAAACTCATAATCAAGATCGCCGCTTTCAGCGTCAAGATAAATAAATCGCTGAATATTGCCTGCCGATGAATATTCGTCACCTACTGGCATTTCATTTTCGGGAACATCCATAACAAACTCCCAGACCAAATGGCTGTCAAATTTTATGCCTGCATCGTAGCAGCTTTGACCGTTTTTATTATCGTTAAGAGGGGTGAGTGTGTATTTAAGGTCAATGGCACTTATCTCCATTTTCTCATTAAAATCTGTAAAAGTATTTTCAATAAACCCCCATTGCACTTGACAGGGAAATTATCTTATCCAACAGATCTTTCTTTTTTGGTATCAAGATACCGTTGCCGTTAGTAAAGCCTGCCCTATCTCGTCGCTTTTAAACATCTGCATATATATGCCCTGCGTGATATATTTCATTTTCGACATACTTTCATCAGACGTATCTGTCATTTGCACAAGATCGTCAAGCAATACGCCGATGTATTTTTTAGACGCATGGATATCAAAAAGAGTAAATGCCCTGAGCGCTTTGTCTTACAATTATAGTTTTAACGGCTATCTCCAAGTCAGGTTCAAGATCGGCATAGTTCTTATCGAGCCAGTCCTGAGCAAAATCAGCTGCCTGCTTGATCGTGACTGAAGTTCCGTCCAGTTCATAGCTGTCTGAAAGATCGTCATCTCTGTCAATATGATAGATCTTGACTCTGTTTCCGCCGTTAAAGAGATCATCAAAAAAGCTGAGGGCTTGGCAAAACAGATAAAGCCGTTATTTCCAACGCAGCCATACATTTTCTCGTCATCGTCGCTAAAGCTGTAACTTACCATGCCGTCGCCGGTTTCATCATGAACTGTATTCTCACGGTCGAGAACATCCTTGCCAAAAAATCCGGGTCATTATCTTTTCGTAATTTTTCCTCATAATCCGATATCTGAGTAAAATCGACTTCACAGTAATCTTCGGGCAATTTTACACTGATATTTTCTCTCAGATCAAATTGAGTATAGCTTTTTATCAAGAGCATTGTCTATGTCATCACTGAGTTTGTTGGAAGATATGTACTGTATAGCTGTGATCTCATTTCTCTTTTACTGTCTTTCTCGGCAGAGAATCTTACGCTGTCAGGTGTCTGCGCACAGCCTGCAAGAACGACAGCCACCGCTGCGGCAAGTAATTTTAGATTTTTTCATAAGCAACTTCCTTCCTCATATGTGATAACATCAGTAAGTCAATGGTAATTTTCGCTTTTGCTCAGGTCACATTTTATTGTGTTATACGTTTCCTTTTTGATTATTAACAAAAAAAGAAACGTTCATATCGTTACAATTTATGGTTGCATAAATTTCCTTGTTCGGAGTTTCGTCAAAGTAAAACACCCAGCATGGAACAGCTTCATATATGTCATACGAGCAGTAAGTTGCCCAGGGAGCTTTTTCACGGTCTGTTTCTTCATCTCCTGTGCTTTTCTCAATATTACCTTTTTTTAATCATACAGTATTCAATAGCTACACGCTTGACGTTCAACTTCATATTTGTTGCTAAAGTATCACTTAAACATTTAGCGGCAGAAACAGGATCGGATGTACTCGTCAATTCACCGTCGATTTTATATTCTTCAAAGTAGGAGTTCGTGACAAAATTATTGACCTCGTTTCCGCAGATATATGCGAAAGCGCAGGACACGATCATATTTTCGTCAATGCTATCATAGCCTGCATATTCCAAAATATTTACGTCAGATACGGACTGAGTATAATTTGCCATATAAAAATAGCCGTCCGAACATTCATACAAGCTTATTCTAGATACTGACAGATCATTGGGATAATTGCAGAAATTTGTAAAATCATCGGAAAAAATCCTTAGCCAGCTTTACCGCATCAGCAGGTGACATCTCCTCATTGCCGCCTGCAAGCTTATATTTTTCCAAGCTCTCCATAGCCTCAGAATATGAAAAAGTCTTGATATATTCCGACTCATTGTAATATTTTTGCTCATCAAAATCTTTTTTTTGATACGAAAAAAATCCGGTACATCCGATCGACAATTGCAGACCCTTTTCTTTATCCTCATAGCTCGGACCTGTTGGGTAAGTAGTATCGTCATTCGTAATATTTGCTTCATTGAAATCTTCATCATAATGTGTGAATATTTCCTTGTAATTATCCTCAAAACCTGTAGGACATATAAAATCTCCTGTTTTTATCTTCTGCGGAATATCTATATCAAGGATATCACTGAAATTCATATTGTCACATTCAAGCTTTTTAAGTTCATCTATATACTCCGATTTCTTTTTACTCATTTCATCCAGCGAAGTGAGAGCATATCCCTGAGTCGCAGTGTTTTCATTTTTTGATCCTTTCTTAACACTTTCAGGTGTCTCTGCACAAGATGACAAGAATAACAGCGACAGGCATAAAAATCGTACTTGTTATTTTTTAAATGTAGCTTCATTTTGTTGCTCCTTTGATTTCTTATAATACAAGGCACTACCGCACAAAGACTGCTTGACGGTGTTATGCGGTATCGCATTATATTTTTATGCTGTTATCCATACTTTATCAACTCCGATCTATATTGTAAAATTACAAATTTATATCACCTCTGCTTTGCGAATAGAATGAAAAATCACCCGTTTCACAATCTACTAGAGCATAGTATAATTTTTTCCTCAGTAGGGGCTATAGAGTGAAACTGTCCACATTGAGTACTTGAATATACGCCCGTTTCAGCGTCCACCCAGTATATCTTATTCTCAAGTCCTATGTAATCCACCTCGTAACTGGAATTATCACTTAAATTGTCATCAATATATCTAAGTGCAGAATATGGTGTTATCACCTTGTCGATATTCTCTTTTTCATATTCACAAAATACATTTTCATTATTTCTAAAACAACCTATATCGGACGAAGAAGTTATAAGCACTGTGTATCCCGCTGGATTTGAATTTATTTTGCTCAATCGACCTGTGAAAACATCATTGACAGAGGATTCCCTGCCCTCAAAGCCACTGTTAGCTGCTCTCAACGGTACTCCGTTATCCTGTTGCACCATATCTATTCTGAACGCATAAGTATCGTTTATTTTCTCAACTCTGATCTCAAAAGGCGACATTTGTGGGTAGCCAATTTTTCTCAGTCCCTCTGAAAATTCAGCATTTTTTTCTATTGCCTCACTTATGGACATTTCACAGTCTTTAAGCTTATATTTCTCATCATCAAAGGTGTTGCAACAATAATATCGTTTTACTGTAATGTTTTCATTAGTTAGAAAAAAAAAAGCCTCAGCATCTTCGTCTTTTTGATCCATACTATCGAGCCACCATCATAATCAGTAAAGTAGGGATAACCTCCTTCGGCGTTAAGCTGATGATATTCACCCATATCGTCACTGCTAACACTTATTTTGCTAAGATCAACAGAACTGCCGTTTAAATAGTCTATAAATCTCTGCTCTTTATTGAACAGAAAACCGTCCGACGGCTTATATAACGTTCTGCTAACTGAACTCACATCAGCTATTCTTACACTGTCACGAATAGTGAAATGAGCATACTCAATTTGAGGGCTTCTGAATATGTATCTGTTATTTCATTTACAGGCACATATTCAGAATTAAATTCACTAATTTTACATTATTAGTTTTGTTTGAACACGCTGAAAGTACCATGCACACCGCAACAACCAAAATACAAATCTTTTTCTTTTTATCATAATTTATCCTCTAAAAGTAAGAGCCGCTCGTCATTACCAGCAAGATAATCCGCAGCGGCTCAAAAAACTACTATTCTTTAGTTAAAACTTCCTGACGCAGAAGCACTTGAAACATACTTTGAAATATTTGTGTAACCGCCAGACACTCCAAATTCAGCAACAACATCATAAGAATAACCCTTCTTATAATTAGAATTTTTCCAATTTGTTGTTCCTTTGTTCCAGATATCGAAAGAACCACAATTAATAGTATGGCTTGAAGATCTGTATCCATTTGCTAAGACACTAAACTTGCCACTTGTATTTATGGATTTGCAGGTGGATTTTAAATAGCCATTATTCTGTGCCTTTATACCATACATCCATTTCTCACAAACGTTATCTGATGACGGAGCTCCTTTAGTATAGTGCAGATTGTAGGAGTTTGCCGCACTAGCCCCAATAGCCATAGAACTCATCATCATAACAGCAGCACCCATAGCTGCGGTTCTCTTAACGATCTTTTTTCATATTAAACGTTTTTTCATAATATAGGTGTGATTTTCTTCAAGTTTTGTTGCAAATTAATTTAACTTCATCATATCACACAATTATTGCAATGGGTAATTGTGCATAATGAATATTCACATCTTCATTGAACTCAGCAGCTTTCAATTATACAAACCGAAAAAGCAGTGAAAATGGCTGATTGAAATACATAAGTTTGTATGTTTTCACAATTGCACGTACTTGTTTTTATTATTATTGCATAAAAAATGTGCACTCCTTTCCTCAAGATTTTGTCCCCTCATATAGTAAGATACAAGCTTGAGTGAATTTGTACACACTTTTTCAGAAAAATATTTTTATTTTGTAGAGTTTACCGAATCAGCCATCTTAATTATGTCACTTTTACACAAATCTCCGGTTATTGTATAAGAATATCTGCCATCAGTCCATACAATAGTTGATGTATCGGCATCGTAAGACAGCAGAGCGTCATTGTCATTTATCGATACATTTTCAGTTGTCCTGTTTTGCGTATCTATCTGATTATTCGTTAATATACTGCTTTTGAGTGTACTCGATAAATTCATTATTAGAAGAATAATCGATGATAAGCATAGTTTCTTCTTGAGTTCGGTCCTGTTCAGCAAATCCATTTGGGATATATGTTGGTTCACAACACACAGAAGCATCTGTAAGATCATCGTCTGGAACATCCCCATGTACATTCCAGACATCAGTATTATTATCATTGCTGCTTGCAAACAAACCAACAAACCATTCTCTTAACGGCGGAACAGCAGCTACTGTTATCGATCCGATCATAAGCACTGCGGCAATTATGAATATCATCTTTTGCAAGGTCGTCTTTATCAATGAATGGGGTGTTTTATCTTGATCTTTGGTCAATCTGCGGATCCTTCTTCTATATGCTGATGAAAAATCACATTTTCATCAGATATCAGCTGCATTTCTTTTTGCACATGGCAGCACAACTGCTTGTTCGATCGCTTTGCAGAAATTTTCATTTTCGTTCATAGTTTGCACCTCTCAGCTTCTCCAATAAAATAGCTTCAGCTTTTCTCAGATACTTATATACTGTATTTCTGGATATCCCCATTAAATCAGCGGTTTCATTTGCGTTGTGACCGTAATAATAAAAATAAGTGATAACAGCTTTATACTTGTCTTTAAGCTGACCAATAGCGTTAGTCAGATCAGAAATATCATACTCATTAAGCTTAGCTATATCCGGCACATATTCAGAATCTTCAAATGAGTCATTTTCAAAATATTTTTTCCGTGTTGTAGATCCGATATGATGCCCTTCTAATAGTTATAATCAAATAAGCGTCCATTTTGTACACAGGCAAATTGTGAACTTTCTTAAAATTTTCTGCTATCCTGTAAAAAGCCTCCCAAACGGCTTCTTCTGCCAATTCGTGTGAATTAAGAATTTTAAAAGGCTTCACGATATAATTTTCGTTCATATTTATTTACTATATTTTCAAAATCACTTTTATCTTCCTCATCATCGATCAATGCCATATATATCGGCAACATACAATCACTCCCTTCCTATCTCCATTTCAGAATATTATCCGTTTCCAAATTAACTATATCATATTTTTATCCACCATGCAACAAGGTTCTCCTAAATTTTACTTCTGTCGGATGCTGACTTGTAATTGCATAACAAAAGCGGTCAAGATGAAGGGTGATAACAAAAAAAAATGCCTAACCAAAAATTTCCGTAATAAAAAGTACCCTCAACTTTTGTTTAATCACAAAAACACCGCCGCAAGTCACAAATGCGTGACCTGCGGCGGTGAATTTGGTTCTGTAAGGTGTGTTTTAGTTAAGAGTGTGCACCGTCCATCCAAGAACCATAAGCTTGCGATTCTATTTTTTCTTTACTCATTTCTTCAAATTTTGAGATAGTATCACATAATTTCCTGTCATAATACGAACAGCAGTTATACATATCTTTACCGATCTTTTTAAAATCAGTATTTACATTAACACTTTTATCGGAACAGTAAACGATATATTCATGTCCGTTTGAATTTCCACGAGATATAATATTTGCCTCTGATATTTGGAAAAAAAATGGCTGTGATATATTAGATTTCATATTTTATCCTCCAAATACTGATTTGATGCTACGATCAACTATCGTATTCAGTTTTTTCTTTGTTTTGAAATATTATACCACGGCATAATTGAACTGTCAACCACACCAAACCGGCAAAAAGCTGCTTGATTTATCTCTTGATTTAATTTGCAATGTGTGGTATAATAGCTATAAACCTGCGTATAATACGATCATAAGATATATGTAAACATGCGTATTATTGAAATTAAGAATATATTTTTAACCTGCGTATTATTGAAGTGAGGTGTTGTTATGATACTAAAGCGTAAAATGTATAATAAACTACTGACGCTGAAAAAGAACTGAATGGTAAAAAAGCCTTTCTTATCGAGGGTGCAAGACGTATCGGCAAGTCTACTATCTGCGAGGAGTTTGGCAAGAACGAGTACAAGAGCTATATCCTGATCGACTTTGCAAAATGTCCCGATGAGGTCAAAAGGGCTATTTTCAAAAGCATATGAATGACCTCGACACGTTTTTTTATGCTCCTGTCCACATATTATGGTGTGAAATTGTTTGAACGTGAGTCGCTTATAATTTTTGACGAGGTGCAAATGTACCCAAAGGCAAGAGAATGTATTAAATATCTCGTTGCCGACGGCAGATATGACTATATCGAAACAGGCTCGCTGATCTCCATCAAGGAGAATGTAAAAAACATCGTCATTCCGTCGGAGGAACGTCATCTGAGTATGTATCCGCTGGATTTTGAGGAGTTTTGCGATGCTTTGGGTGAGGGCAGATCATTGGCTATATCAGAAAATGCTTTGCAGACAGAGAACCCCTTTTTGAAAACGAGCTGCACCATAAGGCAATGCTGCTTTTTAAGCAATATATGCTTGTGGGCGGTATGCCGCAGAGTGTTATTGCGTTTCTTGAAAGCAGGAAGGATTTTGATAAAGCTGACGTTGAAAAGCGTGATATACTCGCACTCTATCGCAGCGAAATATTATGAAGATCGATGCAAGGTATCGCAGCAAGGTGCTTACCATATTTGATCAGATACCGGGACTGCTTTCTCAGCACGAAAAGCGTGTGGTGTTCAGTAATGTTGTCGCACAAAGTACGGCCGATCAGTATGAGGAAACATTTTTTTTTTGGCTGTCAGATTCTATGATATCCAATGAGTGTTTTTTCTATGCAACGATCCGAATGTTGGGCTGTCGATCAACGAAAACAGAAGTTATGTAAAGTGTTATCTCGGTGACACTGGGCTGCTCGTAAGCCACGCATTCGATGAGAACGAACTGCTTGAAGATGAGGTCTACAAGCAGATACTCGGTGACAAGCTGAACATGAATGAGGGTATGCTTTTTACGAGAACACCATTGCTCAGATGCTGACGGCAAACGGTCACAAACTGTATTTCTATACACATTACAACACTGAAAAGCACCGAAACGATATTGAAATAGATTTTCTTATTTCCAACAACAGTAAGCTGAAATACAAAAATGTATCCTATTGAAGTTAAGTCCGGCAAGCGATATTCCATAGAGTCCTTGAAACGCTTTAGGGAGAAGTATAAGGCAAGGATCGGAGAGTGCTATGTCATTCATCCACGTAGTCTTTGTTTCAAAGAGGATATAGTTTGTATTCCGCCGTATATGACAATATGTCTGTAAAAAAACCGCCGTTCGGGAACTAGCCTGAACGGCGGTTTTGCTTTTGTGTCACTTTTATGTACAGCCTATCCGCCAATCTGAGGAGTGCAAGCAGGTAGTCAAGTTCGCTTTTCAACGTTGTCAGTAACGGGTCGCCCTCACGGATACGCATGGTGCGCCTTATTTCTTTAGGTATGACAACTCTGCCGAGATCGTCGATCCTGCGGACAATTCCTGTTGCTTTCATATTTATGACCTCCGTTGTTTTTTCAAAATTGCAGTAATATTATTTGCAGAGGTGGGGAATTTATGCAGGAAAAAAGCGAGTGATAATCGTATGGATTTTAGCTTTTTATTGTTCATTATCACATTGATTGGGAAATGTAGTATATAACTAATACGATTATCATTATTATTACGATTGCAGCGGCTATAATGGCATTTACTTCATTGGTTGTCCTTGGAAGTTCTTCAAGATCAGCTTCTAAATAATTAGGGATCTAACTGTTTCAATTTTTCGTCAACTCTATTTATTGAATCAAGCCATTGCCTTTTAATTTTTTATAGTTATGGCGGTAGGACGTTTTTCGACATACAGAATATATATATGCATATTGTTGGCGTATGATTTTCCAAAGATATGTTGTCTTATATTTGTCCGGTATAGTATGTATGATATGTTCTATTGATTCGATCATTCCCAATGATAGTTCCACGAACATATCATAAGTGTATTCACTATCATTAGTTGTATAACTGCCATTCTTACCATATTCAGTCGTTGTATTCATTACAAATGAACTATTTAAAAAAGAAACAAGCAAATCAGAATTGATTCTTTTGAATCAAAGCTTTGTTTTCTTCGTATTTTTTTGGTGAGCTATCATAATTGTCATCAATTACAGATATCGAATTTTTAACACTTTAATTTTCTGTTCTCTTTTAAAGCGGTCAGAATCTACAAGTGCCATTCTTGCTTTTCCATAGCTGGAGTAAAAAATAGCCTCAATATTTGTTGGCTCATACTGCTCTACCATGTTATAGTATTTTTCACATTCTTCCCAATCTTCTTTAGCTTTTGCACGGCGTGCGTTTTCGAGGGAACGCTCTACAAAAAGAGGTGTTATCGACTGTGACTTTACTTCCTGACACATCGACCTTGCCATTAACTTCGACAATAAGACGTTTAGCTTCTTCAGGTGAATATTTAGCACCGCAATACTGACAGATAAAGCAGCCGTCCTCTTTGACTAAATCATTGCTACCGCAAACTTCGCATACGATTTGTTTCATGCTTTAACATCTTCTTTCTGTGATTTGTATTTTCGTGATTAAAAAATTATTATATTTCTGGTCCGCTATAATGTGGTAAACCAGCTAAATCCATGTTTTCGTTATAATAATCAATACTATATACTGACAATGAGAGTGCATTACTTCCATTTGGTGTTATGGATAACAGGTAGACATAGTTTCCGCATTTTACCGAAACCGAATCAGACTCGTCAGTTAAGTAATCTCCGGTGTACCTATATCTTTCTAAAGAAGTGTCAAGAATATCACACGAATCGCTAATATCTTCAGAAGAAAGACCAACATCAGTGTATAAAATTGCACTGGCATAAAACATTCTGAGTATATTTAAAGCGTCAACTTCCGAAATTTCATCGCTCGTTTTTTTCAATAGTACAGTCTGCGTCTTCGTAATATTCCCCTTATCCATTCTCCTAGATCATCATATATGATAGACATACTTTCAATGCTGTTATCATCTGAGCCGGTAATAGTGCATTTAAGTTTTGTTGGTGTGTTGTTAACAGTTATAGTGCAGATAACCTCAATGTTTCTGGTTTCAGTTTCATTAATGCTGTTTTCGTCATAATCAAAAAACAGACATATTTTTTCTTTTGCATAATCTAATTTCTTTTTTACATTTGTTATAAATGTATCCTCATGGACATCTTGCGTAACCTCGCTTGTGGTTATGGTGGTCGCAACCTCATCTGACGTTGTTGTTGAGATCGTTGTTGTTGTGAAATCGGTTTGCTGTGAATTATTGATTGATTTATTGCTGCTTTTAGTATTGTTTCCACAAGAACTTAAAATCAATGTTGAAATAACAAGTGATAATACTAAATAACCATTCTTCATAAGAAATTCCTCCATATTCTTCTATAGTGCTTTTTTTGACACTATTTATTTTGTACTGTCATTATACCACATTATTTCCACGATTTGTTAAGCTGGCTGCTTAGGATAACGATTACATTTTGTAAACAAAATGTAAATTTTTGCAGATGTAAACGTTGATAGGGGTGCTTTTTTTGAAATAAGGGGTTATGTAAAAAAAACTCGCACATATTTTCAGATTCACGATTCGGCAACAGGATATGGTGCTGAATAGTGGCTGATGATATGTACGAGCTTATAGCTCTAAGTGGTTGATTATGTTTTTATGTATGTGGAGCAGAAACGGTTATGGCAAGAAAACTATCACCAGCAATTACGGCGAATGCGAAATATCCGTACCCCGTGACCGCAATGGTAAATTTGAGCCTAAAGTCATCGAAAAAGACAGACTCACACAGATGAAATTGAACAGAAAATCATGGCAATGTACGCAAAGGAAATGTCCCAGCGTGACATTGAAGATACCCTAAGAGAAATCTATGGTGCTGAAATATCTCAAGGACTTGTTTCACGAATAACCGACATAATTCTTCCTGAGGTAAATGACTGGCAGAACCGTCCTCTTGACAAAATATACCCCGTAGTTTTCTTTGAGGAATTGTTTTCAATTCAAGAAAAGACAACAAGATCATCAGCAAATGCGTGTACTCCGTGCTTGGCATAAACATGGAGGGACATGGATATTCGAAAATGAGTCAGCAAGCTTTTACGCAAGTATATGCTCAGATCTTAAAAAACCGCGGAGTCACGGACATTTTCATCGCTTGTCACGATAATCTGACAGGACTTTGTGATGCAATAAATGCAATATTTCCAAGGGCAAACAAATCAGCTCTGTATGACAGATTTGCAGCCTGACGGCTGATGAGGGTCCACCCTCAAACTCCCGAGGTTTATTCGCTTTGGGAATATCCAGTGAAGATGAAGAAAAAGCAGCAACATTTCTGTCATTTCTTCACCGTTTTATTCCGCAGCCTGCGTCGGGGCACTCCTCAGCGTTGCCCTGTTTGGACTGCATCTTTTACTATGGTCAGAATTTTGGCGATTATTGCGTTTATACGGTTATTTTTTCATACCCGTAATACCTTTACAAAAATCAAAATTACACCAAAGTTCTTTTTTGCAAATGTCAATAACTTTAGCCTTACGCCTTTTTTATGGATTCCAACGTCCACACATCATCAATCATGAATTCTTCAAGCTCATTCTGGCACTTATATGGTGCTTTCGAAAGTATTTTGAGTTCTTTTTCATCAACATCTTTTTTACCTTTACTTGAGTTAGCCGACTGAGGATCAAGTGTTAGATTTCCAATGCTATTGAGGTACTTTTCATCAAACACTTCAACAGAACCAACATCTATTTTAAGCGCATCAGTAATAACCTTAGATTTTTTCGCCTGAATTGCTTTGCGCAACAATATGTTCGATTGTCATGACGAGCTTCTTGTTTTCTTTCTGACGTAAATCCTCGTGTGTCATTGGGGTAGCAACTGGCTGCTCAGTACGTCTAAGATAGTTTTCATATTTCCAGTAGAAGTAGTTTTTTCGGGGCTGCTGTACTTGGTGCAAAAATCGGGAGCAGTAAGTGCCTGAATAAAAGCATCATCACTCAACGTCCTTGATCATGGCTATTATTTCATCAGAAGCATTTTTGAAGTTGCCATCAAAGTCTCTGGCAAGGCTGTACCACTTACTTTGCAATTTGTTTGCCATCTTATCAAAGATAACATATACTCTGAAACTGAAAATTTCACACAGTCTGCATATAATCCTAAATTTGGATTTATCATTAGTTTCATCGTATCTGTAACACTTAATCAAAAGCGGCATGAACGAAGCAGTTCTGTCAAGAGCTATTATATCCATGAATTCAAGGTAACGACCTTCATACATTGATTTGTAAGCTGAGAAGCTCTGCTGTACATTGTAAGTATAGTTTTCTATGTAGTCAGATAATAACGGTTTATCTTCTTTTAGCACCATTGCTGTTTCGAGCCAATTCTTCGACAGTGTTCTTGAAATACTCCATATATCTTGTATATTCTTTTTGATACTACTGTCAGTTTTCCATTTTTCATAAGCGATATACTTGTACTGCAAGACGGAGTTTTCATCAACTCCTATATTAAGAGAAATCATGCTCTCGAAGTCACGATAAACTTCACTAAACCTTGACTGTATTTTTACCGAGTATTTGCTCCGGTTCATCAAGGCATAACGAAGCCTTATACATAAGAAAGCTCTTTGTTTTTTCCAGGTTAGTGAGGCTCTTGCCACGATCATTTGTTGTTTCAAAAATCATAGCAGCTTCGATACTATCCTGAATCAGATAAATCAAAACGTTAGTTGAGCATACTCTATCAAGCAGTTCCTCAATCTGTTCGTCTGAACAACACTTGATCTTATCTTCAAAAAAGCCTTAGCATACAAAAAGTCGTTTTTTTTGCGCAGGGGTTTTGGTTTCACTTGCCTTTTTATCATCAAGGATCACAGTCGAAAAGAAGTCGTTATCATCTGCTTGCAGTTTTAATATGCAGAGATCCCCGTTCTTTTTATGAAATGCTTGTACAGCATAGCGGTTTCGTCATATTCTATCGACGATAACCTTGAAATCAAGCATTTCATAAAGATAATCAAAGTTGTAAAACGCTGTTGACCATCAACAATGTCACAAAACTCTTTTTTATCTTTTTTCGTCATTTGAAGAAGAATTGTGCCATAATAGTATTCCTGAGAATTATAGTTATTCATATAGTCCTCGAAGAAATCCCTCAACTGCTTTTTCTTCCCAAGCATAGCTGCGCTGATAATCAGGAATAGAAAAAGAAAGTTTTGCCGTTGAAGATATTATCTATTCTTAATTTTCCATTGTCCATCGTTACACCTCCTATTATTCTTCTGCTGCCTTCTTTAAGGAATTATAGATTTCTTCTGTGAAAATTCCAAGAACTTCACGCTTGATTTCCTCATCGTTCAACAGCAGGGAGAAGAAATCCTGATTTTGCTCTAAGCCCTCGATCAAGGCATCGTCAATATCATCGAAGTAAGAGAACTCAAAGTCCTTTACAGTATTGTTCTTTGCACTTGCTTTCAGCTTATCCGACTTCATGAGAATGTCTCTGATCTGGAGCATAGCTTTTACAGCCAACATCGCTGTCATAGGCTTTTCCAGTCCGAGCATTTATCGCTGCAATGATTTCTGAGAAGTCTTTTTCTTCCTTTGCAGGCGTTAATCCGAAGTTTTCGGCGGACGGCAGCTTGACAACAGGCTTTGCGACAATATCGGATTTTGTATGTTCGTCCTGCTTCTTTTGAACAAACTGCGTAGCTCTGATCTTGCCGTCAAGATTGAAGCCTGGTCCTGAATGCTTGATATTGATATGAGAAAGCAGAAGAATAATATAGTTATACTTCTTGTGAAGCTCTATATCCTCGAAGCTCGATACCTGAATCATGAACTCATAGAAACGGACGAAGTGTCGGAGATCAACAACGATCTCTTTCTGGCGTTCTATGCTGTAATGCTCGATTAACTTCTGAGACTTGTCAAGGCAGAAGTTGACTTTCTTCTTATCTGGAGCAAGTACTTTTTCTTTGTATAGTATCTCATTTACCTTATCCACATCTTCGGGATCAATGATTGCATAAGCATCAATCTGAGCTTCAAGATCATAGATAGCTGTAGGCGTTACCGAGTTGGAAAGAAGCGTCGTTGTATAATATGGAGCAAATGCACCGATTATATCCTCATAGGTGTTCACAAAGTCAAGAATAAATGTCTTTTTTTCTCAAACGGAGGGCAGATTCTGTTCAGGCGTGAAAGTGTCTGCACAGCGTTTACGCCCTTGAGCTTCTTCATTACATACATTGCACAGAGTTTCGGCTGATCGAATCCTGTCTGATACTTATTCGCCACAAGAAGCACTTGATAATCGTCTTTATCGAACTCTTTTGTGAGCCTATCTTCAGGAATACCGTTGATACCCGGCTATGTGTATTCTGTATCATCATCAGGGAGCTTCACCTTGCCAGAAAAAACGCAACAAGCGCACGAATGCCCTTGTATCCCTTTTTGAGCAATAGTCCTCAAATGCTTGACAATACTTGACGGCGGCCTGTCTTGATGCGGTGATGACCATTGCCTTTTGCCTGTCCGCCAAGTTCCTGCATAACAGTTGTGCGGAAATGCTCTACGATGACCTCTATACGCTGGGCAATATTCGTTTCGTGCAGCTCAACAAACCGAGCGATCTGCCGTTTCGCACTTGCAGTCTGCATTTTTGGATCTTCTTCAATTTCCTTGTTTATCTGATAGAAGGTCTTGTAGGTGGTGTAATTCTGCAATACATCCAGGATAAAGCCCTCCCTCAATAGCCTGCTTCATCGAATACACATGGAACGCTTCACGCTGTCCGTTGGGATTGATCGTGCCGAAAAGCTGTAAGGTAGTCGGTTTCGGAGTAGCCGTGAAAGCAAACATCGAAACATTCTGCTGTTTGCCGTTTCTTGCAAAGCTCTGCGGCAATCTCGTCCTCCATATCCTGATACAGCTCATCACCCATACCGAGGGACTGTGTGACTGCTGCCATATCTTTTCCGGCAGTAGATGAATGAGCCTCGTCAATAATAACCGCAAAGTGTTTATTCTTCAAGCCCTGAACACTGTCCACAATATACGGGAACTTCTGGATCGTTGTTGCAATGATCTTCGTATTGCCGTTGAGGGCGATAGCGAGGTCGGCAGAATTGCACTTTTCGTCCATCACACGGATAAGCCCCGACTTATGCTCCATACCCATGATCGCTTTCTGAAGCTGTCGGTCAACAACCACTCTGTCGGTCATGATGATAACATTATCGAAAATGATCTTGTTGTCAGCATCATGAAGTGTCGCAAGGCGATACGCAAGCCAAGCGATAGTGTTGGTCTTGCCGGAGCCTGCACTGTGCTGAATAAGATAGTTGAGCGAGGTGCGGTTTTCCTCTACATCGGCAAGGAGCTTGCGGACAGCATCGAGCTGATGATACCGGGGGAAAAATAATGCTCTCCTTGACTTCGACCTTTCCTGTCTTTTCGTTCTCTTTCTCCGAGGTCTGAATGAAAATGAATTTGGAAATGAGGTCAAGTATCGTGTCTTTGGTGAGAATATCGTCCCACATATAATGAACGGGATAATCGTCCTCACAGGGTGCATTTCCTGCACCTGCATTGACACCTTCGCCGTTGCCCTGATTGAACGGCAGGAAGAAGGTCTTTTCACCGTCGAGCTTCGTTGTCATATAGACTTCGTGCAAGTCCATAGCGAAATTGACGAGTGTGCCTGCCTTGAATAAGAACAGTCTGGACTTCGGATCACGCTCCATACGGTACTGATATATCGCATCGTCCGTTGACCGTCCTGCATAGTTGCATTTCAGCTCCATAGAGATGATCGCAAAGCCATTGAGGAAGATAACAACATCAATTCGCTTTCTTTGTCGTTCGCCCACACTTCTTCCATGACGGTAAAGCGGTTCATTTCGTATTTCCGCATCAGATCTTTATTGAAAGTGGTTGCAGGCTTTGTGAACATCAGTTCCAGCTTATGCCACGACAGTTCGACACCGTGACGGAGGACTTCAAGTAGGCTGCCCTTTTCTTTTTGCGTACACTCCCGCACTGATGAACGAAACAATGGTATCTTCGAGCCTGTCCTTATGTATCTTGCGGAGCTTCTTCATTGTCTCAGGCTGGGTATCATTCAGAAAGCCAAACAGCATTTCACGGTCGATCGCAAACGGCGGTCAAAGTCGGTCGCTTTTTCTGATCGTGTAGCCGTTTTGGTCACGAAGTATGCCGAGCAGTTCAGCTTGATATTGTTTTCTGTTAGTATGTCATTCATGCTGTTATCCTCCGATCCATTCTCCAGTTTCAAGATTTACAAAATTAGCGAGTTTGATCTCAGATACAAAAACCGTCGCCATATTCGCCCTTTACGTGTCTGATCATCGAACTTAAACGAGATATTGTATAGCTTTCCAGCCTTAGTTTTTCGGATAAGACCGTTTTCAAGAAATATGTGATACAGCGTTTATGAGCTTCTTTATCATCGAAATGAAGATAGAAACAGCACACACCGTCAGGAGCGTTGCTATGCTTTGCTTCTGCCACAACGCCATCGGCAACCGCTTTCTCGCATATTTTAGCCGCAAAGTCATTATCTTTGAAAAAATACATCCATTTTCCGACCTTGCTGTCATCAAACTTCTTGGCTTCTGCTTCGTTCACATAATACACCCAATAGGCATTTGAGACTTTTTAAGCAATTTAGCCATACCACACACCTCCATTTAATTGGCTTTCAGTCGTTTGATTAGTTGTTTTGCAAACAGCAGAGCGATTTGATCGCAATTATATTTGCTTGAATCGATTGCCTGAATATCAGCCACATTCGGATACTTCTCCTGAAGCTGTTGCATGGTAATATTGTGTACTATGGGGGAGAATCAACTTTTGTCCATTACGGTTTTGACGGTTCAGAAACTCAGAAAGCTCACGCTCTGTCCATTCACGGTCAAAGAAATTCTCGGAAATAACAATAATAGCAAACTCAGCCTTCTTTGTACCATTCAAAATCCGCTCTTTCCAGTTGTCGCCCCATTCAAAGTGATTCTTTGTCATAGAAGATGCTTATCCCTAACTTTTGAAGTGACTGGTAAAGTTTCTCAATCAGATCCTCTTTATCCTTATTAGCGTGGGAAATAAACACATCATATTCAGGCAAAGTTTTAGCCTGATACTTCGGAACTTCCTCCTTTTCCACTCCATTCATCTTATCAATAAAAAATCTCTATCTTTTGCTTATACTTGTCAATGAAGCAACTAAACGGCTAAAAGCTCCTATGGAATACAAAGCGACTCCATTGACGAATACAAAGGGTGTTCACTTAAATATTTGGCGCGGAAGATCCTCACATCGTCCATCCACACATTGGCAGGCATATTATGCTCTGCAATACTTTCACCGTCATAGGAAACTTGTGTGGGTGGTCTGATGTTTTGGGCTCGTTCAAGTAAATCAGTAAGTTCTCTTTCAAACGCTCCCATAGTCAGTTCACGTTCAGCTTTTTCTCGTTCTTCTTTATGCTGCTGATAAAGGTAGCCATCTTTTTAGCACCTGAATGATAACGGGGATATTGTCAGCCCAAGTAGTGTGAACCAAGTTATTATCTTTTCAGCCCTTGAAACAGCCACGAAAGTATAATATCCTCTCGATGGTCGGCTGCTTCAAATCGTTCTGCCCAATGGTTTCCGTCAGACTCATGTTCGATAATCTCAAACAGGAGGTTTTCAGCTTCTTTTGAGATCATAATCAAGCCTGCACCTCCTTCTTCCCCGTCACATACTCAAATATCAGCGACTTCTTGTATTCCTCTATTGTTTCGATCTGCTGTTTCTTTTCGGTAATTATGTTGTCAATCTCTGCACACTTACTGTCAAGATAGTCGGCAATTCGTTGTTGTTCATCAAGAGGGAGGTACAGAAATCAGAATATTTTTCATATCCTGCCAACCTGTTGTCCAAAGATCATCTACTATTCCATGTCCCCAACGATAAAAATTCATCAGCAAATCCAACAGTATGGAAATACCAGTTGTAATATCGAGGATTCATTTCAGTAATCGGGAATAATACCGTATTGATGAGCGATACAGAGCCAGTATAATCTGAAATCCCACAAGAACCTCTACGATCAGAACGACTGTTTATTACAAAATCTCCTTTGACAATGAGTTTTCTATCGTCGTGAGCATTTGTTTTGGCAACTGTATCTAATTGTGGTAATACGCCCATTTTAGTAACAGATAAGGGCGGATAATCAATATCACTTACTTTTTGTGTACGAAGTCCATATAAACTACCAATACGAATTAAAGTCCAGTGCGTAGGTATTTCACCAATCCACTGCACACCGCTATTCCTCATCTCCACATCAGGATCAAGCCCCTTTGTGACCGCTTCGGTGATGACGGAACGCTTGTATTCTTCAAGGGCTTCGATTTGGGATTGAATGTCGGAGATTAGAGAGTCAATCTCAGCACATTGTTCATCGAGAAAAATCGGCTATTGCTTTTTGTTCAAGCAATGTAACTGAACGAAGTACTG
>VOFK01004299.1_pt1 | contig 39269 bp, 58 predicted proteins | sample 5384121 | NCBI WGS metagenome assembly VOFK01 (sample SAMN12384730, study PRJNA508395) | human gut metagenome | isolation source: healthy gut J | host: Homo sapiens | reverse complement strand
AAGCATGGAGGCAAGGTTGCGACTGTGACCGCTATGTGGATTCCAGTATTGCGCATCAGGGATGATGGAAGGAGTGGGGAGAAAGCGGTAGCAGCTGTGATTAACGGTACGCGGTTCAGGGCTGTATGCCGGATTTGACATTTTGTTTAAGCTTGACCCAGCGGTCGGAAGAAAAGAGAGGCCACGAACAGAACTGCAGGATGGAGGGATGCGGGCAGAGGCTTTTTCACTTGAATGTATCGCGGTTATCTGCACTTGAACAGCAGTTCATGGATCGTTTCTGCGGGATCGATGCCACCGCAGCATCGCGGAGATAAAAGCGGATGTCTGCTTTGAAGTTGACACAAGTTTTGAAAAGCCTGGGAAGCGCAAGAGGCGCCTGAGTTTTCGCGAAAAAAGCATCTTGCACACACCGCGTCATAAGAAAGGCAGGAATTTAGGTTGTCACTGACGAGATGGAAAGAATAGACAGCTTGGTTGAACGCGTCAGACAGAGCACATTGATGAGGGGAAGAATCTCCCATGCCTATCTGATCGAAGGAGATACCTGCGTGGATAAGCGGCTTCGAAAGATTTTTTGAAGGCAATCAGCTGTCGAGGTCGCGCCCGGTGAGGCTGCGATACCGCGCGGACTGAAAATTGACCATGACAATTGCGAGGATCTCTACCGTGTAGAAGCGGATGAGTTATCGGTCAAAAAGACGATATGATCGAAAAACTTTGCAGGCAGATCTCGCGCGCAAACCTTTGGGGGCGCGCAATATGGCCATCATCGCTCGATGCGGACACGATGACGGTTCGCGCACAGAACCGCTTTGCTCAAGACGCTGGAGGAACCGCAGGGGATACGATGATCCTTCTGCTGTTGCGATAATCGTGAAAACATGTTGGAAACGATACGCTCCCCGCTGTGTGACGTGGCATATTTTGGGCGAGACAACGGACGAAACGGCGAGGAAGGAAGCGGAGGGACAGCGCATGCGAGCTTGTGCCGACGCACTAGTAGATTTGGACTTTGGAGGGAGATGGCTTTTTATAAGATGAAGCAGCTTCTTTTCTCAAAATGTCAAGAATCGTGATGACGCCTTTCAACTGCTCGACGCGATGGAACACATTTTTTTAGGGATCTGCTGCTGGGCAAAGACACGCGCGGTAAATTTTTCAGACCGGAGGAAACGATGCGCAGCGTTTCCCTGCTCGAAAGAAGCGCGCAGGGATCTGGTATGGAAAGTAAAATTATAATTACGCGCTGAAGAATCTGCTCATAAAGATCGGCAAATAACGATGCAGACGCAAGCAAACACCCAAAAAGGCGTAAAAACACGGCTTTGGGACTGTTTGAAAGGAAGCCCATTGCCTTTAGACAAATGGGTAGTTCACAGATAGGAAGGGGCACGCTACGGCTCGACGAAGAACTTTTTCCCTGGCACGCATGCCGGTCAAACGCCGCGCCGCAAGCAAAGCTGCATGCGCGGGTCGGCAAAGAGCGGGAAACAAAGGGCGAAGAGAATACAAAAGGAGATTTTATGGTAAAGGTAATTGGGGATTTAAGACCGCGGGCAAGGTCTACTATTTTGATCCGGTGAATTCCAGAACTGCAGACCGGAGCCAATGTCATCGTGGAAACCGCGCGTGGCATGGAGTTCGGCACCGTAACGATGGAACCGATGCTGGTTCGGAGGAGGATATTGTAGCGCCGCTCAAAAGAATTGTCAAGTGGCCTGCGAGGAGGACTATCGCCTCTACTTCTTCCAGTTGACGCATCAACTGCTCGGAGTCAACCAGATTTTTAGAACATCCTAAAGTAATAATATCTATTGTTTTTTTCATGCATTTTCTCCAAACAAGGAATCAACGAATTCATTTTTACGGAATACCTGCAGGTCTTCCATGCCTTCGCCTAGTCCGATATACTTAACAGGAATCTTGAATTGATCGGAAATACCAATCACAACACCACCTTTAGCGGTTCCATCAAGCTTAGTGATGGCCATAGCGGTAACTTCCGTCGCCAAAGTAAATTGTTTGGCTTGCTCAAATGCATTTTTGTCCGGTGGAACCGTCCAGTACCAATAAAACTTCATCCGGTGCATCAGGCACTACCTTTTTCATCACATTCTTAATTTTGGTCAACTCGTTCATTAAGCCTACCTTATTGTGCAGACGACCGGCTGTATCAATAATAACCACATCTGCGTTATTGGCAACGGCCGAACTAAGAGTGTCATAAGCCACAGATGCGGGATCTGCTCCCATTTTCTGTTTAACTACGGAACTCCTACCCGTTCTCCCCAAATCATTAGCTGTTCCACAGCTGCAGCGCGGAAAGTGTCAGCGGCTCCCAAGTAAACAGGATTTACCTGCTTTTCTTGAATTGATAAGCTAATTTTCCAATGGTTGTAGTTTTCCCTACTCCATTCACTCCCACAACCATAATTACATAAGGTTTCCTTGTGATGGGTACGTCAAAATCAGCTACATCATTCGAGTTGTTTTCGGTAAGCAAAGCTGCTATTTCGTCACGTAATATAAGATTCAGTTCTTGAGTATTTACATACTTATCTGCAGCAGCGCGTTTCTCGATGCGTTTGATAATATTTAAAGTTGTTTCTACACCTACGTCAGATGTGATCAGTACTTCTTCCAGATTATCTAATACTTCATCGTCTACTTTTGACTTACCAGCCACAGCGCGAGCAATCTTACTGAATACGCTCTCTTTGGTTTTAGATAATCCTTTATCTAAAGTTTCCCTTCTTCTCCTTTCAAAAAAAAAAACTAAAAAATCCCATATTTACACTTGTTTGTATAATACATTTGCTACAAAGATATAACAAAGGATTGGAAAAGTAAAAAAAGAAGCAATAAAAAATCCCCTCATTGTTCGCCAACGAGAGGATTTTGCAGTTATAGCGTATATGCTATTTCGATTATTTTTTGAAAAAGTCTTGTACTTTTTCGTTTGGAACCATTTGTTCATCAAAAATGTATGCTCCAGTTTTCGGAGATTTTACCATTTTGATAACCTTGGTATAAGCACGACCTTCTTTAGAACCTTCGTGCAAACTTGCTACTGTTTTCTTTGCCATGGGTTATACTACTTTATTATTTAATTTCCTTATGTACTGTTACTCTCTTCAGAATCGGGTTGTATTTCTTCAACTCAAGTCTTTCTGTAGTATTCTTTCTGTTCTTAGTTGTGATATAACGAGATGTTCCCGGCATTCCACTGTCTTTGTGTTCTGTACATTCCAGAATCACTTGTACTCTGTTACCTTTTGCTTTCTTTGCCATTGTAAGTTTTCTCCTCTACGTTTAGCCGATTACTTTAATGCTTTTCCAATCACAATAACCTTTAGCCACTGCTTCAGTCAGCGCAGCATCCAGTCCTTTTTTGTTGATAATACGCAACCCGTTAGCGCAAAGGCTAAGGCTGATCCAACAGTCTTGTTCTACATAATAGAACTTTTTGTTAAACAAGTTCAAATCAAAGGTTCTTTTAGTTCTTCTCTTTGAGTGTGAAACATTGTTGCCAATCATGGCTTTCTTTCCGGTAATTTGACAAATCTTCGACATTTCTATCTTATTTTTATAGTTTTATATCTATACTTATTTCAAACAGGACGCAAAGTAAGCACTTTTATCCGTATAAAACAAGAATTTCTTAAAATAATTCACTTGTAGACACCAATTTTTCCCTTATTTGAGCAAATCACGAAGAATTAATAGGGCATTATTGCCAGCTCTTTCAATATTCATGCCTCTTCCGCGGTTTGTTTCCTGCTTGTAAGTACGAATTTCGTTTTTATAACCAGCAGCTATCCAAACAGTTCCCACCGGCTTCTCGGGAGTACCCCCTCCAGGACCTGCTATCCCTGAAGTAGCAACGGCGCAATCGGTTTTTAGTGCTTTCATCGCACCTTTTACCATTTCAATCACAGTTTCTTCGCTGACGGCCCCATGTTGCTCCAATGTTTCGGAGGAAACGTGTAAAAGTCCCATTTTTACTTCATTAGAATAGGCTACTACGCTTCCGTTAAAATATTCAGAACTGCCGGCGATGGAAGTCAACCGTGCGGCAATACTGCCCCCGGTACAACTTTCTGCGGTGGAAACGGTCAATTTCTTCTTTTTTAAAAGCTCACCGACTATAACTTCCAATGGCGTATCTTCTTCACCGAAAATGTCTTCACCAAGTATTTTCTCTAATTTTACCTTTTCACGTTCAAGAAGAACTTTTACTTCTTCTCTGTTTTGTCCTCGTCCTGTCAGTCTAAGACGAATAATCCCCAGCTTAGGCAAATATGCCAATTTGATACATTCTGGCAGAGCACTCTCCCACGGTTCCAGTTTTTCTGCCAATACGGATTCCGGATAGTGTTGTACAAGAAATGTTTGATGCATAATCACATCCGTTTGAAACCTCTCGTGCAGTTTAGGTAATACACTTTCTGTCATTACGGCAGTCATCTCTTGCGGAACGCCCGGCATGGAAACAAGTACCTTTCCATCTCTTTCGAACCAGCTGACAGAAGCACTTCCTACAGGATTATTTATCACTGTACAATCTTTCGGAACCATTGCCTGGCTTTTATTGAGTGCATTCATTGGTATTTTTCCTGCCAGTACCCGTTTTACGTTTTCGAATACTTCTTCGTTGAAAAACCAGTTCCGTATGGAAGTATTTACATAAAGTCTGTTTGGTAATATCGTCTTTGGTAGGTCCGAGTCCTCCGGTTACTAAAACAATATTCACCCTTTCCATCGCATTATCAATCGCTTCCATGATTTCCTCTTCCCGGTCACGGATTGAAACAATACGAAGGACCTCAATACCTATTTTATTTAATTCCTGCCCCATCCAGGCTGGGAATTAGTGTCGACAATCTGTCCTATCAACAGTTCGTCGCCAATAGTTATTATTTCGGCAAACATACTTCTTAGTTTTTATCTTATATATAATTAAGGTATACCTTATTATAACGTCACACGAGAATAAGCCGGAAGATCAATAGAGCAAAAATCCTTATCCAGGTATTTGAAATATCCGGTAATGGCAATCATTGCTGCATTATCGGTAGTATAACTGAATTTAGGGATAAAAATGTTCCAACCATATTTCTCAGCGTGTTCTTGGAAAGCATTGCGTAATCCGTTATTTGCGGAAACTCCTCCGGCTACTGCTATTTCATTAATTTTATATTCTTTGGCAGCTTTCCGTAATTTATCCATCAGAATGTCCACTACAGTAGCCTCCAATGATGCTGCAAGATCTACTTTATGGTGTTCTATGAAATCAGGATCTTCCTTTAACCAGTCGCGTAATGAATATAAAAAGGAAGTTTTCAATCCGCTGAAACTGTAATCTAAACCGGGAATATGCGGTTTGCTAAATGTAAAAGCTTTCGGATTTCCCTGACGAGCCAGTTTATCAATGATCGGTCCGCCGGGATAACCAAGTCCCATCACTTTAGAGCATTTATCAATAGCTTCACCTGCGGCATCGTCAATAGTCTGTCCAAGAATCTCCATATCATTATAGGCTTTGACCAGTATGATTTGTGAATTTCCTCCAGATACCAGCAAACAGAGAAATGGGTAAACAGGTTGTCTCTCTTCTTCTCCTTCTGCTTTAATAAAATGAGCTAAAACATGTCCGGTCAAGTGATTAACGTCAATCATTGGAATGTTTAAGGAACGAGCGAATCCTTTTGCAAAGGAGACTCCGACAAGCAAAGACCCCATCAATCCCGGTCCGCGAGTGAAAGCTACCGCGCTCAACTCTTCTTTGGTGACACCGGCACGTTTTAATGCTTCATGTACTACCGGTACGATGTTTTGTTGGTGTGCCCGTGAAGCCAACTCGGGTACTACTCCACCGTATGCTTCATGTACGGCTTGACTTGATACCACATTTGACAGCAAATAACCATCCTTGATTACGGCTGCCGACGTATCGTCACAGGAGGATTCAATTCCTAAAATTATTGCACTCATAAGTATTTAAACTATTAAACGGTGCAAAAGTAATCATAAAACTACGATTCGTAACGAACTATTTTATATTTTTGTTCGCAAAATAAAAGTTATCGCATATCAGAACGCTGAAAAAGACTGTACGCTGGGTAGTAGGTATTGTACTGGGAGTATATATCGGGACTATTGTTTTGCTGAATATACCAAATGTTCAGCAAGCAATGAGTGTATTTGTAGCTGAAGAACTTTCTGAAGTTTTAAATACAAAGGTAGTGATTGGTAGAATTAATATCGGTCTATTGAACCGTATTATTATTGATGATGTATTGCTTGACGATCAGAGTGGTCAGGAAATGCTCAAAGTCACACGTTTGTCTGCCAAGTTCGATATTATGCCCTTTTTTAAAGGAAAGATATCCATTAGCAGTGTCCAGCTTTTCGGATTTAATATCAATCTCCGGAAAGAGACTCCGATTCCCCTCCTAATTTTAAGTTTGTTTTGGATGCTTTTGCTTCCAAAGATACAGTGAAGAAAGAAAACTCCCTTGATTTACGAATTAATTCCATCCTGATTCGTCGTGGAAGGATGTCTTATCATGTGTTGTCGGAAGAAGAAACACCGGGGAAATTTAACGCTAAGCATATTCAGCTTCAAAATATCATCGCTAATATATCGCTGAAGGCATTAAGTAAGGACTCTTTGAATTTAGGAATCAAGCGATTGAGCCTTGATGAAAAGAGCATCCGGCTTTTCTTTGAAAAAAATGAGTTTGAAACTGGTTGCCAATGACAAGCAGACAAACATTGATAATTTTACAATAGAATTGCCCGAAACCTCTCTCAAGCTTGATACCATTCATTTGGAGTATGATAGTTTGAAAGCTTTTGACCGTTTTACAGAACAAGTGCATTTCTCTTTCCGTACTTTGCCGTCGCAAGTTACTCTAAAAGATATTTCTCCTTTTGTTCCTATCCTATCGCATTTCAAGGAACCGGTAACATTGGATATGGAGGTGAAGGGAACTGTGGATCAGTTGACTTGTTCGCATCTGGAGATTACGGCTGACGACCGCCAGTTTCGGTTTTCGGGAGATGTATCGCTTCAGGACTTATCGCGTCCACAAGATGCGTATGTATATGGAACACTTTCCGAGCTTTCGGCCAATACTCGTGGAGTCGGCTTCTTAGTGCGTAATTTGAGTCACAATTATAATGGAGTTCCTCCACTTCTCGAACGTTTGGGAAATGTAAGTTTCCAGGGAGAGATTTCAGGATACTTTACGGACCTAGTGACTTACGGGCAATTACAAACGAGTCTTGGAAATGTAAAAACCGACTTAAAATTGAGTTCTGACAAGACTAAAAGGACTGTTTGCATATTCCACTGGAGGTGCTGTCAAAACTGAAGATTTCCAGCTAGGTAAATTATTGGATAATGAGGAATTGGGAGAAATTACTTTCAATCTGGATGTACATGGACGGCATATTGCTGACCACTTGCCTGCCGTAGAATTGAAAGGACTGATTGCTTCGATAGATTATAGCAGATATAGATATGAAAATATCACACTGGACGGAGAATACAAACAAGGCGGATTTAATGGAAAGATTGCGTTGGATGATCCTAATGGCTCTATTTATCTGAATGGAGACGTAAATGTTGCATCAAAGTTCCTACTTTTAATTTTCTTTGCAGTAGTCAATAAAGTACGCCCACATGATTTGAATCTTACGACCAAATATCCTGATGCAGAGTTCTCTTTAAAACTGAAAGCCAATTTTACAGGTGGATCAGTGGATGAGATGATTGGAGAAATCAATGTGATAGCTTGGAATTTACAGCTCCGGATAAAGCATATTTCATGCAGAATATGAATATCCGGGCAAACCAAACAAAATGGAGAAAATCAGCTTAGATTGACTTCCGAATTCCTGAAAGCAAGCATAGAGGGAAAATTCCAATATCACACATTACCTGCCAGTATTCTGAATATTATGCGGAAATATGTGCCGTCTTTGATATTACCTCCCAAGAAGCCGATTGAAACCCATAATAACTTTTTTGTTTGATATACATATATATAATACGGACATTTTATCTACGATATTTGATATACCGTTAACGGTATATACTCATTCTACGTTGAAGGGATATTTTAATGATGCTTTACAACGCTTGCGTATAGAGGATATTTTCCCCCGTCTGCAATATAAGAACAACTATATTGAGTCAGGTATGATTCTGTGCGAGAATCCGGCAGATCATATTCGTGCACGGGTTCGTCTGACTAATTTGCAAAAAGAAAGGGGCAGTCAATCTATCTCTGGATGCACAAGCTAAAGATGACAATGTCAGTACGACTTTGGATTGGGGAAATAATGCTGCAGCAACATATAGCGGGAAATTAGCAGCTGTTGCCAAATTTCTACGTACAAGCGGAGAAAAACGTCATTGTTGAAAGCGATGGTAGATGTAAAACCCTACTGATGTTATTTTAAACGATACTCTTTGGAAGATACATCCTTCGCAGGTGGTGGTCGATTCCGGACGAGTGGATGTGAATAATTTCTATTTTAGTCATCAGGATAGGTATGTACGTATTAACGGCCGGCTTTCCGAGAATCCTAAAGATACTGTAAAGGTTGATCTAAAAGGATATAAATATGGGGTATGTATTTGATATTGCAAACATTTCCGACGATGTGAATTTTGAAGGTGATGCAACGGGAACAGCTTATGCAAGCGGAGTGCTAAAGAAACCTATTATGAATACCCGTTTATATATAAAGAACTTTTCACTTAATCAGGGTCGCTTGGGTGAACTGGATATATATGGTGAGTGGGATAACGAAAACAGAGGTATCCGGTTGGATGCATCCATTCAGGATATATCTCCTTCTCCGTCGCGTGTCACAGGTATTATTTATCCATTGAAACCCGAGAGCGGACTTGATTTAAATATTGAAGCAAATGAATTGAACTTAAAATTCCTCGAACATTATATGAAGTCTATTGCCAATGATATTAAAGGACGTGGGACGGGAAAAAGTACATTTCTATGGAAAATTCAAAGGATTGAATCTTGGATGGTGCGGTTATGACAGACGCTTCCATGAAGTTTTGATATTCTGAACACACATTTTGCTGTAAAAAGACACGATTCATCTAGCTCCTACCGGATTGACATTTAATAATATACATATATCCGACATGGAAGGGCATTCAGGGGAGAATGAATGGATATTTGCATTTCCAGCATTTTAAGAACTTAAACTATCGTTTTGAGATACAGGCAAATAATATGCTTGTGATGAATACGAAGGAATCGGCAGATATGCCTTTCTATGGTACGGTATATGGTACCGGGAATGTATTGCTCTCTGGAAAACGCCATACCACACAAAGCTCGACGTAAATGTGGCTATGACTACAAATCGAAATACTACCTTTACATATATTAATGGTAGTGTAGCATCGGCTACTAGCAATCAGTTTATCAAATTCGTGGATAAAACACCTCGTCGTACTATCCAAGGATTCTGTTCAAGATAATCTCATATTACGAACAAATACAGCAAAAACGTCAGGAGGAGGAAGAGCAGAAAACAGATATCCGTTTGAATATTCTCGTGGATGCAACTCCCGATGCCACCATGCGAATCATTATGGACCCTATTGCCGGAGATTATATCAGCGGAAAAGGTACGGGAAATATCCGGACGGAATTTTTATAATAAGGGCGATGTGAAAATGTTTGGTAATTACCGGATCAATCAAGGAGTATATAAATTTAGTTTGCAGGAAGTGATTCGTAAAGACTTTATTATCAAAGATGGAAGTACAATAACGTTCAATGGTGCACCTTTGGATGCTAACATGGACATACAAGCTTCATATACAGTGAACTCTGCCTCTTTGAATGATTTGATACCGGATGCTTCGGCTATTATCCAACAACCCAATGTAGCGTGTAAATTGTATCATGAATTTAAGTGGTATGCTGGTACGTCCGACTATCAAGCTGGGCATCGAACTTCCGAATGAAAGAGATGAAATTCAGACATTGGTACGTAACTATATTAGTACGGAGGAACAAATGATGAATATGCAGATCCTATACCTGCTGGGTATTGGTAAGTTTTATACGGAAGATGCACGGAATAATAATCAAAATTCGAATGTGATGTCTTCGGTGCTCTCATCTACTCTCTCCGGTCAGCTGAACAATGCCCTTTCGCAGGTCTTTGAAACTAATAACTGGAATATCGGTACGAATTTGAGCACGGGTGATAAGGGTTGGACAGACATGGAAGTAGAAGGTATCTTGTCGGGACCATTATTGAATAACCGTTTATTGATAAACGGAAACTTCGGTTATCGGGATAATCCGATGGCTAATACTAACTTTGTAGGAGACTTTGAAGCAGAATGGCTGATTACCCGTTCGGGAGATATTCGTTTGAAGGCTTATAATGAGACAAATGACCGTTATTACACAAAAACAAACTTGACTACACAAGGTGTAGGTATCATGTATAAAAAGGATTTCAATAAATGGAGTGATCTATATTTCTGGAATAAATGGCGGTTACGCAATAAGCGGAAACGGGAAGAAGCTGAAAAGGTGAAACCGCAACAAACGGACAGCATCACTGATAAAACTGATAAATCGGCAGTGAAAAGAAAACGTGTACAGGAGCAGTAAAAAATAATAAACGATGACATATCCACCGGAATTATGTCATCGTTTGTTGTTTGTGAGAATTATGTTTCAGAATTATGCACTTTGACCTATGAAAGGACAGTACCGTTCTCGCCTATGTTTACTACTTTATCTACATCCCCCTTCTCAAGTTCAATTCGATAATATATGCTACCATCTGCTTTTTCAATATACTCCGCTTCGTCAAAACGATATTCTCCATATTGATTATTGAGAGTATTGTTTACTGCTTCAGGCAATTCATTCTGACGTATTTCCCATGAAGTAGAATACCAATTTCCAGTCTGGTTGAACAATACATCTTTTTGAGATTCCATTATGAATGATATCTACCTCTGTAAATCCAAAATCCCAATCATTTCTATCATCTTCAACGTCTACTTCCATGATTCTTGCATTCGGATACTTTTCATTGATGAAGTTTTTCATAGCTTCAGTCAATTGTACAGGAAGATGTTCGCTGTTATCATCATCAGTGTCTACAATGCTTTTAATCAGAGTTCCATCAGCAGAATAATACAAATCGACCTCCTGATTCTGCTTTTCGACTTCAATTACGAAAACAGTTTCAACGCCTGTCCGTTCCAGTTTGTCTATATCATCCCGCTTCCATGAGGCATATTCGCTGTTCTCAAAAGACATTTTTTACTGCTTGCGGTAATGCATTGTAAGGAATGTCCGTTTCCGTCATTTGCCATTTTCCATCTTGGGTAAACCATGCAGATGCTTCATATCCATCATAGAAATCTGCTACATAATATCCAGACTTAGTTTCCCACTTCACATTTGCAGCATTAGGGTAATTTGGATGAAAATGCACTTTTGAAGTTCGGCAGGAACAGCAATTGAATCATCGTCATCGTTGTCACAACTTTGTAGGCTCCATGTAACGCAAAGTGCCAGTAAGAGTGTATAAATCTTTAGTTTCATCTTTGTTCAATTTAAATAGGTTTAGAAATCAATATCAATCAAATTAAATTTCAGGTCAAACTTCAGTTCCGTACGGTTGGACAGTTTTACTTCATAATCTTTCTTATCTCTCTCAATTTTTTTAGAATTTTAGCATCAGGGTAATTGGTCGTTACGTATTTCTGAATAGCTGCCGGAATAATTGCTGTAGGTACAGAACTATATTTGCAGTTCACTTCTTCCCAGTTGCCTTTGTTGTCAAACTCCACTTTATCGCCATTCGTGAAAATCACTTCATAACTTTTATAAAAGAAATCACTTTCTCCATTTTGGCTAATGCTACTTTGCTGTCGGCAAAATGCTGTTTGATAAACTGCTGTGCCGGTTGTGGCATTTGAGTTACCTGGATTGGTTTGTCGTCATCTGCACGAGCTACTGTTTGCAAAGTGAAAAAGACACACTAATAAGAATACTAACTTTTTCATAATCGTTGTTTTTTAATATTGGTTTTTACTATTATTATTAATTTGATAATGCAAAGATGAGAGGAGAATCTGAAAAGATTTGGGAATTTTGAGAATTTCCGAAAAAAAATCGAAAAAATAGTGACGCTATCCGGTTAACATAGCGTCACTATATATAAAGGATACCGTCACCATCCTATAGGGATAGTGTCACTATAATTTCTTCCTGAAATTAGATTCTTTAGGATTCTTTTAAAACTACTAATAGATACATCGTTTATTTTTGCACACACAAATTTGACAATATTCATATTAAACAACCATAAGAACTTTTGTATGACTATGAGAACAAATTATTTTTTTATTATTAGCTATTCTATTGGGGGTTATCCCTATGAGTTACACGCACGCCAATGATTCAATACCTAAGAGCGTGATTTTGTACACACCTTACACAAAAATCTCCGTATCTCCCGGAGCGTCAATTGACTACAGTATTGATCTTATCAACAACACGGACCAGTTGATGAATGCGAATCTTTCTGTCAGCGGATTATCCGCCAGTTGGAAACACGAAATGAAATCCGGTGGCTGGAGCCTTAGCCAACTATCGGTACTTCCCAAAAGAGAAAAAGACTTTCAATTTAAAAGTCGAAGTTCCATTAAAAGTGAATAAAGGCAATTATCACTTTGTGGTATATGCCGGAAACGCTAAACTTCCCTTGAATGTGGTGGTTGCCCAAAAAAGGAACGTACCAAACCGAATTTACTACTGACCAGCCCAACATGCAGGGGAAATTCGAAGTCAACCTTCACTTTCAGTGCTACTTTAAAGAATCAGACCGTCGATCAGCAACTATATGCTTTGATGGCTAATGCCCCCAGAGGTTGGAATGTCGTTTTTAAACCTAATTATAAGCAAGCCACTTCTGCACAAGTGGAAGCAAACAGTACCCAAAAATGTAAGTATAGATATTACCCCTCCTGCCAATGTAGAAGCCGGCAGTTACAAAATTCCGGTACGCGCTGCTACAGGTACCACTTCCGCTGAATTGGAACTGGAAGTGGTTGTTACCGGCTCTTATCAAATGGAACTGACTACTCCCCGTGGGTTATTGAGCACAGATGTCACAGCAGGTGATATAAAGAAAATAGAACTGGAAGTCAGAAATACAGGTTCTTCATTACTGAAAGATATTCAGCTGTCTGCTAATAAACCAGCTGACTGGGAAGTAACTTTTGAACCTTCAAAGGTTGACGCATTAAAAGCTGGAGAGACATCAACGGTTATGGCTACTTTGAAAGCTTCTAAAAAAGCATTGCCAGGCGACTATGTGACTACCATCATGGCAAAAACTCCTGAAGTAAATGCCGATGCGCAGTTCAGAGTTGCAGTAAAAACTCCGATGATATGGGGATGGGTAGGTGTGCTTATCATTATTGCCACCATCGGCGTGGTTTACTATCTGTTCCGTAAATATGGAAGGAGGTAAATGATGGGCGAACAAGTGATCGTACTTACCGATTTGACCAAACAATACGGTAATTTTACAGCTGTAGATCATATTCGCCTGAGTATCCGGAAAGGAGAAATATTCGGTTTACTGGGACCGAACGGTGCTGGAAAATCAACTACTATCTTAATGATGCTGGGATTGACGGAGCCTACTTCGGGAACAGTTGAAATTTGTGGAATCAATTCTACTACACACCCCATTGAAGTAAAAAGGAAAATTGGGTATTTGCCAGAAGATGTAGGATTCTATGATGATATGACAGGACCGGAGAATTTGATTCTATACAGCGCGATTAAATGGTATTTCTGATAAAGAGGCAAAAACCAAAGGCTATGGAACTGATGAAGCGGGTAGGCCTTGAAGATCAGTTAGCCAAAAAACACCGGGAAATACTCTCGTGGTATGAGACAGCGGTTGGGATTGGCTGATGTACTTATTAAAAATCCGGAGATTATTATTCTCGATGAGCCGACTTCAGGGATTGACCCTGCAGGTGTTCAGGAATTTATCGAACTGATTCGCTGGTTGAGTAAAGAAGAAGGACTGACAGTGCTTTTCTCTTCCCATCATCTGGATCAGGTACAGAAAGTGTGCGACCGGGTAGGTTTGTTCAGTAATGGTCAAATACTTGCTTTGATCGACATGGCGGAGCTGAAAGACAAGAAGCAGGATTTGTCTGATATTTATAACCATTATTTTGAGGAAGGAGGAGAAGGACATGAGTAAAGTCAATCATCCTTTTTGGGTTATCGTCAACAAGGAAATATCCGATCATGTCAAAAGTTGGCGTTTTCTTATTCTGATCGGTATCATAGCGCTTACCTGTATGGGGTCGCTATATACAGCACTCACCAATATTAGTGAAGCCATCAAGCCTAATGATCCGGACGGTTCGTTTCTTTTCTTGAAGTTGTTTACGGTTTCAGATGGGACTCTCCCCTCTTTTGCTGCTGTTTATTAACTTTCTTAGGTCCCCTTATTAGGAATCGCTTTGGGATTTGATGCAGTCAATTCGGAGCAGAATAAGGGGACATTGAGCCGTATGCTGTCACAGCCTATTCATCGTGATTGCATTATCAACGCGAAGTTTGTGGCTGCTCTAATTGTAATAGGTATCATGCTGTTTGTATTGGGCTTTCTGGTGATGGGATGTGGGCTGATTGCTATTGGTATTCCTCCTACGGCAGAAGAGTTTTGGAGAATTGTTTTCTTCATCATTACCAGTATCTTTTATGTAGCTTTTTGGTTGAACCTGGCCATCTTGTTTTCACTCCGTTTCCGTCAGGCAGCCACTTCTGCACTGGCATCCGTAGCTGTATGGCTGTTTTTCAGTGTCTTCTATACGATGATTGTGAATCTGGTGGCAAAAGGGTTAAGTCCGTCGCAGATGGCATCTCCTTATCAGATTATCAGTTATCAGAAGTTTATTCTAGGGTTGATGCGTTTGGCACCGAGTGAACTGTTTAATGAAGCTACCACTACGCTGTTGATGCCTTCCGTCAGAAGTTTGGGGCCATTGACTATGGAACAGGTACAAGGAGCTATCCCGAGTCCGCTCCCATTGGGACAAAGTCTTTTAGTTGTATGGCCACAGTTGACCGGATTGATTGCGGCAACGGTTATTTGCTTCGCTATTTCTTATATCATGTTTATGAGGAGAGAAATACGATCCCGATAACCTGCTCACTATAAAAGACGCAGAGGACACGGAGAAACAGGTGGATGGATATACCTGACAAATTGGTTTTATGATAACCGACAGGTCGTTCACTTAAAATCCGTGTCCTCTGTGTTTTTCAGATGAATCTTATGATTGGGAAATCTCGAAGCAATGTTCATTCTGCTCGAAGTAATATTTTATATTCAGATGTTGCAAACGACAGATGGAATCGGCTATAGCTAATCCCAGCCCTGTAGATCCTTCTTTTTTGCTACCCTGATAGAAACGTTCGAAGATATGTTCCTTGTTCAGCGGATGTTCCACTCCCGAATTTCGGAAAGTAATACTGTTTTTGGTGACAGTGATTCGGATATGTCCTCCGTCAATATTATGTACAAATGCATTTTTCAGGAGGTTAGTGAGCAAAGCAACAGCCAGGGATTCGTTCATTGTCACCTTGAAAACGCCTTGTTCATCTATCGTGACTTCTATGTTGCGATAATCATAAACTTCTTCGTAATCTTGCAGATATTGTTTGAGAAGTACATTGAGTTCCAATTCTTTGGTATCCGTAAACTGGCCATTATCAATCTTGGAAAGCAATAATAGGGATTTGTTTAATTTAGTAATGTATTCTAAAGTCTGGTGCGTTTTCATCAGTTCTTCCAGTTGTTTTTCTGATAGCGAATCATCTTCCATCAACATTTCCAATCGATTACGGCAGATAGCAAGTGGAGTTTGTATCTCGTGTGAAGCATTTCCGATAAACTGTTTTTGTTGTTCGAACATCTGCTCCGTACGTTCCACATAACGAATGGCAGCCTCATTTAATTTCCGGAATTCCGTGATTTGGGTTTCGTTACTCAACGGCTTATTTTTTTTCCTGTTTGATAACCGTCCAGCCAATGAAGAAGCACATAGAGCGGTCGCATATTCCGGTAAAATACCCATACGGAAATGATAATAATGCAGAATAATAAAGCTACATATAAAAATATAATCCACACCTGGATGGCATCTCTCAAATCGTCTTTTTCAATGCTGGGAGTTGATACTGTCAGCTCGTGGTATCGTCCTTCATCGTCTTTAAAGAGTATAGTAGTAAGAATACGTGCCGGTTCGGTCTCTCCTTTTTTCTTCAATGTATACCATAGAGTCTTTATACTGAATATCCTCCCGGCTTTCCGCATACTCTTTGCTTACTTCCATCATATAATATTGATTGTTGGAGCCATTGGTTTTAGAAGGTAGCTCCTCTCCTGCCAATGCCCGGATAATGATGGTTTCCGAATAATCTTCCAAAGCATCATCCACTTCATCGTTGACTTCATCGATCATCGTAACATAAAAGAAGATAGCCCAGACCGTCAGTATAAGGGTCAGAGCAAGAGTAATACGAAGAATGATGTAATATATTAATTTCATGGACAATAATTTCTTTCTTTTTTATTCTACTATCATTTTATACCCAAATCCATAGACTGCTTTGATTTCAATAGTTGCACCGGAATCTTTGAGCTTTTTGCGAAGATTCTTGATTTGTGCATATATGAAGTCAAAATTATCGACCTGATCGATATGGTCTCCCCCCACACTGATTCGGCCAAAGTGTTTTTATTGATTAATCTCCCGGGCGATTGATAAAAATATAACAGGATATCATATTCTTTTCTATTTAGTTCCACTTCCTGTTCGTTGACAAAGACCCGATATTTGTCGGGTTCTATCCGTACGTTGCCTTGGCGGATATCAATCTCTCCATCATGCTGATGGCGACGAATCACGCTTTTAATTCGTGCATTTAGTTCAACCAAATGAAATGGCTTCGGTAAATAATCATCCGCTCCCAGTTCCAGTCCCAAAACTTTGTCTTCCAAGGAGTCCTTTGCGGAAATAATAATTACGTTCTCTCGCTTATGAAGAGCTTTCAGTCGTTCAAGAAGATTAAGTCCGCTCCCGTCCGGTAGCATGATGTCCAATAAGATACAATCATAGTCGTAGTCTTCAACTTTGCGTAGAGCAGAATTAAAGTCACTGGCTGTTTCCACAACGTAACGTTCTTTTTCAAGTGAACATTGAATCAGTTCTCTTAAAGAGGGTTCGTCTTCTACAATCAATATCTTCATAATTTTGTCTCCTTTCTTTTTTTTACAGACTACAAAGAAAAGGGATATTTCTGAAATAAAACTGAAATGGATTGAAAAAAGAGTTTGAAATAACTATTGAATGTCCTATGAACTATTAGGACAGGTCACAAATAATATAATATGGAAGGAAAAAAAGAAAAGGATGAAAGCGATTGAGCCGTTTCCATCCTTTTTATAATTATGTGCGAATTTTGTTTAATAAGAACGTGCAAATATCACGCGGCAAGCAGATGGTTTACCTGTTACCATACATTTACCAGGTTCTTTGTCTCCCGGAACAAATGAATCGAACGGAATACAACGAATGGTTGCTTTAGTTTCTTCCTTAATTTTTTCTTCGGTTTCAGTAGTTCCATCCCAATGAGCCAGAATAAATCCGCCTTCTTCGATTTTTTCTTTAAATTCGTCATAGGTGTCTACTGTTGTAATCTTGGAGTTACGGTAGTCCAATGCTTTCTTGTAGATATTAGCCTGCATTTCTTCAAGCAAGTTCTGAACGTATGTTTCAATGCCTTCACAGGTAACTGTTTCTTTTTCCAGTGTATCACGGCGCATCACTTCCATCGTGTTGTTTTCAAGATCGCGACCACCCATAACCAAACGAACAGGTACACCCTTCAATTCATAATCAGCGAATTTGAAGCCCGGCCGTTTGTTATCTGCATTATCATATTTAACAGAGATACCTAATGCTTTCAATTTAGCTACAATGCCTTCTACTTTAGCGTCAATTTGTTTCAGTTGTTCGTCATTCTTATAGATAGGAACGATTACTACCTGAATCGGAGCCAAATGTGGAGGTAATACCAATCCGTTGTCATCCGAGTGAGTCATAATCAATGCCCCCATCAAACGAGGTAGAAACGCCCCATGAAGTAGCCCAAACATACTCCAACTTGTTTTCTTTATTAACAAATTGAACATCGAATGCTTTGCAAAGTTTTGTCCCAGGAAGTGGGAGGTACCACTTTGCAATGCTTTTCCGTCCTGCATCATGGCTTCTATTGTGTAAGTGTCAAGTGCACCTGCAAAACGTTCGTTGGCTGATTTCACTCCCTTTACAACGGGAACAGCCATATATTTTTCTGCAAATTCACCATATACATTCAGCATTCTGATTGCTTCTTCCTCTGCTTCTTCACGGGTAGCATGAGCGGTATGTCCCTCTTGCCACAGGAATTCGGCAGTACGCAGGAAAAGACGGGTACGCATTTCCCAACGAAATACGTTCGCCCACTGATTACAGAGAATAGGCAGGTCACGATAAGACTGAATCCAGTTCTTATAGGTATTCCAGATGATTGTTTCTGATGTCGGACGGATAATCAATTCCTCTTCCAATTTAGCTGCAGGATCTACTACAACTCCTGAACCGTCTTCTGCATTCTTCAAACGATAATGTGTTACTACGGCACACTCTTTCGCAAACCCTTCTACGTGTTCTGCTTCGCGGCTTAAGAATGATTTCGGGATTAATAGCGGGAAGTATGCATTTACGTGTCCTGTTTCCTTGAACATGTCGTCCAATTGACGTTGCATTTTCTCCCAGATAGCGTATCCGTAAGGCTTAATCACCATACATCCACGCACAGCAGACTGTTCTGCCAAATCAGCTTTTACCACCAAATCGTTATACCACTGTGAGTAGTTTTCACTACGTTTGGTAAGGTCTTTCAGTTCTTTTGCCATTATATTTTTCTATTTAAAGTTTTCTTGAGTGTTAAAACAGGGTGCAAAAATACGAAAAATGCATGAACTGCCCTATTCTTCATGCATTAATTTTCTAAAGTCATGTACTTCTATATTACATATCTCATTTTTCATATTCGTTATATAGTTGCATCCGCGACTGTGCTTGTTCAGCATAGCGCTTTTTTGAGAACTAAAGGCACTATGACCCGATGAAAAGGTTTTATACAAAAAAGAAATAAGCCTTTCCTACCCAATTATGGTATTTTTACTAATGTGGTAACCTCAATCATTTGTTTTCCTGTTTCCAATGGCGTAATGAAAATATCGACATAAAACAATAAATGTTTATCGTCTTTTTCTCATAATTGCTTCTTGCTTGTCTTCCTCTATAATAAGTTCTTCACTTTCAATAGCTTTAGTTTCTATACCGAAAGGTTTGACTAAACAGGCCCTTATTGCATACAACATTCGGAGCCAAGCGGGGTTATGAGAAAAGACTTTTAAAATAATATCTTTAGGAGACAAACGATTTTCTGTAACTTCTATGGAAAAAACTGTCACTGTAATCTACGGGGAGATATTTCTCTATTTTCTTAGCCATATTGGTTATTCAATTAGGGTTATTCTACAATATGTTCAGTTTAGGTTTCGTCCGATAATAGATAAAACCATAGAAAAGGGGGCTTGAAAAATAAAAAATCAGGCAGTTTTTTTTAAGATAACCACCTGATTTTCCAAAAAGAGCGGTAAACGAGGCTCGAACTCGCGACCCCCAGCTTGGGAAGCTAGTGCTCTACCAACTGAGCTATTACCGCATATTTACTGCATTTCTCGACTCAAAAGCCTTATGAAATGGTGATGCAAAGGTAAACATAATTTTTATATCTCAAATAAAATCGCAGAAATTTTAATGCAAGAAAAAGAGAAATTAAAGCCTCTTCAATTCTTTTTTTGTTTTGATGAAAAACAACCGGATATGAAAAAACGCATATTAGTAGCCCGTATAATTAAAAATATACAAATTGGCGATAGTCGCTATAGAAAAAAATTCCAGGATTTCCGGTTAATAAGATTCAGATATAAACTATTTTTAGTGGATAATCTATCACTAGGTTCTAAATAGAGAATGAATATTGAATATGTGAGAACAAAGTTGCTTATATTATTTCAAATTGACAGATTTAGTTTCTAGCAAAATAAATAAGATTTAGAGACAAACTGGTACTTTATGGGCTGTTTGGTAGCTTTCTTTTTAAAGGGAGAACACGCTTCTCACCGACCAACGGTTGGTTCCATTTAAAGGAACGGAGCTTTTCCTTTAAAAGAAACAACTCCAATATGCATTTATATTTTGTATAATCAAGTAGTTTATATCCATTAATAACACGCTTATTGCATATACTTGCATTATTTTTATGCATCATTTTTTCTATCTGATAGAAATGACACAAGCATGATTCAAAGAGAAGATGAAAAATAGAACATCTTATAAAGAGCGTTGAAACCTTCTTTTTGTTGTATTGCTATATTCTTTCTGATGAACAAACCTCTCTTTTTCATCTGTTAGAATATCTCAAATTCAGATATAACCTAACCAGTATGAAAAAAAAAAATAAGCGACTTTGTATACTATTGACTTTGTATTTTTCCATCGGTCAGATAGATGCACAGACACCATTAAGTTTCGAAGAATCACTGCATCTGTTGAATCAAGGAAATCAGAGTCTGAAAAATAGCGGATAAGAGTATTGAGATTGCGAAGGCTGAACGTGATAAGTTGAATGCTTTCTGGTATCCCACTTTGCAATCTACAGGTGCATTTGTACACATGTCCGAGAAGATTGAAGTGAAGCAGCCTTTGTCTCAGTTTACCGATCCGGCTAAAGACTTTGTACATTCCATTATTCCGGATGATCAGGTCATTTCATCCATACTAGATCAAATTGGAGCCAACACACTGGTGTTTCCCCTGACTCCCAGAAACCTGACTACTGTTGATTTATCAGCCGAGTGGGTACTCTTTTCCGGTGGTAAACGTTCTCGTGCCACCAATATCGGAAGAACGATGGTTGATTTGGCACGGGAAAGCCGGGCACAGGTGTCGGCCAACCAGCAAAACCTGTTGGTTGAAAGTTATTATGGGCTTCGACTGGCACAACAAATTGTGACGGTTCGTGAAGAAACCTACAACGGATTGAAGAAACATTATGAAAATGCCTTGAAGTTAGAGGCAGCAGGAATGATTGACAAAGCAGGAAGGCTTTTTGCCCAGGTAAATATGGATGAAGCCAAACGTGCATTGGAAGCTGCGCGAAAAGAAGAAACAGTAGTGCAAAGTGCCTTAAAGGTTTTGCTGAATAAAAAGGATGCAGATGCCAATATCATTCCTACCTCTCCCCTTTTTATGAATGATTCACTACCTCCTAAAATGCTTTTTGATCTTTCTGTAAACAGCGGGAACTATACGCTCAACCAATTACAGCTGCAGCAGCATATTGCCAAACAAGAAGTGCGGATTGCCCAAAGCGGTTATTTGCCGAATATAGCCCTTTTCGGAAAACAGACCTTGTATTCGCATGGTATTCAGAGTAATTTGTTGCCACGTACCATGATAGGTATTGGTTTTACATGGAATCTCTTTGACGGACTGGATCGGGAGAAGAGTACGGCAATCGAAATTAACGGAACAAACTCTGGCTTTAGGGCAGATGAAAGCCCGTGATGATCTGGCTGTTGGGGTAGATAAGCTTTACACGCAGCTGGAAAAGGCACAGGATAATGTAAAAAGCTTTAAATGCAACGATTGCCTTAAGTGAAGAATTGGTACGCATCCGAAAGAAATCATTTACAGAAGGGATGGCGACCTCCACTGAAGTTATTGATGCTGAAACGATGCTTGCCACTGTGAAGGTAGCTCGTCTGGCAGCCTATTATGAATATGATGTGGCACTAATGAATCTACTCTCGCTTTGTGGCACACCGGAACAATTTGTAAACTATCAACCTAAACCGTAACAAACAATGAAACCAACTAGTAGAAACCCTATCATGGGCTTTTGTCATCATTCTTCTGGCTGTCGGTATTTTCACCGGCCTGGGAGTTATATTAATGCATAAACAGCCGCTGGTCTTGCAGGGACAAGCTGAAGCAACAGAAATCCGTATCAGTGGGAAACTTCCCGGCCGTATCGACACACTTTCTTCGTTCAGGAGGGAGACTGGGTACAACCAGGGGAGATACTCTTGTCGTTATTAATAGCCCTGAAGTATATGCCAAGTATCAACAAGTGAATGCCTTGGAACAGGTGGCGGTGCAACAGAACAAGAAAATAGATGCCGGAACCCGTCGTCAGATCGTGGCTACTGCACTGCAATTATGGAATAAAACGAAGAGCGACCTTACTCTCGCCCAGACAACTTACAACCGTATTCTTACTTTATATAAGGACAGTGTCATTACTTCTCAAAGAAAGGATGAAGTAGAAGCTATGTATAAAGCGGCTGTAGCAGCCGAACGTGCTGCCTATGAACAGTATCAGATGGCTGTAGATGGTGCACAAAAAGAAGATAAAGCGTCTGCTGCCAGCATGGTGGATGCTGCTCGAAGCACAGTGGATGAAGTCTCGGCTTTTGCTGGTCGATGCTCGGTTGACCGCTCCGGAAAACGGTCAGATAGCAACAATCTTCCCTAAACGTGGAGAGTTGGTTGCACCGGGAACTCCCATTATGAATTTGGTGGTGATGGATGATATACATGTTGTTCTTAACGTGCGTGAAGATCTGATGCCGCAATTTAAAGTGGACGAAACATTTGTTGCGGATGTGCCCGCTATCGGTAAAAAAAAATATTGAATTCAAAATCTATTATATTAGTCCGCTAGGCAGTTTTGCTACCTGGAAATCAACCAAGCAAACCGGAAGTTATGACTTACGCACCTTCGAGATTCATGCCCGTCCAACCCAAAAGGTAGATGATTTGCGTCCCGGTATGTCCGTGTTATTGACTTTAGATTAATCGACATCAAATAAACCAGAGAATGGATGAATCACAAACATATTCCCCTTTTCATGCCGTGCTGCTCAGAGAGTGGCGGCGAATGACTTCACGGCGCCTTTATTTTGGTGTCTGCATTGTCTTGCCATTGTTCACCCTTTTCTTTATGGCTACGATTTTTGGCAACGGACAGATGGAAAATATTCCTATCGGTATTGTCGATCAGGATAACACTGCTACTTCCCGGGCTATTGTCAGGAATATTTCTGCCGTACCAACTTTTAAAGTGACAAAGCATTTTGTAAATGAAGCAGCTGCCCGTGAATCTGTGCAAAAGAAAGAGATTTATGGATATCTTTCCATACCTCCCCAATTTGAACAGAATGCGATTGCCGGAAAAAATGCAACACTCTCCTAGTATTATCATTATGCATTAATGTCGGTAGGTGGTGAGTTGATGGCGGCATTCGAAACTTCCTTAGCTCCGGTGGCTCTTTCTCCTGTGGTGATGCAAGCGATGGCACTCGGAGTAGAACAGAATCAGATTACCACCTTTTTATTACCTGTGCAGGCTAATAACCATCCGATATATAACCCTAGTCTGGATTATTCGGTATATTTGAGTCAGCCCTTTTTCTTTGTTCTGTTTCAGGTTTTGATTCTGTTGATTACTGTGTATACGGTCGGTATTGAAATTAAGTTCCGCACAGCAAATGATTGGCTGGCGACTGCAAAAGGCAATATAGTGACAGCTGTTTTAGGTAAATTATTACCTTATACCATTATATATATACTGATAGGGTGGTTGGCTAATTATGTCATGTTCGGTATTCTGCATATTCCTTTTCAAGGGAGTTGGTGGTTAATGAATATCATGACTGTGCTTTTCATCATTGCAACACAGGCTTTAGGGCTGTTTTTATTCTCGCTGTTTCCGGCAATATCGTTGGTTATAAGTGTAGTTTCTATGGTAGGTTCTCTGGGGGCTACTTTTGTCCGGAGTAACCTTTCCGGTTCCCAATATGTATCCGTTGGTGAGGGATGCTTCCTATTTGTTTCCTGTCCGCCATTTTACGGAAATGATGCAAACCATGCTCTATGGAGGCGGTGGTTTTATCCATCTTTGGCCGTCGGCTGTGATACTCTGTATCTTCCCGTTGTTGGCCCTGTCGCTGCTTCCCCATTTAAAACGAGCTATAGAAAGTCATAAGTATGAAAACATTAAGTAAAGTTACAACAGTTGTCATTCATCATTCGTCGTGAATTTCTAGCTATCAGTACCAGTTATGCGGTTTTTACTGGTGTTGATGGGAGGAATCTTCGTTTACGGGTTGCTCTACAATTATATGTATGCACCGAATATTGTAACCGATGTACCTGTTGCCGTAGTCGACAATTCGCACAGTGAATTGAGCCGTGATTTTATCCGTTGGCTGGATGCTACCCCCCAAGCAGAGATTTTAGCCAGGCGATGGATTATCACGAAGCAAAAGAATGGATGAAAGAAGGCAAAGTACAGGGGAATACTCTATCTGCCTCATGATTTTGAGGAACGGGTGTTCCGGGGAGATGAAGCCGTATTTTCCCTTTATGCAACTACTGATGCCTTCTTGTATTTCGAAGCTTTGCAAGGGGCTTCTTCACGTGTCATGCTGGCTATTAATGATAAATACCGGCCAGATGAAGCAGTGTTTCTTCCACCACAAGGATTGCTCGCCGTAGCTATGGCGAAACCGATCAATGTGGAAGGCACTGCACTCTACAATTATACCGAAGGATATGGTTCCTATCTTATTCCGGCAGTCATGATGATTATAATTTTCCAGACCTTGCTGATGGTTATTGGTATGGTGACCGGAGAAGAATACAGTAGCAAAGGAATCCGTGCATATACTCCTTTGGGGTATGGCTGGGGAGTTGCTATTCGTATAGTGGCAGGAAAAACGTCCGTGTACTGTACTCTTTATGCCATCTTTGCCTTTTTTCTATTAGGCTTGCTCCCTCACTTTTTCAGCATCCCCAATATTGGAAACGGATTGTACATCGTACTATTATTGATTCCATATTTGATGGCAACTTCTTTCTTGGGATTGGCTGCATCCAGGTATTTTACGGATTCTGAAGCTCCCCTACTCATGATCGCCTTCTTCTCCGTAGGATTAATCTTTCTTTCCGGCGTTTCCTATCCAATGGAACTAATGCCCTGGTATTGGAAAGTAGTCCATTACATTTTCCCAGCTGCACCAGGCACACTCGCTTTTGTGAAACTGAATTCTATGGGAGCCAGTATGGCTGATATCAGACCGGAATATATAACTCTCTGGATACAGGCACTTATTTATTTTACAATAAGTATATGGGTCTATAAGAAGAAACTGGAATCAGATCCAATTAGTTAATTTAACAAAAGCAAAACATACGCTAATTATGACATATAGCAAAAAAGAATACCTTCAAATAAATCAACTTCTCAATGTGAATAATCAACTTTGGAAATAAAAAAGTTTCCAAATGAATGTTTTTTTGGAGAATCTCTTCTATTTCTTTTGCATTTGTCATTGTTTTTTTGTCTAGTTTCGTTAACTGTAATATTTATATGATCGCTAGAAGTAGCTTAAAAAACAACTGTTTATATGAAATATATTGTATATATTCTCCTCTTTTTCCCTATCTGGGTTACAGCACAAACATACAAATACATAGGTATAGAAGATGGCTTGAGCAATCGCCGGATATTCAATATTCAGAAAGATGCCCAGGGCTATATGTGGTTCCTTACAAATGAAGGGATGGACCGATACAACGGTAAAGATATAAAACACTATAAATTAAATAAAGAAGGTACTACTTTAGATGCTCCCATACGTTTGGGATGGTTGTATACAGAACCACATATCGGTATATGGGTGGTTGGCAAACAAGGACGAGTCTTTCAATACGAAGCCGACAGAGACGATTTCAAAATGGTATATAAATTACCGGATACCTCTGAAGCAATAAGTTGTGGTTATCTGGATCGCAATGATAATATCTGGATATGTCGTAAAGATACTGTATTGCTGTATAATATTAAAGATGCTCATATAGTTCGATTTCCCAATGTATTGCATAGTAGTATTACGGCAATAGAACAAGTAGATGAGCACCATTTCTTTTTATAGCAACGGAGAGGGCGTACGATATGTCAAACTGGAGAATGGTATTTTAGAGACCATGCCTGTTGTTGAAACACTGGACTATTTTCATGCACAGGTGAGTGAACTGTATTTTCATCGGCAATTAAAAAGATTGTTCATTGGTTCATTTGAAAGAGGAGTTTTTGTGTACGATATGAATACACAGGAAATTATACGTCCGGACGCTGATCTTAGTGATGTAAACATAGCTCGTATCAGCCCATTGAATGAAACAGAGTTACTGATTGCAACGGAAGGAATAGGGGTGTATAAAGTTAACGTAAATACCTGTGAACTGGAAGATTACATTATTGCTAATTATCAGAGTTATAATGAAATGAATGGAAATAATATCAATGATGTTTTTGTAGATGAAGAAAAGCGGATATGGCTTGCTAATTATCCAACAGGAATTACAGTGATTGATAATCGCTATGAAAATTATCATTGGATGAAACATGCTATGGGTAATGCACAGTCATTAATCAATGATCAGGTACAAGCGGTTATCGAAGATCATGAAGGTGATCTGTGGTTTGGAACTAGTAATGGTATTAGTCTTTATAATTCAAAAACAGGTCAGTGGCATTCATTTCTAAGCTCTTTTTAATCATCAACTAAAGGACAAGAATCATATATTTATTACTTTATGTGAAGTGGCTCCTGGCATTATATGGGCAGGAGGATATACTTCCGGCATTTATAAAATAAATAAAGAAAACGCTATCAGTTGAATACTTCTCTCCTTACCTTCTTTCTCACGTCAATATGCGTCCGGATAAATATATTCGTGATATAGTTAAAGATTCAAGAGGACATATCTGGTCGGGAGGCTATTATAATCTAAAAATGTTTTGATTTGGAGACTAACAGTGCACGTCTATATCCGGGACTGAATTCCATAACATCAATTGTTGAAAAAGACAAAAGATAATATGTGGATCGGAACTGCTGCTGGCTTGTATTTATTGAATCGAAATACTGGTGAATATCAGTATATTGAAATGGAGATAGGAATCACTTATATTAATACGCTTTATCAGGCAGATAATGGGTTGTTATATATCGGGACAAATGGTATGGGAGTATTTATCTATAATCCTCAAGATAAGACTTTCGAACATTATTTTTCTGATAATTCTGCTTTAGTTTCAAATAGAATATTTACAATATTGCCGGAAGTAGATGGACGTATAATGATGAGTACGGAGAATGGAATAACCTGCTTTCATACTAAAAAGAAAAGGTATTTCGTAATTGGACTAGAGGAGAAGGATTGTTGCCTGCTTACTTTAATGCAGCAGCAGGAACAGTGCGTAAAAATAAGAATTTTGTATTCGGTAGTACAGATGGAGTAATTGAACTTCCGATGAATGTGAAATTCCCGGATTATAAGTTCTCCAGATTGGTATTTAGCGACTTTCATCTGTCTTATCAACCTGTTTATCCGGGTGTCAAAGGATTCTCCTTTACAGAAAAAGTATCGATGAGACAGATGTATTAGAGCTGGCTTATGATGAGAATACGTTTTCATTTGAAGTTTCTACAATCAATTATGATTCTCCCGGAAATGCACTATATTCGTGGAAATTAGAAGGCTTTTATGAGAAATGGACTCAACCGGGAGCAAATAATTTGATTCGTTTTTACCAATTTGCCTCAGGTAGATATATTCTTCATGTACGTGCTATATCCAGAGAAGAACATGACATTGTTTTTCAGGAACGTGCTATGAAAATTATCATCACGCAACCTTTTTGGTCGAGTTGGTGGGCTATCTTGTGTTATATTCTGTTGGTAATCGGGGATCTTATTTCGTTCTGCGGGTGATAAATCTAAGAAAGCAAAAAGAATATATCTGATGAAAAAAACGCAGTTCTTCATTAATACGGCGCATGATATACGTACTCCATTAACTTTAATAAAAGCACCTTTGGAGGAATTATTGGAAGAAGAGACGCTTACCGACAATGGAATAACTCGTACGAACATTGCATTGAGGAATGTGGAAGTTCTTTTACGACTGGTCAGCAATCTGATTAATTTTGAACGGACGGATGTATATTCCTCTAAAATGAGTATTTCCGAGTATGAGTTGAATACCTATATGAATGATATATATGATACATTTTCTTCTTATGCAGCCATCAGGCGCATTGAATATACATACGAGAGTACTTTCAGCTATATGAATGTATCGTTTGATAAGGAGAAGATGGATTCTATTTTTGAAGAATATAATATCAAACTCGCTAAAATATACTCGGAAAATGGCAAGGTCAGCATTTCCGTATCCGATACGAATGATTCATGGAAAGTAATAATCAAGGATACAGGTATAGGTATTCCTGCCAGTGAACAAAGTAAGTTGTTCAAGCTTCATTTCCGTGCCAGCAATGCTATTAACTCTAAAGTGACGGGTAGTGGTATCGGATTAATGCTGGTAGGAAAACTAGTCAGCCTTCATGGAGGTAAAATTAGTGTAGATAGTGTTGAGCATCAAGGTACGACAATCAAAAATTGTTTTTCCGAAAAAAGAATAAGACTTCTCAAAGTATCAGTGACGAAGCATCTTCTAAATTTGAGGCGTTGGCTCCTGTACTGCCCGCTCCGAATGTACCGGCAAAGACAACCGCTACGATAGATGATCCAAATTTACGACGGATTCTTGTTGTAGAAGACAATGATGAGCTACGCTCCTATCTGGTCAGTTCATTGTCTTCTATATATAATGTACAAGCTTGCGCTAACGGAAAGGAAGCATTGATTATTATCAAAGAATATTGGCCGGAACTGGTTCTTTCTGATATCATGATGCCGGAGATGCGGGGAGATGAATTGTGTGTGGCTATCAAAAGTGATATTGAGATTTCACATATTCCTGTGTTGTTGCTCACTGCTTTGGGAGAAGAAAACAATATTCTGGATGGACTGTCGATTGGTGCGGACGAATATCTCATCAAACCTTTCAGCGTGAAAATATTACGGGCGAATATCGCTAATCTGTTGGCAAACCGGGAACTGTTGCGCATGAGATATGCCAATCTGGATATAGAAGCGAAATCAATGGTTCCATCTGCAAACGGTACTAACAGCCTCGATTGGAAGTTTATATCAAATGTAAAGAAAATCGTGGATGAGAATATAAACAACCCTGAATTTTCCGTTAATGTGCTCTGTGAATCAAGTGGCATGAGCCGTACCAGTTTCTATTGTAAATTGAAAGCATTGACGGGACAGTCTCCGACAGAGTTTATTCGGGTGATGCGTTTGAAACGTGCTACCGAGTTATTGAAAGAGGGTGAATATGCTATTAATGAGATTTCAGACATGGTTGGATTCTCTGAAACTAAATATTTTCGGGAAGTATTCAAAAAATACTATAAGATGAGTCCGAGCAGGTATGCTAAAGAAGGAGGCAATCCCTCTGCTGAACTGGAAGATGACGAAGAAGATTGATAAATAAAAAGCGAATAGATACGTTGTATTTAAAAAAGTTCTCCTCTGTTATGGGTATCTATAACAGAGGAGAACTTTCTTTCAAGGCTTATAACTCTTTTCAGGGAAAAGCGGTTATTGATAAGGAAGTTATTTGCGAATCAAATATCTAATGAATAAATAACCTCCGAATACTTGCAGGCACATTCCGGGAATTCCAATGCGGAAATCCTGAATGGCATTGTAGAAATTTCCTATATACATCCACTCTCCCAATGTCCCTACAACTTGATAGGTAAGTACTACGCCAACCAATACCGGGATGGAGATACGTCCGAAACGTTGTGCGGCCCAACCGGCAGCAATGGCGAGCAATACGGACTTTAATAAAATAGCAGGCAGCACCACCGGCATCGGCATACCAAAAAGTGAGGAGTTGATAATAGGGGAAAGAACAGCAGTCAGCAGACCGACTTTCCATCCGTACTTATAAGCTCCGATCAGTGTGAAGAAATAGATAGGCAGCCAGGTTATTCCTCCTTGCGGTATGAGATGAAAAAAATTGGGGAAAAAGGATGTTGCCAACGATTTGAATAACGAGGCTGCCAGATAAGTTCTCACATTGCCGTAATTCAGCGAATAGAGTTTTACAGTAGTTGATTCCATATCATTTTATTATTTAAAAGTTCAAATTAATACCACCCATAAACGTAGCTTTGGGCATGGGATAACCTGCATTTATTTCCTAACGCTGTGCCAGCAGGTTCTCTCCTTTTATGAAGAGGTTAGCGAAACGGCAGACACGATAATTCCCACGAAGATTCCATAAAAACAAAATGATCCTGTTGCTCGCTACCCTTTTACAACAGAAGTATAAAGTCCTTTCACATATTGTACTCCAGTCGATATACTCCAACGTCCGGAAGTATAGTCCGCCCCTGCATACAATTTATGTTCGGGGGCAGCAAGAACGGGATTCTCCATGTGCAACCAGCTATAATTGGCGTTCACATTCCAGTGTGAATTGATGTGGTAGCCTATATTCGTTTCAACTCCCCAATTCTCTATCTCTCCGGAATTGATATTCAATGGAGGAAAGAGTCCGTTTGACATAATCAGATTGTCGCCATTGATATAGTAAAGGCTGATTCCATAGGACAATACCCCTTCCAGCAGACGTTGAGAATAGGAAAGTTCATAGTTCACCAGTTTTTCCGGTTTCAGTTCCGGGTTTGCAGGAGGAAACATATACATCTCACGAATGGTTGGATTACGGTATCCTTTGCTGACCATTGCTTTAAGTTCTGCATTCTTGGGTAAATGAAAAGCCAGTCCGCCTTTGTGGAATCCATTCTGTACCTACGTGTGAATGGTGGTCTACACGAATACCTGCGTCCAGTGAGAACCAACTGCTGATATCCTGACGGAAATCAACGTATCCGGCAAACTCATCCATTTGCTTGTCTACTCCCGGAGTATGTTCACCCGTAGCCAGTACTTTGTTCCATGATTCACCTCCGAAGTGTTGATAATCAAATCCTACGGTCAAACGATTACCGGTAAAGAAAAGTGGCACTCTGATACCATGGATACACCCAGCATTTTGTCTTTAGAGTTGAAATGTGATTTTTTTGCGGTTCTTTTTCCTATCTGATAGCCATCATTGATTTTATGCCGTCCCCAGTTATAGAAAAAGCTCAAACCTCCTGAAAGTCTTTTTCATAATGATTTTCCAAAGCGAACGATGTCATTCCACGAGTGATACGAGAATCGTTGTCAATCAGTGGTACTTGGATAGTCCCCGGATTGGAAGCATTAAAATGGGTTACATTCACATCTCCCCATACTTTCCAGAAAGAACTGATATCATAACCTAACTTTGCGTATCCACCATATTGCTCGAACCCCATATCGGGACGATGTCCATCTGTACGATTATATGATCCGGTTACGACGCTACTGAAACGTCCCTTCTTGACACGGTTGGAAAATTCAGTCTGCAACGTGTTATATGAACCGTACCCAACTTGCATATTCGTCTTCACACCTTCTTCCTGTTGCCGACGGGTAACAATATTAATCACACCACCCATCGCATTCGAACCATAAAGTACCGAGGCAGGTCCTCGTAATACTTCCACTTTCTCTGTCATCATAGATTGATAGGCGTCCGCTATCGGATGTCCCATCAATCCCATATATTGGGATGCCCGTCAATCAGGACCAATAAACCCGCCGTCGGGCTACCGCCGATACCACGCAGGCTCATACCACCTGCCGCCCTGTAGATACACCATATCCCATGATGCCACGACTGGTAGTGAATAATCCCGGTACCTGCTCCGTTAACAACGGCAAAAGAGAAGGCTCATATCTTTTCTCAATTTGTTGCCTGCCAACTACTGAAATGGTCATCGGAAGGTGACGTATATCTGTCTCATTACGTGTTCCGGTGACTACGACTTCATCAATCATATAATTTCTTCCGGCCTGTATGCTATCCTTTTTTAGTATGTGTCATTCCCGAGAGGGAAAGCAAGCTACCGAACAGGAATAAACAAGCTGTATTTCTTCTCATACTTTATTTCGTGTTTCAAGTTTCTTCTTTTTACTTCTTATTTCTGATCTTTTCCAGAAAATCGCGGATCAGTGGTAATATTTCTTCTGCTGATTCCACTTCACTGCACATTGTCTCTACAGGACATCCTCCTGTATGGTTACGGTTCCAGATAAAAGCAACTTCCTGCGCAAAATCGACTTTCACATCTGATTTCCGGAATAGCTCCAAAGCCTTGGTACTGATAATATCCGTATATAATTCTTTTATACCACCCAGAATCATCAGGGCGGCAGCTCCCTTGCCAACCACTTTATCAGCAATCAAAGCTCCTTTAAGAAACTCCGGTTCCTGTGTTAGCAAATCATAGAGATCGGCTACGCCACGTTGAGTGAAAGTGCGGATTTTTCCTCCGTTGGCAATGGTACAGGAGTATCCTCCCGTATGTAATAGATTGATTAATTTTTCCATCGTTTCTTTTATAAAGTACCTTGTTTCAATTGTTCTACAAACTGGTCTATCCGGTGCAGTTCTTTCGGAATATCAATGTTTTGCGGGCAATGAGCCACACACTGATTACAACCGATGCAATGACTTGCCTGACGAAGTTTGGGCACGCTACGGTCATATCCGACAAGAAAAGCGCGCCGGGCTTTCGCATAATTTTCATCCTGTCCGCTTCTGGCGACATTACCTTCATTGACACATCGGTTGTAATGTAACAATACAGCAGGTATATCCAGTCCATACGGACATGGCATACAGTATTTGCAGTCGTTGCAAGGGATGGTAGGATATTTCAGCATTAATTGTGCCGTTTCTTCGAGGAATTCTTTTTCTTCATCTGTCAATGGTTCCAAAGGAGAATAAGTGCGGAGATTATCCTGCAGATGCTCCATATAAGTCATGCCGCTTAATACAGTCAGAATATCCGGGAATGAACCGGCAAAACGGAAAGCCCAGGAAGCGACACTGCTTTCCGGACGACGTTGTTTGAGCCGTGCCACCAGATTATCGTTCAATTTGGGATAGACGTCCTCCCAAAAAGTGGTTCCATAATGATGGCAGGAATCCCCGTTTGGCCAGTTCGCCATAGAGATATTCCGCATCCGTATTTCGAGTATTGGTCTCTTTGGCATGTTTCCAGTCTACATAATTGAGTTGTATCTGTACAAAAATCCCATTTAAATTCATCGTGTCGTGAGAGCAGATAATCATATACTTCAATGTCACCATGGTAAGAAAAATCCGAGATTCCGGATGCGTCCGGCTTCACGCTCTTTAACCAGAAAGTCAAGCATTCCGTTATCCAGGTAGCGTCCTTTAAGGGCTTCCATTCCTCCCATGCCGATGCCGTGAAGCAGCATATAATCAATGTAGTCAACTTGTAGCTCCGCAAACGATTTGTGGTACATCTTTGAGCGAGGCTTCGCGAGACCACGTATCAGGAGAGAAATTAGACAATTTGGTAGCGATGTAATATTTATCACGGGGATGGCGACTCAATGCAATACCTGTTGCCTTTTTCGGAAAAGCCTTGTACATATGCCGGAGATGTATCGAAGTAATTTACTCCGTGAGCGATAGCATAATCTATCAGTCCGTTCACGGCATCCTGGTCGATGACTTCACCATTACCATCGGGGAGACGGTTTGAGTGGCCATCGCATACAGCCATATCCCAAAAAGTGAAACACGGTCACCGGTGGTTGGAGATGTGCGGTAAGTCATTTTATCGGTGGGCACCTCTCCTTCTCCTGTTGCGCTACTTGCAGAAGTAGTCCCCTTTGAAGAGCATCCGTATAACAGACCTGTCGATGTGGCTGCACTGATACCTACAATCTTAATAAAATCTCTTCTATTTATATCTTTCTTATTTTTATCTTCCATAATCTTATACTGATTTAGATCAAATAATTCTATGCATCTGATGTCCTGTCACATAAATGGCGCTGAAAGGACGGGACGGACAAAGGTTCTCACACGCCCCACAACCGATACATTTTTCTACATTTACTACCGGAATCTTTTTGGAGAATCTGTTTTTTCAGGATCGGAAGCTACCATCTGTATGGCACCTGTCGGACAATGACGGGCACAGTTGCCGCACTCCATTCCATCTGTCAGCGGTATACAGTTTTCTTTAATCCATACGGCATGTCCGATCTGAATAGCCGATTTCTCGGCAAGACTGGTCAGATGAATAGCACCTGCCGGACAAACCTCCGAACATTTGGTACATTCAGGGCGACAATATCCGCGTTCATACGACATTTCGGGTTGCATCAATGTCATCAGATTGTCCGATGGGCGCAATACCTGGTTGGGACAAACAGAGACACATAATTGGCAGGCTGTGCAATGTTGAGTGAAATTGCGTGCGCTTAAAGCACCGGGAGGATAGATAGGGTTTTCTCTTTGGGGAATCTTTTTATCTTCGATAGTAGCCAATCCTCCGTCTACTTTTTTCTCTTGTGCTTTCAGTACAGAAGTTGTTGCAAAAATGGCCGATGCTGAAAGGAAGCTACGGCGGGCATTGTCTATCTGTTCGGTAGTGACAGACTTTGCTTTCATATCTTCACTTGTAGCAGTTTCGTTTTTAGGTTTCCGTCGAGTGTATTTAATGGCTCCATGCTTACACTTTCCAATGCAATCCATACAAGCCACACAACGACTATAATCAATTTCATGAGCTTTCGGATTAATACACGATGCTTTGCAATTACGGGCACACAAACCGCAACTATTACATTTGGAAGTATCAATTACCGGTTTGAATATCGCATATTTGGATATAAATCCCAATACAGTACCCACCGGACAGATGGTATTGCAATACGTTCGTCCGTTGCGCCACGCCAGAATGAAAAGAACAACAAGGGGGTAACAATGGCAATCAGCATCGTCGAAAGACTCTTTATCCATACATCTACCTCATAAAAAGCATAACTATCCACTCGTTCGGCGAAGTATGCCAACAGGTTGTTTCCCCATTGCCAAACCGGCGCAAAAGGCTGGAAGCTATCCGGCCGGCCATAAGCACTATACGGTGCCAGCAAGATAGCCAAAGAGTTCAATCCTGCAACCATCATAATAATGAACACTCCTAAAACGCCATACCGCAACCATTTCATTGCCGGTGAATAGCAGAACCGGTTTTTCTTTTGCTTACCGGATACCCACGAAACGATGTCCTGAAACACTCCCAACGGACAAATAACGGAGCAATAGATACGCCCGAACAGGAATGTAAATACAATTAAAAACAATACGACACCTATATTCAAGGCTAATAAAGCCGGCAGAAATTGAATTTTCGCCAACCATCCGAACCATGTGTGCAATGTACCCGTGAAGTCGAGAAAAAGCAGGGTAATAAGCGTAAAGCACACAATGGCGGCTGAAAGTCTGATAGTACGTAGCATAAACTTTTTTAATTTTCAATTTATAGTAGTTATCTCTAAATGTCCGAAACTGTCAGGATTCAACCCAATGTATTTCAACGTTGCAAATTTAATCAGGGAAATTTGTTTTTCAACTATACAGATTACAGAATGTTTTACCAATTTTACTGATAACAGACGGGAAAACCTTTAGCCGATTGGGTAAAGCACTATTTTTTTCTAATGTCACGACCTCTCCGATCTCCGGAATCAATACATTGAGGAAATCTTTATTCTTCATCTTTTCTGCATTTTTCAAAGGCTCGTCCCAGCGATGTTTGGCTAACGCATATTTAGAATGATGTACGGTCAGAACTCTTTTTCGCTTTTAAATCTCTGGCCGTCTGTGCCATATATTGGGGCATCAGATGAATTAAGCTCCACTCTTCGTTGTATTGCCCGTTTTCAAGAATTGCGAGGTCGATGCCGGGGAACCGGTTGCCTATTTCTGCATAATGCGTATCATATCCTCCGTCTCCGCCAATGTATATCTTTTGTGAAGGAGCTTCCAACAGGAAAGAAGCCCAAAGTGACTGGTTGGCAGTAAGTCCGCGGCCGGAGAAAATGACGGGCGGGCAAACAATGTATCATAAAGCCGGGAGCAAGATGTGCATCTTCATTCCAGTCAAGCTCTATCAGACGTTCTTTATCAAATCCCCAATATTCGAAATGTTCGCCAACACCCAACGGACAAATCACTGCTCCAATCCGGTCTTTTAATTTTTTTTTGACCGTGTTGTAATCCAAATGATCCCAATGATCGTGACTAATCACCAGATAATCAATGTCCGGCATATCATCCGGTGTATAAAGTTCCGTACCTTTGAAGGGCTTGTTGACAAAAGATACGGGAGAAGCCATACAAAATACCGGGTCAACCAATATTCGCTTTCCTCCCGTTTGAATCAGGTAAGATGAATGTCCGAACCATACCAATATTTCTTCATTACGGCCAATCTTGCGTAAATCCGTTTTTATTGCTTTGACAGCCTGTTCGGGACGCAGACCATCTATCTTTTTGAAAATGAACTCCCAGATTCCGCTAAAACGTCCTCTGTCGGAAGTCATCAATAGGGTTTCATGCTGATTTTAAATTCTCCGTTTCTGTAATTAGGAGATTTCATGACTCTCTCCAGCCGTTCCCCACGAGGAGTTCTGCCGAAGCTGGGTTGATTGATAAAAATAACGACTGACACAGCCATCAATGCTATTATAACTAATATACATCCTATAATCATACGTGCTCTGAATTTCTTGAATATGATACGCATATAATTAATAACTAAATTATTTCACGCAGCAAATATACAGGTATTCAGAGAGCCCGTTAGTATATAGATTACAGATTGTTATACCATAATTACTGAAAGCAGTTGCCTGTTGGGTGTCAGTCTATTGTGTGAACAAACCCTTTTCTTATTCAGTGCCTTAGAAATAAATTTTGTAGCTGATGTTCGGAATCAGACCCGCTCCGTCTTTTTCTTCTACTACACTCGTTCTTTCATTGTATTGATAGAAATGCATTCCGGTGCGCATACCTACATTTAGTATCTTTAGAGAGAACTCGTGAGACACTCCTTTTTTTCTTATTGATCCGGAAGCTGATAGAGACATCACCGTTTATAGATGGATTGAATCGTTTAGTATATGCTTTGCTCTCGTCAAAAACGATGTCTTTTTCTTCCTGACTTTTTTCTTCATCCACAGGTGTATAGCGTCCTCCTCCCTGAAAGAACAGACGGCCGTTTACACTTAATACATTCTGTTTGAGTCTGCCAACCATCCATTCTTTTCCGGCGAGCAGGTTCACTAAAAAAACTTTTATCCAGTCTCGTATTTCGCCAGATACGGTCTCCTCCCTATATTTCGATTTGAATAATGAAGCTGTAATCATATAGTAGAAGCCGTTTTTCATGTATTGTTCCAGTGTTATATCTATTCCATAGTTTTTGGCTATTCCGGTGTTTGTCAATATGCGGTCTAAATAGAATTCTTCATAATTGATAATCGAAAAGGAAGAATTCTTTTCCACCGGTATGTGGAACAGGTATTGATAATAGGGTTCTATTTTCAGATGTAGGCTCTGATTAATATTCCAGTCATAAGTGAATCCGAAATGATGTGCCTTTGAGAAGTCCAGGTACCGGTTTGATTCCTTTTTACCATTGATTATCTGTTCAACAAAGTAATAGTCGAGCCTTTCCCGGCGGCTATGCAAGCCGTAAGCTGCTGCTAAAGAATGTGCAGGATTTATTTTCCATTTAAGGGGCAACTCTCGGTTCTATCGACTAGTTCTTGTTTAAAAAGTAAAGTATTGTCCGGTAACCCCAAACTGGTTGTCAGGTTATTGCTCAAGTTGATTACGGAACTGCTATACGCCGAAAAAACTGTACTTTCTCCACTACCTTTCGATATTTGTTCCATAGGTTTGTTTAATCCCAAATAAGGGCTGACTTTGTAATCAAGATCATATTTAAGTTCCGTAATGGTAATCCCTGTTCTGTTGGTATGCCTCGGACTGAATTTCTTATTCAGATATGAATTGAATATAAGATTCCACCTGCTATTCTGGATATCTGCTACATTAATTGCTTGTCATCGGTATGTAAGTCCGACCAATGAACGGTCTTTGGAATAGGTAGCGGATAGAGAAGAACGGATATAAGTATTTTCATCCAACATATTTTTGCGCTACCAGTCCCCCCGACATTTTTTCAAGTTCATCTTTTCCCGACTGTCGGTCTGCCCATCGTTTCCCATTCGGAACGTTCCAAAGGCTCCTTTATTTCTATCAATCAAGCCTAATCCCCAGATTGAAAAGGTACCGGCTTTACGTGTGGGAAAGTTCAGTTTAAAAGCTAGATCCTGATATTTAAGATTCAAGTCATCGGCGGAAGCCAGAGATGTAGTCGAGAACCGGTAATTGACAAGGTAAGAACTACCTCTTTTTATTGATAGGCCCCTCTGAGGCTAAATCAATTCCCATCAGCCCGACTTGAAAAAGCGTGTTCATACTTCTGATTATTTCCATTTCGCAGATGCATATCGAAAACACCTGATAGGGCATTACTGTATTCCGCCGGGAAAGCTCCGTTGTAAAAGTCGGAGTTTCCAATCATTTGTGTGCTCAAAGCTGATAAGAACCCTCCTCCCAAACCTGCTAAATCGGCAAAATGTGTAGGATTAGGAATCTCAATGCCCTCCAGCCTCCATTGTGTGAATTGCGGGAGTTTCCTCTGATGGCAATTGCATTGGTACCGATGTCTCCTGCTACTCCTGCAAAGCTGCACTGAGTCGTGCCGGATCGTCAAATCCATTAGCAAATCGTCCCGCCTCTTCCATACTGATCATGCGTCCGCCTGTGATAGCTATCGGATTGATCGTCCGGTCTTTCTTTATTTCCGGTTTTACGAGGACTTCTGCCAGATATTGAATATTCTCGTCAATGGGAATTTCTACATACACTTCTTTGGACGAGCTCACCGATACCTCGCTGATAATACGGGTATTGTAGCCAGTAAAAGATGCCAGTATATTATAACGTCCTACCGGAACATCACGAATTCGAAGTA